>Ga0105240_10012278_pt1 | contig 11834 bp, 16 predicted proteins | sample KBSC54metaG_FD_80426 | JGI IMG/M metagenome (GOLD analysis project Ga0105240, IMG submission 80426) | Corn rhizosphere microbial communities from Kellogg Biological Station, Michigan, USA - KBS C5-4 metaG | ecosystem: Host-associated > Plants > Roots > Rhizosphere > Soil | place: Michigan, USA...
AGTCCGGCCGCTTCATTCCGTACACGCCGCCCTCGACTGGTGCCCGTGCGCACGCCGGTGGATACGCCGCTCACTTTGTCGAGGTCCATGTCGATCCGGATCTTGGCACGGTGCGGGTTGCTCGCGTCGTGTCGACCGTCGATGGCGGCAGAATTCTCAACCCGAAGACGGCCCGCAGCCAGATCATCGGCGGCATCGCGATGGGTATCGGCATGGCACTGCTGGAGGAAACTGTGCTCGATCGAACTGGCCGGCTGGCGACGACGTCAATGGCCGAGTACGTCGTCCCCGCGAACGCGGACGTGCGCGACGTCGATGTCTTGTTTGTGGGCGAACGCGATTCGATGACGCCGCTCGGAACAAAGGGAGTCGGGGAGCTCGCGATTACCGGTATGCCGGCCGCCATCGCGAACGCTATCTATCACGCGACGGGCACACGGGTCCGCTCGTTGCCGATCTCGATCGAGAAAGTGCTCGGAGACTGACCAGGGGGGCAGCCTCAATTGACCCCTGACACTAACGTTCGGATTGGTCGCAAACCCGTGATAGTACAGCGGACACCTATAAGAAAGGAATGACACAACGAGGCCCAGAATGTCTGAAGTTAACCAGCACAACCTTCCCGCGTAGCGGCTTGCTGCTCAAAGGAGGGGAGTTGAGCCACTCACTGCGCCATCCAAATCGGGCATTGGTCCTTCGTCTCCCGCTGCTGATGCAATCGCGACGGCCCCGCAGATGAGAGCCACGACGGAAATCAAAAAGGCAAGGTTTCTTCATAAAACACTCCTATCGCTAATCCGTGCCGTTAAGTGGAGGTTGGACGCTTCTGCCCATACTTATCAATGCCGAGCCGCCTGATCTTCGATTCCAGCGTCTGCCGTGGTATCCCGAGTTTCGCGGCTGCGCCGGAAGGTCCGGATATCCGTCCATGAGTCTCGGCGAGAGCCGCTTCGATCGTCTCAACTTCGCGCGCTTCCAGCGCCGACAGCCCGCCCAGAGGGAAAGCCCGGCCGCGGCGAGTCTGCCGATTCGCGTTTTAGCCAGCTCTCATCAACTTCGAAAGTATAGGTTTCACTGAGGATGACGGCAGGTTCCACAACGTTTTGCAATTCGCGAATATTCCCGGGCCAATGGTAGGCCTTTATCTGCTGCAGCGTGTGCTTGCCGACATGACCGATGTTTTTGCCGGCCCCTTGGGCGAACCGCCCCACGAAGTACTCCACGAGCAATGGAATGTCTTCCGCTCGTTCGCGCAGAAGCGGAACGGCGATCGGAAAGACATTCAGCCTGTAGAAAAGATCCTCGCGAAAGGTTCCGGCAGCGACGGCGGCAGGAAGATCATGATTGGTTGCTGCTATGAGGCGGACGTTTCACTGAGATCGGTTGATTACTCCCCCACCCGCTCAAACTCCTTCTCCTGTAACACGCGCAGGAGCGCAATCTGGGTTTCCATCGGCAGATCGCCAATTTCATCCAGGAAAAGGGTGCCTCCGTCAGCAGCTTCAAACCTACCCGCACGCCGTTGAAATGCGCCGGTAAAGGCTCCTTTTTCGTGCCCGAAAAGCTCGGAAGCAATCAGCGATTGCGGAATCGCCGCGCAGTTGACCCGCACGAATGCTCTCGATGCGCGTTTGGATCCGCGAGCCTCGCAATCTCAGCAGAGCCGATGATGATGGCGTCGTAGTTGTTCAAACCGGCAGCTCTGTCCCGGCCTGCTCGGCCACCATGAATTCGGCATACCAGTCCGGCAAGTTGGGGTCTGGCTGGCCAAGGCGTTGCTCATGTTTGCCATGGGCCGCAGCCGCGCGGCGGAGCGCGCCGGCCAAGTCGATTGCGGAGACGAACGAAGTTATCGCAGAGTCAATACGTCCGGGAAGACGATTCGTAACTTCCTGCAACAACCACGAGTTGCCGTCTGGATCGCTGAAAGTAGCGAAGGAGCTGTAGGTTGCGTGATTGGCGCGGGACCGTCGACGCACCCGTTTGAATCTCCGAACCGAAACTGAGCGCCCGGCGCCGTTGCGTGAAACACTGCCGTAACTTCAACACCGATCGCCGCGAGCTCCGCGCGCGCAGCCTCGATGTCGGAGACGATCAGGTATAGACTTTGTGCCGAGCCGGGACTGGCTGACGTGATCTTTGAACCGAACTGAACCGAGCAAGCCGAGCCGGGTGGCGTGAACTGGACGATTCGGAAGCCGTTGTCGAAAGCGAAGTCGGCATCGAGGCGCCAGCCGAGTTTGGCATAAAACGCTTTCGAGCGGTCAGTGTCCTGGGATGATCACAACTTCGAGTTTTAAGGGAACCTTTGCAGTCCCCGTCGCGCTCGCGACACCAGCGCCGCCGTTACTACGGACTTCGTTGCTGCTCATTGTTGCCCCCTTGGTCGTGCAAACATGCCTTTGTCCTCACAACTCGCCCAGTAGATGGGCCAGATCCATTTCGGCATCTCTTGTCTGGAAGCCCTGCTTCAGAGCCGCTTGCATTTGGTTTTGGGCCTCGGGTTTGAGCACACCTTCGCCGAACAGATCGGAATCGCGACGGAACTCATCGGTTGAGGCGAGTGCGATTGAATTGACCCGGTCCTTGACCACGGCAAGCCCGCCGACGGGAAACTTGGCGACTCGATGAGCTAGCGATGTAACGAAATCGCTGAGGGCATCTGCTGGCAGCGCTCGATTGATCCACCCGTACCGTTCCGCCAGATCTGCATCGTAGTCCTCTGAACTCAACAAGACCTCGAGGGCCCGGCCGCGGCCCATCAGTCGCGAGAGATGCTGAATGCCGCCAGCGCCCGGGTTCGAACCGAGACCCGCTTCTGGCTGACCGAAAATCGCTGATTCTCGTGCTGCAAACCTCATGTCGCACGCCAGCACAAACTCGCTCCCGGCGCCGCGCACGCGGCCTTCGATTTGGGCTATGGTTATCAGCCGGCTTGTGCTCAAACGGCGGAACAAAAGGCCGATTGAGGCTTCACCAATCAGCTTCGCTGCCTCTTGCCTGTACTCTTTGATTTGGGTCACGTCCACGTGAGAAATAAAATAGTCGGGGTCCGCGCTCTTGAACACGAGTACTCGAAGAGCGTTGTCGGCCTCAGCATGCTGTATCAGGGAGACAAGATCCCGAACCAATTCTGGCCCCAGAAGATTCATCGGAGGGGCGGAAATCTCCACGAACAGAGCAGCCTTTTCGTGCCGAACGGTGAGCGTCTTGAAAAAAGCGGCTGTAGACATGCGTCCTGCTTTGGAACTTTCGCGATCACAAGATCGCGATTAAATTAAATGACTTCCTGAGCTGTTGGCGGCAATGGATAGGCTCATGAAAATCTCTTTCACGGTTTATTCAACTACGTCCTCGCGGTTGAATCCATTGGACCTTGGTATTGGTGACACCTTGGTATCGGCTCGCCGCAAAACCGACGTTCGCAACGGTCCACGGCTCAATCAGCGTTCTGAATCGCGGCTTACCAGCGTAGATGGTGCAGCGGCGGTTTAATAATCCGCTCTTTCCCGCTTGCGGTGCGACATGCATTTTTCAAAGAGCACAATCAGCACTCTCTATACCCGACCGAGCTCCAGTTCGAATCGAAAGGGCTCCGTTGCTCCGGACTCGATGGTTTAACCGACGAAGACAAGTAGGCGCTGACTCGTCCCGGCCAGTAGCCGCACCTCGTCATCGGGCCGGTAGCACTCGTCCCAGGAAATTGCGCATGAGTGACCCGATCTCTGCGCAGTGGTCTTCAAGCGCGAAGTGACCGCTGTCGATCGGGTGGAACTCGATCTCCGGCATGTCCGGCGGAGGCTTCATGCTGGGGCCTGGGAAGAGCGGGTCGTTGACGCCGGTGGCGATCATCACTTGACGCTGGTGCGCTTTGAAGAACTGCCTTGCATCGGCAACCGTCTGCCGATTATTCCTGATGTCGTAGAGGAGATCGAGCATGATCTCATCGACCCCAGGGCGAGTTAGCAGGGCGCTGTCGATCGTCCAATTGTCGGGGTCGATCAGCGAAGAGTCTCGCGTCCCTGCGATGTACTGATTCCGAACGGCTTCCGGCGTCAGCTTGGACCGGACCGCGTCCCGATGCGCCGGCGACCCGTCCTTCCAGTACGCCAGCTCGGCCGCCCAAAGCGGGCCATCGATTGGCTCTCCAAACGCCGGTGTGTTCTGGATGACAACGCCAGCGACACGATCGGGATATTTGAGCATCAAACGGTAGCCGATGGGGCCGCCGAAATCCATCACGTACATAGCGAAACGTGTGACTCTGAGCTTCCCGATCAGCGCCTCTACCACCTCCGAAAGGTGGGCGTGCGTATAGTGGAAATCGGAGCGAGAAGGGACGGCGCTGTGTCCGAATGCCGGATAGTCGGGTGCGATCACCCGGTACTTGTCGGCCAACATCGGGATGAGGTTTCGGAACATGCGGGACGATGTCGGAAACCCGTGGAGCAGCAAGACGACCGGCGCCGCTGCTGGACCGGCCTCGCGATAGAAGATCTCCAGCCCACTCACATCGATGGTGCGATAGCGTGTCATAAGCGCCTTTCCAGGCGGCGTAGCGCCTCTCGCCGGTGTTGAAACGGCGGCCGCGAGAACGCCACCCCCCCGTCCAACGAAAGACCGACGCGAGACGGTAGGCATTTTAGTCCGCATGGTCATCTCGTGTGCCTCTTCGCGGTCACCCCTGCGGCGTTGCGTAGTCCCAAACATCGGGCGGCAGCTTATCCTTGAGCGATGCATACATGGCTTCGCGGAACAGTTTCAGAGCCGGATAAGGCCGGAGGGCAATAGTGCGCTCCACGATTAGCCCCTGCTCGTTATCCACGACGACCTCCAAGCTCTCGAACTTGTGGCCATCCATGGTCCCGACCCAGCGCAAAAAGGTGGTGCTTTCATCGAGCTTGAACTCGGCAGTATAGGTCCCGGACCCGCGCGTGGAGCTCGACTGAGCGAAAATCGCTGCGCAGAAGTCACGTCCCTCGATTGGCCGTGCCAGGATCGGACTGTTGAATACGATGTTTTCGGCAAGCAGCTCGCTCACCTGGGCGACGGTAGGCTTACCGGATTCACGTAGTTTGCGTAAAGGATGCATTGATTCCTCCTATGCTGTGTTATTTTCTGCTGAAAACGAAAAGGCTTGTCCGCGCGGCCCATCGACTCGGCCATCTTTAGGAACCGCAGTCGCCGCGATGGAATAGCCGCGGAGTAGATTGCGGCATTTCGAGAATGAATGAGCGGTCGCCATCTTAAGCTTTCGTTCATAGCGGCGGCTCTCAACGGGAGCCTTCTATGTGCAGCTTGCCTAGTTTGGCGGCCTCTTCGGGCGTCTTCCCGTTCTGTCGCGCGACCAGGTAGGCGGCGTACCATCCCGACCAATGGTGCTTCGGGGCGGTCGGTTCGTACTCGCCATGATGCTGCTCCGTCTCACGCAAAAGGTCTGTCATCGTCGCGACATCCGGGTTGCTGAGTCCGCGTCCCGGCAGACGCTTGGTGATCTCCTGGAACAGCCAAGTGTTGCCATCCGGGTCGCTGAACGTAGCAAACGAAAAGTAACTGCGGTGACCGGGATCCAGCCCATCGGCGCGACCGTCGCTGTCGGGACGAAATTGGGCGCCCGGTTTTACGGTATGGAACACCTCACTGACCTCGACACCGCGGTCAACGAGCTCTTTGCGAGCAGCTTCAAGATCGGTAACGATCAGATAGAGACCTTGGGCAGAGCCCGGCTCGGCCGTCGTTATCTTCGCGCCGAATTGGATTGAGCACCCTGAGCCGGGGGGAGTGAATTGGACCACGCGGAATCCGTTGTCGAATGCGAAATCCGCATCTCGCCTCCATCCAAGCCTCGTGTAAAACGCTTTCGAGCGATCGACATCCGCGACTGGAATCACGATCACTTCGAACTTCATGTCCACTATCGCGGCACTCGCATCGCTTACCGGTTCATAGTTAGTTGCACTTGAGGTTGCCATTTTTCTCCTAAGTATTCCCAAAAATCAACATTTAGTTTTTTGACACAGCTGCCCGGCTTATGCTGAGCGGGCCGCTCTCGCTGCGCCGTTCCGCGCTTCGATGGCCTTGACCGAGTTTTTAAAGGCCTTTTCCAAAACGCCCTTACCAACGGTCCCGAGAACCAAGCCGAGAAACCATCCCTTAAGATTCTTCCCCTCGCGTACCACATCCACGTCGATGTCGGTCAAGCCATCGGGACGACGTGTGAAGTTGTAGGTGTGGCCGGACGCGCCACCCCATGTGTTGGAGTCGGTTGTTGTGAGGACGACATGGTTGGGATCGGACCAGTCGTAGTGCAGGCGCTCCCAGATGCCGCCCGAGCCTTCGGTAACGTCGGCCTGCGAAGGGCCCCGGTCGTGCACTTTCAGGTAATCGTCGGCGCTGTTGCCAAAAAGCTTCGAGCGGCCTGGCCCGAAGTCGGTGAGCCCGGCTACGTACTGCTCGGGCGTCAAATTAGTTGTCTGGTGCAGATGGATTGTGGACATGCGTCCTCCTTTGGACACTTCGCGATCACAAAATCGCGAGGATGTTCCACCGCCTCCCGGCGGCCGTCGTGACGGCTGATGAGTTGGTGGGTGGGTTGGATAAGCTCATGAGTATCTCTTTTTCACAACTAATTGAACTACGTCCTCGCCGCCGAATCTATTGGACCTTGGTATGGCCTTGATGGCTTCAGCATTTCCAGTCACCCGGACGGTGCGCCGGCAGTTCAATAATCCGGTCTTTCCTGTTTGCGATGCGCCATGCTGGCATCTATGGCAACCTTCGCTTGGTGAAGAGATGTGGCGAGGGAATCTGTCGACGCGGCGCACAATGGGCGTGACGAACAATCGAAACACCGCGGGAATATCGCGGCTTGATGCCATCGCTTCCAACTCCTCGTACACGCCCCCATCCCGCTCTTCCAAGCGTGTGATGCTGGAGAGCCGCCAAATCAGGCCGGTTCCTTGGTCCTCCGGCAGTGTCCGTTGACCTAGCGTTCCAAATTTATCAATTTCTTGAATGTGGATCGTGTTGGAAACACTGTACCAATGCCGATCGTCGACGCGAAAATATGACGCTTCGCAATCGGTATCGAGCGCCGTTTTCGCCACCACGGATTTGTTCGCGAGGGGCATCGAAAACAGGTCTTTCATACCCTCGGTACGGTGAGAGATTGAGTCGATTACGCCAGGCCGGTAAATATCCTTGTAGCTGTCATAGTTCCGCACGATCCGTAAGACGTCCTCGATCGTCGCATTAGGAACGAAGCCTACGCCAAGCCAATCGTGGCTGAGTCCGGATGGAAGTTTTTTGGGAATGTGCGGGCCGATCGGCGCGATGTAAGCCCCTTTTGTTCGAATGCTCTCGGCTCGACCCGGTTGATCGTCGAGCCAAAGAAAGTGTGCGCCTGGCTGCAGGCGCGCCTGCATGGCGGCATTTGCAGCCTGAAGATGCGCCTCCCAAGCTTCTTTCGTCTCTTCGTTTAGAGTCGCCGCCGCAATAGAAGAGCCAACTCGGAGCAGGATCAAGATAGCGGCCAATCGAGTCTTATGAGTCATAACAGTTATCCTGGTTCCATACCCATGGAAGCTCGCCTACGCGGTTGCGGCGAGAGCGATCTGGCCGCGCAGCTCTGCTTCTGCCCGGAACCAGTCCTCGTCAGGTGAGTCATGCGGACAGCCGCGCGCCTCATAAAGATAAGCCAAAACAGCGATTGCTTCCTGATCGAAGGCGGGATCCCTGACAGTGTCGATCGCCTTGTCGTATGTCTGACTATTCTCGGGTCCAGCGTACGTGTCTCTCATCGTGTCTCCTTACTGGTGCGGCGTCACATCGTCAGAACAACACGGAACTGCGCCTTCCCGCTCATCATACGCGCGTAAGCCTCGGCTGCCTTCTCGAGCGGATAGGTTTCAATCATCGGACGCACGCCGCTTAATTCAGCGAAACGGAGCGTGTCCTCGGAATCGGGTGGCGTTCCTGCGGCCCATCCTTGAATCGCGTGGTTACCGAAAATGAGTTGGACCGGAGTGACTTCGATCGCGTCGGTTGACGCGCCCACAACGATCAGTTTGCCGTTCGGTCCCAGGCCGTCGATCAGTTCGGACATGGCTTTGGAGCTTGGGGCCGTCGCGAGAATTACCTGTGCGCCTCCCAGTTTTTGCAATTCCTGTGCTGCGTTGGTTGATTTGCTATCGATGTACACGGTCGCCCCAAGCTTCTTCGCGAGAGCTGCATTCTCCGAACCGCGCCCAATAGCCGCGACCTTATAACCAAACTTGCTCGCGAATTGAATTCCCAGATGTCCCAGGCCGCCGACCCCCTCCACCGCAACCAGGTCGCCGGGAACCGCACCGCTTTGCCGCAGTGCGCCGAATGTGGTAATTCCAGCGCAGAGAAGCGGTGCTGCTTCAACCGCGCTCAAGCTCTCCGGTATCGCGGCCAGAGCCTCCACTGGAGCTACCATGTATTGCTGATATCCGCCGTCGTAACTGATGCCCGGAATTTTCCGGTTCCGGCAATTGCGAAAATCTCCGCGACGGCATGACAGACACGTCCCATCGTGGCCGCCATGCCAGCCGACACCGACGCGCTGTCCCTGCTTCCATTCCGAAACACCTGCACCCAGTTCATCGATGATGCCAGCAACTTCGTGTCCTGGCACCCGCGGATACTGAATGCCGGGCCAGCCTTCTTTTGTGAGCACGTCGCTGTGACAAATTCCGCAGGCCTGTACCTTGATGCGTACGTGCCCCTGCAGCGGCTTCGGAATTTCACGCTCAACGAGCTCGAAATCTCCTCCTGGCTTGGAAATCTGCGCCACCTTCATCGTCGCGATCGCTGTCTTTGTAGTTGCCATATTGCCTCCTATGAATTGTGGGTTAACTATCAAACGTGGATACGTACGGCGCCTTCTGCCTCTTGCACTGCATACACCTTGAGGGCCGCGGTCGCCGGGCCGTTGATGACAGCGCCGGTGGTGATGTCGAACCGCGAACCGTGGCATTGGCACATAATCGTCGTGCCAGTGAGCAGACCGCCAGAGAGCGGACAGACCTCCTGGCTGCACGTGCAGAGGTCGTCGAACGCATAGAACCGCTGGTCGACACGCGCGATCGAGATTCGCCGTTTCAAGTCCTCCAAGTAGAAGGGCACAACGAAGTCGTTAGGAATCGATTCGGTCAAGCCGAGTGTGCGGAAGGAATCGGTATTGGACGCAGTCATATGCTTCTCCTGCTCATGGGCGTTCAGTAAGGGTAGTCGGGGATGATGTCGGACTTTTTAGCATTGAGCCGCAATTCGCCCGGAGCTCCGACCGGTACGAATGGCCGGTGCGGCATTACCGGGGCCATGCGCTCGTAGCCGGATCCCAACGGCGGCCTGGTGTCTGCATCTCCTTTGTTTGGCCAAAGCGACATCGCGCGCTCGGCCAGAGCTGTGATCATGAGAGAGGGATTCACTCCCGGATTGGCCGGCATCACACTCCCGTCCATAACGTGCAGGCCCGGATGCCCGAACGCGCGCTGATAGGGATCGATGGCGCCCTTGTCGCTGCTTTCGCCGATGGGGATGCCACCCACGAAGTGGGCGGACGCGTTGCGGTTGATGACCTCGGTCAGCAAAGCACCTTCGCCGCTGTCGAGCTTTCGTGCGAAACGGTCGACGAATTCCTCGACGATCGGAATGTGAACCGACGGCGGTGTGCCGGGACCTTGGCGGCTTCGCAGCAGGCCATCGCGCCAGTAAAGCTCTATCGATGTGTCGGTTGTCTGCATGCACAGGGCGACGAAAGAGCGCTGCGACCAGTGGCGCGGATCATTGATGCCGAGCACCTGGGTTGGGTGTTCGATCAGTTCCTTGAGCCACGCCGAAGTGGGGTGTTTCTGTTCGCCATGCTGGTGGTACGTCCCGAGCAATGCGAACACGTTGCTGCCGACTCCCCAGTAGGTGGGCTCGATGCTTGTCACCGCGTCCGGCCATACGCCGGAAGTGATCGCGACCGATCCCGGAGTAATGTGAACCCTCTCCGGATGATGCTTCCATTCTCCGTGGCTACGTGTCACATACAAGAGCTGTTCGGAATTCGTCCGGGCGCGCTGCCCGAGCTGATTAGAGAGACCAGGGAGCCGACCCTTGTGCTGCATGTGAAGGAGAAGTTTGGATGACCCGTAGGCGTGGGCGGCGACGATCACTTGCTCCGCGGTAAAGGCGCGATGCTGGAGATGCGCAGCTCTCTGGGCCCAGCCGGGGTGACGCGCGTGGATCTCGAACCCGCCTCCCGCGAGCGGGACAAGATCGTACACCTCGTGCAGTTCGTGAATCACCGCGCCGAGCTTCTCGGCCAAATAGAGGTAATTCGTAGTCAGCTTGTTCTTGGCGTTGTGGCCGCAGCCGATGCAGCAATTGCCGCACGAGATGCAACCAGTCCGCCGTGGTCCAGCGCCGCCGAAGTAAGGATCGTCGGCCTCGACACCCGGGGTACCGAAGTAAACGCCAACGGGAGCCTTGTTGAAAGTCTGGCCTCTGCCCATTTCGATCGCGACATGTTGTAAGGCCCGATCGGCGTCGGTTGGCATGTATGGATAGCGAACGACACCGAACATTCGTTTGGCCTGATCGATGCAGGGGGCGAGTTCGTCGGCCCAATCCGTGATCCCCGCCCAACCCGGAGCGTCGAAGAATTTCTTCGGAGGGACATACAGCGTGTTCCCGTACACGTGCGAACCGCCGCCCACGCCTGCGCCGGACAGGATAAGCACGTCATCGAGATACTCCATCCTTTGAATCCCGTACATCTCTGCTGCGGGAAGCCAGAGGAAGTGCGGCAGATCCCATTGGGTTTTGGGAATGTCTTCGTCCTTCCAGCGCCTGCCGGACTCCATGACCCCAACCCGGTAGCCCTTCTCCGCAGCACGTAGCGCGGCAACGCTTCCGCCGAAGCCTGAACCGATGATCACCACGTCGTAGTCGAAGCCCGCCATAAACTCTCTCCTTCTCAATACTCGAACCACATCGTGAGTTCGGAATTCTTCTCCGGTGAATAGGGTGGATACAGATGTTCGATCGCTACGTCGGGCGGAGAGATGAGCATCGACTTGGCGTGCGTCAGCATGTCGAATCCGTACTTCCCGTAATAGTGACCCATGCCCGCCGGCCCGACGCCCCCGAACGGCATCGTCTCTATGAACAAGTGAATGTTGGCCTGATTCACCGCGCCGCCGCCGAAGGATAGCTCGCCGACGAAGCGATCAATCGCGCTCTGGCTTCGGCTGAAAATATAGCCCGCCAGCGCATCAGGGGCAGCGGAAATTCTGCGCAGGGCCTCATCGAGCGTGCGGTAAGTCAGGATAGGCAGGATCGGACCGAAAATCTCATCCTCCATGATGCGGTCGTCCCAGCTCACCGGAAAGACAATTGTCGGATCGAGGTAGCAGGCTTCCGCGTCTGACTTGCCGCCGACAATCACCTTCGCCGGATCGATAAGAGCGGCGAGACGAGAGACCTCGCGGGTATTAATGATGCGCGAATAGTCGGGATTCGCCTTTGGATCCGCGCCGTATAGAGCAACGAGCGTCGCCTTCGCCTCCGCCACGAAGGCTTCGGCCACCGACTCATGCACATAGGCATAGCCGGGCGAGGTGCACCACTGCCCGCCCCACGCCATCTTGCCCCAAACGATCTTCTTCGCGGCATCTGGGATGTTGGCGGTTTCATCGACCAGGGCAGGGTTCTGTCCTCCGAGTTCGAGCAGGGTCGGCGTCAGGTTCTCGGCGGCCGCTCGCGCGATGACTTTCCCGGTCTTGGTGCTGCCTGTAAAGAAGATGAAATCGAAGGGAAGC
>Ga0105240_10012281_pt1 | contig 11834 bp, 10 predicted proteins | sample KBSC54metaG_FD_80426 | JGI IMG/M metagenome (GOLD analysis project Ga0105240, IMG submission 80426) | Corn rhizosphere microbial communities from Kellogg Biological Station, Michigan, USA - KBS C5-4 metaG | ecosystem: Host-associated > Plants > Roots > Rhizosphere > Soil | place: Michigan, USA...
CCGCCGCGCCAGCAGCGCCGGATAGGACACGGCGCTGCGCGTGCACCGGGGCGGCGTGTCGGGGCGGGGCGGGCCAAGGTCCGGCCCTGAAGCGAAGGAGCTGCCCAGCGCCACATAACGAGAGCCCGGCGGCGGCGGGCTGGCAAGGGAGGGCGCGGCGGCCAGCAGCCCGCCAAAGACCGCGGCCATTGCGGCTACTGCACCCAGTCGAGCCCGATTTCCTCGTAGATCTCGCGGCTCTCGGCCCATCGTTCGTCCACCTTCACGTGCAGGAACAGGTGAACCTTGCAGCCCAGCAGCTCGGCCAGCTCCTTGCGCGCCGCCTCGCCGATTGCCTTCAGCCTCTGTCCCTTTTTGCCAAGGATGATAGGCTTCTGGCTGTCGCGGGCAATGACGATCTGCTGGTGGATTTCCAGCGATCCGTCGCGCCGGTGGGTATAGCTCTCGGGCCGCACCGCGCTGTCATAGGGCAGTTCGTCGTGCAGCTGGCGGTAGAGCTGCTCGCGCGTGATCTCGGCAGCGAGCAGCCGCTCCGACGCGTCGGATACCTGGTCTTCCGGATAGTGCCACGGCCCCTCGGGCATCAGCGCAGCCAGCCGTTCCTTCAGTTCGGCTACCCCGTCGCCGGTCAGCGCGGAGACGAAGAACACCTCGTCGAACCCGACCCGGCCGGTCAGTTCCTCGGCGAGCATCAGCAGCGGCTCCTTGACGCACTGGTCCACCTTGTTGAGCACCAGGATCTTGCGCTCGGGCCGGTCCTTCAGGCTGTCGAGGATCGGCTCGATGTCGATCAGCTTCTTCTTGCGCGCGTCGACCACCAGCAGGATCGCGTCAGCCTCGACCGCGCCCTCCCACGCGGCGCTGACCATGGCCCGGTCCAGCCGCCGGCGCGGGGCGAAGATGCCGGGCGTGTCGGCCAGGATGATCTGCGTCTCTTCGGCCAGGGCAATCCCCATCAGCCGCGCCCGCGTCGTCTGCGCCTTGGCCGAGACGATGGCGACCTTCTGCCCGACAAGGGCGTTCACCAGCGTGGACTTGCCCGCATTGGGCGCGCCGAGCACGGCGACAAGGCCGCAGCGGGTCGTGGGATTCGGTTGGTCAGTCATGGTTTCCGGCCTTCGGCCCGATCCGCCCGCAAGGCAAGAGCCAGCGAACCCCTGTGCAGTCCGGAATCCTCAGCCGAACCGGCGCAGGAATTCCGCGGCGGCTGCAGTTTCGGCCTCCTGCTTGCTGGTTCCCTGCGCCTCGACCTCGCCCACGCCCGCGATTGCCACGGCCACGACGAAGCGCGAGGCGTGGTCCGGCCCGCTGCGCTCCACCACGCGGTATTCGGGCAGCTTGCGCTTGTTGCCGGCCGCCCATTCCTGCAGCGCGGACTTGGGATGCTTCTGCCGGCCGACCCTGCCTTCCACCGCATCGGCCCAGAGCCGGCGGACGAGGTCGCGCGTCGCCTCGAAGCCCCAGGTCAGGAAGCTCGCGCCAAGCAGCGCCTCGACTACGTCGCCCAGGATGTTGTCGCTGTCCGCCACGCCGTCGTCGCGCGCCTGCTTGCCCAGCCGGATGTGCGGCGCCAACCCGATGGCGCGGGCGACGGCGGCGTTACTGTCGCGGCTGACCAGCGCGTTGAGCCGCTGCGAGAGCTTGCCCTCGTTGCCGGTCCCGCGCTCGTGCAGCCATTCGGCGATGACGAGGCCGAGCACCCGGTCCCCCAGGAACTCCAGCCGCTCGTAATTGCGCGCCTCGCCGGTGCTGCCATGGGTCAGCGCTTCAAGCCACAGCGCCTCGTCGCCCGGGTCCCGGCCCATCAGCGCCTTCAGGAAAGCGGTCGTCTGCGGCTCCAGCCGGCCGCCCGTCTGTGTGGCCATATTCAGAACGTGCCCCCGATCCGGCTCCACCGCGCCGCGGTGAACCAGGTCCACGGCTTCAGCCAGCTGGCCGTCCCGTCGGTCGAGAACATCATGATCGTGGCCCGGCCGACGAGGTTTTCCTGGGGCACCAGTCCAATGCCGCCGCCCGGCACGGCGGCAAAGCGGCTGTCCATCGAATTGTCGCGGTTGTCGCCCATCAGGAACAGCGAATCGTCCGGTACCATGATGGGCGGCGTGTTGTCCTGTGGGGTCTGGCCAAGGTCGAGCACGTAGTAGCTGCGGCCCTCGGGTAGCGTTTCCCGGAACCGCGGATAGTGGCAGAGGCGGCGGCCGTTCGCATCAGTGGTTTCGAAAACGCTCGTGTAGCAGCGCGTGTTGCCCGAAACCGCGATCACCGCATCTTCCACCCGGATCTTGGGCACGGCCTTGCCGTTCAGCCAGAGCACGCCGTTGATCATCTGCACCTGGTCGCCCGGCAGGCCGATCACGCGCTTGATGTAGTCGGTATTGTTGAGCGGAGGGGCCTTGAAGATCACCACGTCGCCGCGCTCCGGCTGGTGCGGCAGGAGGCGGCCCGGGATCAGCGGAAGCGAAAGCGGCAGCGAATAGCGCGAGAACCCGTAAGGCCACTTGGCCGCCAGCAGGTAATCGCCGTTCTCCAGCCGCGGCAGCATGGATTCGCTCGGGATGTTGAACGGCGCGAAGACGAAGCTGCGGATCACCAGCACGATGACCACCAGCTTGATCAGGAAGACGAAGAAGTTCTCCTCCTCCTTCTTCTTCGGTGCCGCTTGTGCGGGGCTGGCACCAGGAACGTCCTCCTCCGGCCGGGGAGCGGACTGGGGTACTTCGGTCATGGCGCCATCCGTCAGAAAGCGGCGGGCAGGGCGCCCGTGCCTGCCCCCGCATTAGCGTCCGGCGCGGTCGCTGCAAAGGGCCACCGCCCCCGGTGGGTTAGAAGACCGCCCAGTACAGCAGCAGGGCCGAGGCGACGAATTCGAACGCGACCACGATCCCGCTATGCTCCAGATAGCCCTGGACGGCGGTTGCTATGGCCAGCAGGATCATGAAGATCCCGGCTAATGCCAGCATCACGCGATAGTTTATGGTCACGGCAAGGCCCCAATCCTCGTGATCTACGTCTTTGGAGAAACGCCACAGGGCTCCCCGGTTCCCACTGCCAAGGCAGGCACGACGCCAGACGCGAATCGCAGCGCGCGGTGGATCAAAATCGTAGTAACATCAAATGGTTAACTGGTATTTGAGCAAAAATCGATTGCAATGGTGAACAATTCGCTTCGATCCGGTCGCGGCCTTCCTTGCGAAACCGGCCAAGATCGGCCAGCCATGCAGGAACCCATTGCCCGCTCCGGGTTGAGCCCGGGCACCGGGCCTGGATTTGCCAGCCCCCTTTGGAGAACGATCACGATGGCCTCAGTCGCGGAAATCTGGATGCGCCTTGCAGCTCTGCCCCGCCCAAGCCTCGCGGACCTGTTCGGCGGGGCGGACCGGGTGGAAAGCCTCTGCGCCAGTCTGGACCTTCCGGGCGGGCCAATCCGGTTTGACTGGTCGAAGACCCACCTTGATCGGGCCACGATCGCTGCCTTCGATTCGCTGGCCGCTGCGATGGACTTTGCCGGCCATCGCCGCGCTTTCTTCGCCGGCGACGTGGTGAACGCAACCGAACAACGCCCGGCCGAGCATCCCGCCCAGCGCGGGATCGGCCGGCCCGATTCGGTGGAAGAAGCGCAGACCTATCACGAACGCATGCAGATGCTGGTGGAAGCGATCCACCTCGGGGCCCTGGGCGAAGTCCGCCACCTGATCCACATCGGCATCGGCGGATCGGCGCTCGGCCCGGCCCTTGCGCTCGATGCGCTTGCCCGCGACGGCTCCGTGGTGGATGTCCACGTCGTCTCCAACATCGATGGTTGTGCGCTCGAATCCGCTTTCGCCGCCTGCGATCCGGCCACCACCCTGATAGCCGTCGCCTCAAAGACCTTCACGACCACCGAAACGCTGACCAATGCCGCCTCGGCGCTCGAGTGGCTCAGCCAGAACGGGGTCCGGGATCCTTACGGCCGCGTCGTGGCGCTGACCGCCGCGCCGGACAAGGCGGTGGAGTGGGGCGTGGACGAAACCCGCATCCTCCCATTCCAGGAAAGCGTCGGCGGGCGCTATTCGCTGTGGTCCTCCATCGGCTTTCCCATTGCCCTCGCGCTCGGCTGGGACGAATTCGCAGCGCTGCTGGAAGGCGCCGCGGCGATGGACCGGCACTTTGCCGAAACCGATGGGGCGGCCAATCTGCCGCTGCGCGCGGCCTATGCTGATCAGCTCTACGCCCGCCTGCGCGGCTGCCAGACACGCGCCGTCTTCGCCTATGACGAACGCCTGCGCCTCCTGCCCAGCTACCTGCAGCAGCTCGAGATGGAATCGAACGGCAAGAGCGTGACGGTCGATGGGCAGCCGGTTGACGGGCCGACCGCGCCGATCACCTGGGGCGGCGTGGGGACGGATGCGCAGCACGCCGTGTTCCAGCTGCTCCACCAGGGCACCGTGGTCGTCCCGGTCGAATTCATTGCCGCGATCCAGCCGGGCGACACGCTGGATCCAGCGCACCACCGTGCGCTCCTCGCCAACTGTTTCGCGCAAGGCGCGGCGCTGATGGCCGGCCGGCACAACGACGATCCGGCCCGATCCTATCCGGGGGACCGGCCATCCGCCACTATCCTGGTAGATGATCTGAACCCCGCCACCTTGGGTGCGCTGATCGCCTTCCACGAGCACCGTACCTTCGCCAACGCAGTGCTCATGGGGATCAACCCGTTCGACCAGTTCGGCGTTGAACTCGGGAAGGAAATCGCCCGGCAGATCGAACAGGGCAGCGCCAGCTTCGATCCTTCCACCCAGGCACTTCTGAAGGCTGCGGGCATCGCTGGCTGAGATCGGGGCGGCCGTGTTTTCTCTTCCGCGCTAAACCAAATTTCAACCTTACGAACCGATTAAGGACTTTCCGGAGGGAAACCGCAACCGAGCCTTCGTAAAGGCAGGATCTCAGCGGTTTATCCCTATAGGAGGGTTTGATGCTGCGGTGGTCGCACCTTTTCCGCAGGTTGCTCAAGGACAAGTCGGCAAACGCCGTGGTCGTGACAGCCTTTTCAGTGCTAACGATGGTGGGCGGCGCCGGTCTGGCGACTGACACGATCCAGTGGACGCTGTGGAAGCGCCAGCTGCAGCGCATGTCCGATTCGGCCGCGCTGGCCGGCGCCTTCTCGGTCGCCCGCGGGAACAGCGCCAATTCTGCGGCTCAGGCTGAGATCAACCGCTACAACATCATCTCGCTCACCGGCTCGCCCACGATCGAATCGCCGCCGACCGTGGGATCCTACAGCGGCAACGGCAAGGCAGTCCGCGTGGTGCTCAACAGTTCGCGCGCCCTGCCGTTCTCCAGCATGTTCATGTCCGCCACGCCTAACCTTCAGGCCAGCGCCACGGCCGCCGCGGTCGGCTTCGGCGTCTACTGCGTGATCGCGCTCGAAAACACCACGGCCAACGGCATCACCTTCCAGGGTAGCTCGACCACCAACCTCGGCTGCGGCGCGATGACCAATTCGCAGTCCATCTCGGGCAATAACCAGAACACGGCCTCGGTCTACGCGGGCGGTTCGTCCTCGGTCACCGCCTCGCCGATTTCCGCCGTGGGCATCGTTCCGGCTTCGAACAACTTCGCCTCGGGCACGGTTCTCAACTCCTATGCGATTGCCCAGACCGATCCCTATTCCTCGGTCGGCCTGCCCAGTGGCTACAGCTGTTCGGGCCAGCTATCGGTCGGTTCGAACCAGAACAAGACCGTCCAGAACAACAGCGGCGGCGTGCAATGCTATCGCGGCATGGATCTCAAGGGCACGGTTACCTTCGATCCCGGCACTTACGTGATCGACGGCAGCACCGGTGGCACACTCAACGTTGGCGCCGGCGCCACGGTCAATTGCAGCGCCTGCACCTTTATCCTGACCACGACCAGTTCGGACATGACCACCGTTGCCACGGTCACCATGAACGGCAGCGCCACCTGGAACGTGCTGGCGCCGGACAGCGGCACCTATGCCGGGATCCAGTTGTACCAGGATCGGAGTGCAATCATGACGGCGGGCACCAACCAGGTTTCCGGCAACAGTACGACCACCATGCGTGGGGCTTACTATTTCCCCGCTCAGGGCCTGACCTTCATCGGCAATTCCAGCCTCAACACCCAGTGCATCCAGATCGTGGCGCGGCAGGTGAACTTCACCGGCAACACCACCATCCAGAACGTGTGCCCAACCAATTCGGCTTCCAAGGCCATTGCCGGCACCCAGATCCGGCTGGTGGACTGACGATGCTCTGTGCCTTCCTCTCCCGCCTGCTGCGCGATGAACGCGGCACCAGCGTCATCGAGATGACCTTCATTATCCCGGTGCTGGTCATGCTGGGCTGCGGGGCGACGGACCTTGCCATGTGCTACGCTCGCCAGCTTGCGCTCCAGCAGGGGGCGGCGCGCACGATGGAATATGCGATCGCGGCCGGCTTCGGCAACCTGACGACCACCCAGATCACCAATGAGGGAACGACTGCGGCCGGCGCCGGCGTCAACGTTGCTGTCACGCCCGACATGTGGCTGGAATGCGACGGCGTGCGCCAGGCCTCCACCGTCACTTCGTGCACCGGCTCCACGCCGGCGCGCTTTGCCTCGATCACCATTACGGACACCTACAACTGGATGTTCGAACAGGTGGTGCCCGCGTGGAACCAGCAGCCCTACGGCGTCAACCTGCGCGGCTATGCCGAAGTGAGGATCCAATGACCGGCCTTTTCCGCCGCATCCACCGCAATACCGCAGGCTCCCCCTCGGTCGATTTCGCGCTGACCCTCCCGGCGCTGGTGATGATGGTCATGGGCGTCATGCAGCTTGGCATCGCCTTCCTTGCCAACGCCGGTCTGCGCAACGCGATCGAGGCGGGCGCCCGCTATGCCACGGTCTATCCCTATCCGACCGATGACCAGATCAAGAACAAGGTCCGCTCCAGCGCCTTCGGCATGGACAGCACGCAGCTTTCCACGCCCACGGTCACCCACGGAACCTACAACAGCGAGAATTACGTGGACGTTTCGGCGAGCTATCCGATCCGGTTCAACTTCATCTTTTTCACCACGCCGGCCTTCAATCTCAGTTACACCCGCCGCGCCTACCAGCTGTAAGCGCGGTGTCGCTTCGCCGGACCACGCCCCTGGCCACGTCATCCCGGGCCTGACCCGGGATCCCGCTTGCTAGCGCCGCGCCGCACATTGGTTGAACGCTTTCCCACAAAGCCCGCTCCTGTCATGCTCCCGGCCTCTTTGACATGGGGTCATCACGGCGCAGTTGTTGGAAATGTGTCACCCTGTCCGCTCGGATCAAGTTTTTGAAATCGAACGCTAGGCACGTTGAAAACAGGGTGGCACCTGCCACCCTGCGTCACCCTGGCCCGGCCGATTTGCCCTCTGGCCAGCCGCCGGCATCCGCGCCATAGCAGCCGCTCCCCTTCAGGAGCGGCACATGACAGACCAGTACGACTACGACCTTTTCGTCATCGGCGCGGGGTCGGGCGGGGTTCGGGCCAGCCGCGTTGCCGCCTCCTACGGGGCTCGGGTCGCCGTGGCGGAGGAACACCGGGTTGGCGGTACCTGCGTGATCCGTGGCTGCGTGCCGAAGAAGCTCCTCGTCTACGGGTCCCACTTTGCCGAGGAACTGCAGGACGCGGCGCACTATGGCTGGTCCGTCGCCGGCATGAGCTTCGACTGGCCGACGCTGCGCGATACCGTTCTGCGCGACGTGGACCGCCTTAATGCCGCCTACATTCAGACACTTGAAAACAACAGGGTTGAGCATTTTCTGGAGCGCGCCACCATCGTCGGCCCTCACGCGGTGCGCCTCGCCTCCGGCCGCGAGATCACCGCCGGCCATATCCTCGTGGCGGTCGGCGCGTGGCCGGTCGTGCCGGACTTTCCGGGCAACGAGCACTGCATCACCTCGAACGAGGTGTTCCACCTCGAAACCCTGCCGCGCCGCATCGTCATCCAGGGCGCCGGTTATATCGCGATGGAGTTCGCCGGCATCTTCAACGCGCTCGGCTGCGAGGTCACCGTGGTCAACCGCAGCGACCAGATCCTGCGCGGCTATGACGAAACCCTGCGCGACCGCCTGCTCCAGATCAGCATGGCGCGCGGCATAGACTACAAGTTCAACTGCCCGCTCCGCCAGGTCGAAAAGCAGGACGATGGCAGCTTCCTCGTCACCATCGGCGATCGCAGCCCGATCCCGGCCGACGCCGTGCTGGTCGCCACCGGACGGCGCCCCAAGACCGCCGGCCTCGGTCTGGAGGCCGTGGGCATAGAGACTGGTCCGAACGGCGCGATTCCGGTCGACGAGTACAACCGCACCTCCTGCCCCAGCATCTACGCGGTGGGCGACGTGACCGACCGGGTCCAACTGACTCCCGTGGCAATCCGCGAAGGCCATGCCTTTGCCGACACCGTCTTCGGCAAGTCCCCGCGCACGATCGACTATGCGTGCATCCCCAGCGCCGTCTTCTCCCAGCCGCCGCTTGCCGGAGTCGGCCTCACCGAAGGGCAGGCGCGCATGGCCTTCGGCAACGTCAAGGTCTTCACCTCGGACTTCCGGCCGATGAAGAACGTCTTTGCCGGACGCATGGAGCGCGGGCTCTACAAGCTGGTCGTCGATGCCAACACCGACCGCGTGCTCGGCGTCCACATGATCGGCCCGGATTCGGCTGAGATCCTGCAGGCAGCCGCCATCGCGGTGAAGGCCGGCCTGACCAAGGCGCAGTTTGACGATACCGTCGCCATCCATCCGAGCATGGCCGAAGAGCTGGTGCTCATGCGCTGAGGCGGATCGACCGGCCCGGCTTTGGCGGCTCCCCCCGGTGCGGGCCATTTTTAACCGATCGCTTAATTCCAGTTGACGGGCAGGGCACGTCCGTGGCTTAGCGCTTGCCAGATTCCCGTGAGACTGCACGAGGGGGTATACCCGCAGATGTCCGCCAATATTGCCGAAATGGAAAAGCGCCGCGACGCCGCCAAGCTGGGCGGGGGGCAGAAGCGCGTGGACGCGCAGCACGCCAAGGGCAAGCTGACCGCGCGCGAACGCATCGAAATCCTGCTGGACGAAGGCTCGTTCGAGGAAGTCGACATGTACGTGGAGCACAACTGCGTCGATTTCGGCATGCCGGACAATGTCATCCCGGGGGATGGCGTGGTGACCGGGTCGGGCACGATCAACGGCCGTCTCGTCTTCGTGTTCAGCCAGGATTTCACCGTCTTCGGCGGGGCCGTTTCGGAACGCCACGCGATGAAGATCTGCAAGATCATGGACATGGCGATGAAGGTCGGCGCGCCGGTGATCGGCCTCAACGATTCGGGCGGCGCGCGCATCCAGGAAGGTGTCGCCTCGCTTGGTGGCTATGCCGAGATCTTCCAGCGCAACGTCCTCGCCTCGGGCGTGGTCCCGCAGATCTCGCTGATCATGGGGCCTTGTGCCGGCGGCGCAGTTTACTCTCCGGCGATGACGGACTTCATCTTCATGGTGAAGGACAGCTCGTACATGTTCGTCACCGGCCCGGACGTCGTGAAGACCGTGACGAACGAGGTCGTCACGCAGGAGGAACTGGGCGGCGCGGTCACCCACACCACCAAGACCTCGGTCGCCGACCTTGCGCTGGAGAACGACATCGAGGCGCTGCTTGCCGCTCGGGAAATGTTCGATTTCCTCCCCCTCTCGAACAAGGAAGATGTGCCCGAGCGCCCTTCGGCCGATCCTTGGGATCGCCGCGAGGACAGTCTCGACACGCTGATCCCCGCTTCCGCAACCCAGCCTTACGACATGCACGAAGTGATCCGGAAGGTACTCGACGAGGGTGACTTCTTCGAGATCCAGCCCGGCCACGCCGGAAACATCCTGTGCGGCTTCGGCCGGATCGAAGGCAAGACCGTCGGCGTCGTCGCCAACCAGCCGATGGTCCTTGCCGGGGTGCTCGACATCAACTCCTCGAAGAAGGCCGCGCGGTTCGTGCGCTTCTGCGATGCCTTCAACATTCCGATCGTCACCTTCGTCGACGTCCCGGGCTTCCTTCCCGGCACCGCGCAGGAGCACAACGGCATCATCAAGCACGGTGCCAAGCTGCTCTTCGCTTATGCGGAAGCGACCGTGCCGAAGATCACCGTCATCACCCGCAAGGCTTACGGCGGGGCCTACGACGTCATGTCGTCCAAGCACCTGCGCGGCGACGTGAACTATGCCTGGCCCACCGCCGAGATCGCGGTCATGGGCGCGAAGGGCGCCGTGGAGATCATCTTCCGCGGCCTGTCGCCCGAAGGTATTGCGGAAAAGACGAAGGAATATGAAGACCGCTTCGCCAATCCCTTCGTCGCTGCCTCCAAGGGTTTCGTCGATGAGGTGATCTACCCGCACTCGACGCGGCGGCGCATTGCTCTGGGCCTCCGCAAGCTCCGCAACAAGGAGCTCGAGAACCCGTGGAAGAAGCATGATAATATTCCGCTTTAGCCTGCGCTCCCCGGTGCGCGCGCATTCACTGTGTGGGGACGGTGCGGGCGTATGCCGGGGCGGGAGCGAAGCGGCCAGCTAACGAAATCGCGAGGTTGTGAAGGATTCCCTGTGGGCCATCTATCCGGATTGCATGTTCACTTCGGAAAATGCTGCAGTGGCATGGGTTTGAAAAGGGGTTTGAAAGCGGCTGGATCGGCGTACCGGCGGCCCGGCCGGGATGGCAAGGTCCCTCCGGATTCCGCCTCTGGACCCTAAGATTTTATCTCCTATTTCCAAGGATTTGATAATGACCATGGAACAGATCTACATCGTCTCTGGCGTGCGTACCGCGATTGGTGACTTCGGCGGCGCGCTCAAGGCCTTCAAGCCGAGCGAGCTGGGCGCCAAGGTGGTAGCGGAAGCGCTGAGCCGTGCCGGCGTTCCCGCCAGCGATGTCGAGCACGTCGTCATCGGTCAGGTCATGCAGACTTCGGCGCGCGACAACATGCTCAGCCGCGTGGTCGCGCTGCAGGCCGGCATTCCGGTTGGCGTGCCGGCGCTCACGCTCAACCGCCTATGCGGCTCGGGCGTGCAGGCGATCGTGTCGGCCGCGCAGATGATGCAACTCGGCGAAGCTACGATCACCGTCGCCGGTGGTGCGGAATCGATGTCGAACGTGCCCTACCATGATCATGGCGTGCGCTGGGGCCGCAAGATGGGCGACAACACCCAGGAAGACGCGCTCACCTTCGGCCTGTCGGACGCCATTGGCGGCTATCACATGGGCATCACCGCCGAGAACTGCGCTGCCCGCTATGGCGTAACCCGCGAGGAGCAGGACGCACTCGCCCTGGAGGGGCACCAGCGCGCCTGCGCCGCGATCGCGGAAGGCCGGTTCAAGGAACAGATCCTTCCGATCGAGATCAAGACCCGCAAGGGCGTGACCCTGTTCGATACCGATGAGCACCCGCGCGCCGATGCCAGTATCGAATCGATGGCTGCGATGCGGCCGGCGTTCAAGAAGGACGGCACCGTCACCGCCGCCAACGCCAGCGGCATCAATGATGGCGCCGCCGCGGTGGTGCTCGCCACCGGCAGCGAGGTCGAGAAACGCGGGTTGAAGCCGTTGGCGAAGATTGTCGCCTGGGGCCACGCCGGCGTCGAACCCGAATACATGGGCGAAGGCCCGATCCCGGCGGTGCCGGTGGCGCTGAAGCGCGCCGGGCTGACGCTCGACCAGATCGACGTGATCGAAGCGAACGAGGCCTTCGCCGCTCAGGCCCTCTCGGTCGCCAGGACGCTCGGCTTCGATCGCCAGAAGCTGAACCCCAACGGCAGCGGTATCGCACTCGGCCACCCTGTCGGCGCGACCGGCGCGATCCTGA
>Ga0105240_10012282_pt1 | contig 11834 bp, 1 predicted proteins | sample KBSC54metaG_FD_80426 | JGI IMG/M metagenome (GOLD analysis project Ga0105240, IMG submission 80426) | Corn rhizosphere microbial communities from Kellogg Biological Station, Michigan, USA - KBS C5-4 metaG | ecosystem: Host-associated > Plants > Roots > Rhizosphere > Soil | place: Michigan, USA...
ACGTCGAGGTCGTTCTCGATGACGATGAGGGTTGTGGATCATTCATGGAAACCGCGGCATTGCTGGAGTGTCTCGACGTGGTCATTTCCAGCGATACTTCGGTGGCCCATCTCGCCGGAGCGCTCGGGCGCCCAACCTGGCTTGCTCTGAAACACGGGTCGGAGTGGCGCTGGTTGTTGGATCGCTCCGACAGTCCCTGGTATCCGAGCATGCGTCTGTTCCGTCAGGCTGAGCCGGGCGATTGGGAGAGTGTGTTCAACGCCATGCGGGCAGCGCTTCTCGAGGAGTATGCGGCGGAGTCGCGCGCCCACACCGCTCCAAGGGTTTTGACGTGAGCAACAACATCGTCGTCTTCACGATGCACAAATCAGCTTCCATGTTTTTGCATCGGCAGTGCGAATTGCTGTGCCGGCTGGCCGATCTGCCCTATCACTCGCCGAACGTACCGAGCAGCGGCCTCAACGCCCGCAGGCTTCTCACCGACAAGGAGCTGTGGTCCTCCCGCACCGGGTGCTTCGGGCCCGTGCGCTTCTTCGTGGACATTCCGCGCGTCGATGATTACCAGGTCCTGCTCCATCTGCGGGATCCGCGCGATGTGCTGGTCTCCATGTTTTATTCGTACTGCTTCATTCACAACGGCGAGATTCAGGCCGATACCGGGTATCGCGCCCGCGCGGCCCAGGAGGGCATCGACGCCTTCGTGCTAGCCAAGGCCTCGGGTGACAGCAGCCGCTACCCGGGTGACTACGGGACGGGAGGACATGTCGAGGATCTCATCGGCGATGTGCCCAGCCGCTATCGCCGTTATCTCGACCAGCTCATCGGCCGTCCCAACGTACGTCTCCTCAAGTATGAGGAGATGGTTACGGACTACCGCAGTTGGCTCACGCGTTTCATCGAGCCGTTTCCCGTCGCGAACCGGGAGACCGTCATCGAGCAGCAGGTCGCGCTAGCGCCGACCTTCTTCCCCAAGCGTGACAGCGACGTCCGCAACCACGTCAGGCACGTGACCCCCGGGGATCACAAGAGCAAGCTGCAGCCGGCTACGATCAGCCGGCTCAATGACATTTTCTCGGACGTGCTCGAGGCGTTGCACTACCGCTAGGTTAGTGCAACTGGCAGTCGAGTCCCAGGCAGAACATCTTCACGACAATGAAGGTGGGCGTCAGGCTCTCCGTCAACTGTTGATAGCTGGCGGCAGCTCCCAGGTTCTGGCTCAACTGGTCGACGGTGTTCTTCGCGGCGTCACCCAGTGAGTTGGCGCCGGAGAGAACGCCTGAGAGGGCCCCGGCTTCGGATACTGGCACGCCAGTCGCCGTACCACCCACCGTGATGTTGCTCGCGCCGATCACCTGCACAGCAGCGATGTTCAGGTTACCCGCGACTCGGATACCGGCGTCGCCCGCGTTCACCGTGCCTCGCGGGGCGATCAGGTTCACCAGGCCGGCCGTCTGGCCCGGGCCGGTGAGAAGCTGACCGATACCGCTACCGGCTACGTCGCCCACCGGGTTGACGAACAGGTTGCCGAACTGATCCGTCTGGATGATCGGAGGAGACGCACCCGAGGCGCTCTTGGCGCCTTTGCCGGCATCGATGTCACCGTTCGACGCCCAGAGAATGATGTCACCACCCTGCAGGGTCAGAATGCGGGACTGGTTCACTTCGAAGCTGTCGTTCGCGAACCCTTGGATCACGCCGGAGGCCAAAACGAGCAAACCCAGTTGCGAGGCCGGCGTAACGATGGGTGCGTTGGTGCTCCCCTTGACCTTACTCAGCGAGGCCGGAGGGTTCGGCACGCCCACGACCACCGAACCACCGGGCGCCAGTAAGTTGATATTGCCGCCCTGCTCCGTCTTGATCTGGCTGAAGAACAGGTCAATGTCGCCCTTGTATGCGAGGGCGTTGCCGGCGGCATCCTTGTTCGGGAAGAGCGTATTGATCGCGTTGTAGCCGGGGACATAGCTGGAGAAGCTATGGGTCTTGTTGTAATCGATTCCTGCGTTGCTGAGCTCGGTCATGAGCACCTGGCTCAGAAGCGGAAGCTGCTGTTGGAAAGTCAGCTTCTCGAAGGCTGCGAGCGCGGCCGCGTAGGTCGTACTCCCGGCGGCTTGCGGCTCGAGCTGCTGCATGTACGCTACGAGCTGGTTGGCATAGGCGCTCGGCTTACCCGACTTGTCTGGAGCCAGGTAAGCGTTGATGAACGCGCTCGCCGCCGGTAAGCGGATGGCGCTGCCGGAGGCAGACCCGAAGCCCGCGCCGGCGATGATGGAGGCCGATGTGCTCGGCAGGCGCGGATCGTTGAAACTACCGCTCGTCAGGATACCATTCCCGTTGCCGAGATCGAGCGACCCGCCCGCGAGAACTTCCGCGAAGCCCGGACCGCCCACGACGATTCCATTGTTATTTACCTGCAGGGCGTTGGTTAACGGCGCCGTTGGTGTATCCCAGGTTATATTGCCGCCAGCCTCGACCAGCGTGACATCCGATGGGTTGAGGTTCTTGGCGACCAGGTTGAGGTTGCGGATGTCACCGCCCGCGACGATGTTCGCCGACTTCGGCAGAGTGATAGTGCCGCCGGAAATGTCTCCGGTCTCGGCCACGATGTTGACGGGTGAAGTGTCCGCCTGATGCAGGATGGTCACAGGCAACTGAGGTCCTGAGGGCACCACGACTTGATCCAGGGGTGACAGCACGCTCGACCAGAGGCTGGGATCCGATTCGAACATCGAAATAGCGAAATGGGCATTCGGGTCATTCGTAGCGCTGCCCGTGACCGAGCCCTGTGCCAGAAGGTTCAGGTTGCCTCCGGCGGCGGGAAAGAGCTGCAAGGCCGAGGCATCGCCCTTCGTGGGGACGATCTCGATATTTCCAGCCAGCGCCGCCACATTCAGCGTAGGCGGATAAACGTACTCCGGTGGATTGTTATAAACCTTCGGGAAGCTCCCGCCTTGCTGGCTTTCCAACGCGGCCGGGAAGGTATTGGCGTCGGTACGCAAAACGACGTTTCCGGTCGTGCTCTCGATGGTCAGTGCGCTGGCTGCGCTATAAGTGAAGAACCCGGTGGGAAACTGCGAGCTCGCTGCAACGTTCGCACTCGACTCGGAGATAGCTGTACTGTTGCCGACGAAATCTATCGAGGCTCCGGCGCGTGAATCTGCGGTAAAAGCGCCACTACCCACGAATAGGAGCGGATTGACCGCCGTGGTCGTTGCATCGCTTCCTATTGTTTGCGTCAAAGCTACCGGGTCGATGTCCGGAAGCAATTGGCTCACTGTTGCGCCACCATTCAACGCACCCCCGGCAACCAAAGAGGCGTTACCCCAGTCGTCCTCGAACACGCCACCCGATATGTTGCCTTTGGCGTGAACTGCGAGCGAGCCACCACCGGTTAGGAGCAGGTTGCTCAGTTCGGGCTGAGTGCCAACCGCGCCGAGCAGCCTGCCGGTCGACGTAATAGCAGCCGTGACGTCCACGACATCCCGGCCGGCGGCCAGCGCGACATCGCCGCCTCCCAGCGCGCCGATTCCCTGGAAGTTGCCCACTTCGACCCACCAGCTTGTGTTGGTTTGGATCGAGCCATCTTTGCCCACGATCCCCTGCCGCCAGATCCAATCGGACGGCACCCTCGCGCTGGGAGCGCTGCGGATATCATTCGCCGCCGTGATGCTGACATCGCCGCCGCCTGTCGGATAGGCCACGACGTTGGCGTTGTTTGCCGGCGCGGTGAAAACCGTCGCCTGATCGTCGGTCAGAACGGATGGGACGCCGGCTGTGTAGATTCCGGTGCCGTTGGCCAGCAAGCCGCTCGTGGTGAACGCACCAGACGACGGATCCTTGGCATAGCCGATCAGAACGTCACCTCCGGCTGCGATCTGGATGTTGCCATCTCCGGTACGCACCAACTGCCCCGGCGCCACAACCAAGTGACCAGTACCGGACACAGTCCCGTCGGAGGTCTCCGCGACATACGGTTGGCCGGCGACGGCCAGAGGATTCGCCGAGGTCAAATCCGCGCTGGCTGCGAGACGATAGTCGGCGGAATCGTGGTTGGCCCCCGAGCCGCCAAAGGTCCACTGCTGGACGGCGCGGGTACCTCTGATCGTAAAGCCGTCGGACAACGAGGCGTTGAAGACGAGGTTGCCCGCTGCGCGCAGGTTGACATTGACTGGTACGCCCAATGCGGCATTCCAACTGTCGAGGTCCCAGGCGACGGCCTTGGCGCTGATCGCAAGTCCCGCGACAGTGATGTCGCCGGTGCTATCGACCTCGATACCCGGGCGTACCTGGACCTGCGGGGCCGCCGAGGCACCCAGGGTGTTCGAGAAACCTTTCGCCAAGTCCGCCGCAAGCACGGCTCCGTTGCCCGCGAAGATTTGCGCGTCGCCGAACAGCGTACCCGCTCCACCCGTAAGAGTGATATCTAGTGCACCCTGTGTCGGATCGCCCAACGTAATGCTGCTGGGTGGGTTTGCCCGGTCCGCGACCGTGCACGCTCCGTAGCACTGGACCCCTTCGACGACGATCGGGTTATGAGTGTCGACCTCCACAGTTCCAGCGGCGGGGGTCTGAATGTTGACGCCCATCTGGTCGGCAGTGCGCGGCGCACGCAGTGTCAGCGTGCCATCCAACGTCGTCGAGCCCGCTGCGGCGTTACTGCCCAGCATGCTGATCTTGCCGCCGTTCAAAACGAGTTTGCCGCTCTGCGTACCGAGAGTGACGTTACCACCACGTGTTGCCAATGGGACACCGTTGACGCCCTTGGGTCCCGGGCCGCTCGCATCGGCGATCAGCCGAGCGGTCGACTCGAGCGTCAGGTCGTTTTGCGCCCACAGGGATATCGCACCGCCGCCGGAGCTCGAGGCCGTACCGCCACTCGTATTGATCTGTCCCTGCACGTCGATCGAGCCCTGGTCGGCCGTCAACGTGAAGCTGCTGGCAGCGATGTTCGTGGTGTTCGCGATGACGATGTTGGTATCCTCACGCGAGCGCAGATCCAAAGCGCCTGTGAAACCGCCGCCATGCAGCGTGTCGGCAAGCGTTGCAAAACCGGATCCCGCCAAACCCTGGCCAACGTCCAGGGTAAAGTTTCCTTGCATCTGGCCGGCCGCGGCGGCGCCTTTGAGGACGCTACCCGCGAAGGCGAACGTTCCCGTCGGAGCGGAAACGGTCAGACTGCCTGCATCTCCGCTGACCTTGCCATCGGATGACGTGGCGCCGGAGACGTCTACGGTCGCGCCAGAAGCCAGAGTCACGCTCCCCTTGTCGGAGGTGAGAGAAATCTGACCTGCCGGGGCGACCGCGTTGGTCACAGTGAACGACTGAACTGCACCCGCCGCACTCGTGATGGACGCGCTGCCCAGCACCACATCGCCGTTGGCAGCGTGCAGCTCGATGATGCCTCCCGGCAAGTTGATCGTGCCGTTCTGTTGGATACCGGCGCCGCTTTCGATCGCCAGCTTGCCGCCCAGCGGCGCGGTCGGTACTTTCGCTCCCGCCGATCCCTGCGCGATCGTCACCGGCCCTGTCGCCGAAATTGTCTCGTCCGATCCAGCTCCAGCGGTCAATGCCGCGCTGGTCATGGACAAGCTCACTGGAGTGGTCGCTGCGTTGACCCCGCTACTGCGGACAGCCAGTGATGAGCCCTTTCCTTGCGTCTGGATGTCTGCGGCAGCGGCGAGTGCCACGCCACCGTCGAACCCGCTGATCGTCTTAGCGCCGGCGCCCAGTATGAGTTGCCCGGTCTGCGTCGAGCCAGTCGCCGTTGCGGTCAGAGACAAGGAGCCAGTCCCTGTGGGAGCCGTGCCCTGATTGTAGGCGAGCGTGGCGCCGGTGGAATTCTCGAACAGAATGCTCCCGGCCTGGATTGCGACATTCGCCTTGGAGCCGGCCGTATCGTAACCATCGAGCGCCGCGGCGTTGAGTGTCAGGCTCTGCAGGCTGCCGCCGCCGAGATTGACTGCGCCGTAGAAATCGATGGTCGAGGTGCTACCCAGGGTCAGGTTGGTTGCGCTCGCCAGAGTGCCGAGCAGTTGAGAGGTCAGATTCAGGCCATTGGGAGCATCCGCGCCACTCGGCACATCGCCTAAGCTGACGCGGCTCGAATAGACGCCGAGAGCGGGCGTCGAGAGCACGACGTCGGAGCTCGCAGTGGTGTTTCCGGAGGCGTAAAGGAGCAAGCTTCCCGTCGCCGCAAGGCTCGCAGCGGAGCCGACCGACAACGTACCCGCAGCATTTTGCGGAAGAGCCCCGGTGGCGTCGCTGAGTTCCAGTTCGACCGCCGCCAATGCGCCGCTCGAGGCTCGCAACAGCGCACCGGCTCCGTTGACCACCAGTTTGGTCGGAGACTGGTTGAGCGTGCCCTTGGCGCTGACTTCGGCGCCCGCATCGACAGCGATGTTGTTTTGTGCGGCGAGGATGATTTCCGGTGCGGTAAGCGCTTGCGTGGTGTTGGCCAACTCAACGGTCTGCGTCGTGCCGACTGTGATCTCTTCGCCAGCCGAAGTCTGGTGCGCGGTTCCGCCCAGAATGATGGTGGTCGCACCCAAACCGTTTAGTGTCTGCGCGTCGAGGGCGAGGGCGCCTTCGGGCAGACTCGCGAGAGCAGTCGCCGAATCGGTTACCGCGATAACCGGCGCCTGTATCGATACATTGCCGCCCGCACCATGAACAACCGTGGGAGGTCCTGAGCTATTGGGGATGGAATAGGAGCCGGGCGTAAAGTTGATCGTGCCGTTCAGCGCGAGGCTCGTCGTCACGGAGAAATTCAGCGCGCCGGCATCCGCCGGGAGAGCCGGCGTGGCCGTCTGCGCCGCGGCCGCCGCACTCGAGAAGAATGTGTTGGCATAGCTCTGGGTGTATTGCGACTGGCTCTGGACCACCGAGCTCGGAGCGACCAGCACCGTCGAAGTGCGGCTGTCTAGAATATCGGTACCAGCCGTGCCAAGTCGAGCGCCCACTATGTACGCGCCACTCGTCTGCCTGGCCGCAGACCCGACTACCAAGTCGCTGTTGGTCTGAACGACGCTGACGGCGAACGCGCCCGGCAAGAGCGCGTAGCGCGCCGGCAGCAGCGCATAATATCCGGCTGGCAGTCCCGGCACGCCGGAGAGGTAGATCATTCGGTTGCTGGACACCGCCTGCTGATTGAATTGCGCGTCCAGGGGACCGAATTGGGTGCCGAGACTGGGGACAATCGCATACTGGTAGGGCTTGATGAGGGCGTGGTTGGCCGCGGAATTCGGATTCAAGATATCAGTGGAGCCCCCAGGGCCGGCGATCCATTCGGAGGCGAGCAGATCGCCGCCACCCGAGACGTCAATCGTCGCGCCCTTCTGCACGAACACCGAGTCACCGTTTAGGTTGACCGTCTTAGCCGGCGGCGCGCTCAGGATCTCCGTGAAGCCCGATTCGGGTGAATAGGTCCACTGTTGGCCATTTTGCGTCGACCCGTATGGGATGGTCATCCCGTCAGCCGAGACCGACGTGATGCTGCCGGCTTCCAGGGCAACCGTCGTCCCATTCAGCGTGATCTCTCCCATGGGCGCCCGCAGAACCCCAGACTGGTTGATCGTCGGGGCATTGATCGTGAGAATGCCTCCCGCGGAGAGCGGCGGCGCGGCAGCGGCGCTGCCCTGCGCCGCCACTATGTTGACGGCGGAGCCGGCGGCGATCGTGAAATCAGTATGGGTGGTCGGGTAGGCCTGCTGCGCGGTCAGGTTCAGAGTGCCGCTCGCGAACAGTCCGCTTCTCAACGCAGCGGTGCTGGTATCGCCCGCCACGAAGGGCAGTGTCGGGGTTGTGAGGAAGATATCATTCGCGGCAGAGAATCTTATGTCCCCGCTGCTGCTGAGGCTCTCACTGCTGAATCCGGCGAAGCCGCTCACCCCACGGATGTCGATGAGCTGCGCATCAACCGACAAGGTACCGGTGCACTGCGCATAACACTTCGCGCTCGAGGCTAACACTGCGTTGGCCGTCGGATTCAGGGGCGGGTCGGACGGAGTAATCGCGGGTTGGTCGCCGTTACCGGTGAGACTACTGACGGTGTCGTAGTAGTGGCGTTGATTGTTGTAGTTACCTAACGACACGTGCGCCGATGAGAGATGCAGCGCAGCGCCGCCCTGGGCACGCAGCAGGGGCGCATCAAGGACGATGCTCGCCCTGGTGGACAGCGCGACATTCCCATCGACCGAGATGACATCGGCGCTATTGAGAGTGAGATTGTCGAATCCGCCCGACATCAGGCTCTGCTCAGAGAGCATGGCGACGCCGCTGGTGGGGAATTGGGCACTCGGTCCATCCGTGAGTGTCAAGGTGCGCGCAGCCAGCGAATACGGACTAGCCGTAAATCCACCATCGTGCACTAACTTCGCGGTTGCCACGTAGTCGAACAAGTCGAGGCCAATGCTCAGTGTTCCGCCGCCCGCCCCAGCCACCGGTGCGCCGTCGTACTGCGCAGCTTCGCCACGCAGCGCACCCTGTAAGAGCAATCCTTCCCGAGCGTCGATATTGATCGAGCCGGCATTACTGGCGACGACTGTAGGCGTCACGCCTTGCGAGTTCACGATATCGAGTTGCGTCGCGGCGCCGCTCACATCGATCGTGGAGCCCGGATCGGTCACCACATAACCGCGATGCGCGGCGAGGTTTACTGTCCCTCCGGAAAGCACGGAGCCCTCGCGGTACAAGTGGAGGTTGAGCGTATCGACCTGCGCGATTCCGGTCGCTTGTATGGAAGCGGTTGGCCCGAGAAGGATCTGCTGGTTGGGTACGTAACCAAATACATCGGCGGCGCCCGTTAACGCCAAGCTTACAGTCCCCGAGGGGGCGATAATGCTGCCGAGGAAGGTGATGCTACCCGTCTGACTGCTGGAGGTCAGTGTGACGGTCGCGCCGGGATCGGTGACGATCGAGGCATTGGATGCGACGAACAGATTTCCCGCATCCGGCGCGTTTGTTCCTACCAACGAGGTAGCGGTGGTGGCGAGCGTGATGCTCGCTGGCGCGCGTTGTGTGGGGGACAGCGTCTGCAACTGCGTGAAACTGGAGAGGTCGGTGCCGGTATGCACGAGCAGCGGATTGCCAGTAAAAACCAGATTCTCTTGGATCGGATTGATCGTCACCGCCGGCGGCGAGGAGTCTTGACTACCCACGACCAGGCCGTTCTGGCCCGTTATGTTGTATGATTTGAAACCGAGATTTCTGAAAAAATCGGGTCGCAACAGCAGCTCACCCGCAGAACCCGTGGGTTGCCAACCCAGCGTTACGGACCCCGAGGAGATGGATAGACTGCCGCCGCCTCCGGCGGCCAGGCTGTTGCCGACCAGCGCGACGTCGTCGCCAATCCGCACCTTCCCAGTGAAGGGAGTTTTGGTGGCGGCGGCGAGACGCAACGAGGCAGCAATGTCGATGGAGCCCGCGTTTCCCTTGGTGATCGCGTTGCTGTTGCTAACCGAGCCACCGCCAGAGACATCCAGCCGGCTATGATCGCCGAGGATCACGTCGCCTTCCGCGCTGAAAGAGATCTTGCCACCCGTGATGGACAGGGGGGCCGTACCCAACGCGCTCCCGTTGACCAATGGCGAATCGTTGACCCATGTTCCGCTGACATCGATGACGGCGCCGGCATCGAGCGTGATGTTGGTGGACTGTCCGGAGCTGCGCGCCATTGTCGCAAGAGCGACGGTACCGCCCGGAGCGCGTATGGTGCCGGCAACGTCGATGAGTTGATCAGAGGTCACCGACAGCGATCCACCGGGCGCCAACGACATATCGACGCCCCGCGGCAGAGTGACGGCGCCGTTGCTGAAAATCGTAAGCCGGTCGAAGCCGCTCTGCGTCAGGGCAGCCGGCGACAGCTCAGTGACTTCCTGCAAGCCTACCGGCAACGTGGAGTTTGGATCGACGTAGGTGAAGTTCGCCGGTAGCGATGCTGGCGTGTCGTCGGTGAAGACAATCGCGGGCGCGCGTAGATCCACTCCCGTGCCGTTCGAACAATTGCAGCCGATCAGCAGCTGGCCACCCAGGGGCAGCGCCGCCGGCTGTCGCTGATACGGGCCGGAAACCGTAGTACCCAGCATCGATCCGCCCAGGTACATCTGCGGGCCCAACACCCGGATGCCGCCCGCGCTACCTCCTTGGAGATAGCCCTGGTAGTAGGACTGAGAGGTCAGGTTGGTTTGCGTCCCCCAAGTAGGATCGACATAGGAGAAGCTGTTGGCTATGCCCACGTAGTTGAGATTGGCCGGGGCGTTGCCGATGTCGTATACCTGGCCGTTGGCGGTGACCAGCTTGGTGGTGCTGGCCGCCATGCCTCCCTGGTACGCGATGCTGCCCCCGGAGACGTTCATGGTCGAGCCCGCGCGCGCGATGACGTCACCACCGGAGTCGAGCGAGATCGAACCGCCGGCCGTCAGAACCTGCTTGATACCGACCGAAATGTTGTTCTTGTAGGGCGTGACGTCGAAAAGAGGGGAGCCTTGGTTCGCGTTGACGACGATCGGTTGACCGTGCAGGAAGGTGTCCCGCAACTGCGGGTCATCGGCGAGATCGACGCCTTCTAACGTGATCTTCAGGATGTTCTGCGAGACGGGGACCGGTACGTTCTGCAACCCCGAGACATCGATACTGCTGCCGCTGTCCAGGTAGATCCGCCCGCCATCATTCGTGGCGGTACCTTGCAAGGTATTTTGAAATTGGTCCTTCGGGTCCGCAGAGGCCGACAGCGTTACCTTCCCACCGGGGGCATGCACGGAGGCATTGCCAACCATCGCGACAGTCTGTCCGACGACTCCGACCTGCGAGGGCTGGAAGCCACCGGCGGAAGCCAGGTTCTGCTCCGAAATTGTCCCGGTATCCTGGGCGTCCGGGAGAACTTGTGTGACACTTCCAGGTGCCAGGGTGACGGTGCCGCCCTGCACCGGCAGAAGATGTCCGAATCCTTGGGCGGCGGCGGTGACAGCATTAAAGGAAGTGTCCGTCGCATCGCCCGCGACCAGGAAGATAGAGCCGTTCGCGCTCACCGAAGTCGTCGCCGACAACTGGCCTGCCTGGTTCACCACCATTCCAGCGAGCGTGATGTTGCCACGATCCGCGCTGACCGTTCCATTGTTGGTCACAGCAGCGCCGGCAGCGCCTCCTGTGCTCACTTCGATGAGCAATCCGCGTAGCGCCGGGTCTGTACTCGCCGCCAGAAAGACTTTGTTTCCGGCGGCCAACAGCGTCTGGCCATCGGGGGTTGAAATCGTGCCGTTGTTGGTGACCGCCGAACCGATCAACATTATCCGACCACCATCGGCGGCAGCCAGGGTCGCCCCAGCATTGACCGTAACCCCCCCTGGAGCGGCCGCGCACGCTGACCCCGTGCAGGCGGCGAAGGCAGGCTGGTTGGTCTCCGGAGTGTTCGACAGCAATCCGTTCTTGTACAGGGCGTCCGGGTCGGTGGAGCCGTTCACGGCGCCGAGGGCGAGCGTGGAGGCGATCAGCGACCCCACGTTCACCTGCGCACCCTTGTCGAACACGATGCCGTTCTGGTTGTACAGGTAAACCTGGCCGTTGGCCTTGAGAGCGCCGGCGATGACGCTCGGGTCGGCGCTCCAGATCTTGTTGAGCACCGAAGAAGTCGTGCTCGGTTGCGCGAAATTGACGGTGTAGCCGTTCGCGATGTTGAAATCCGCCCAGTTGAGGATGGCTGTGGCGGTCGACTGCGTGACGTTCAGAGTGTTGCCGTTCACCACCGCGCCGGCGTTGCCGTACTGCACGAAATTCTGCACGTTAGGCCCGCAGTTGGCTGCGAGACACGGGGTCGGGAGAGGTGGCTTCGCGACCGCCACGGG
>Ga0105240_10012283_pt1 | contig 11834 bp, 12 predicted proteins | sample KBSC54metaG_FD_80426 | JGI IMG/M metagenome (GOLD analysis project Ga0105240, IMG submission 80426) | Corn rhizosphere microbial communities from Kellogg Biological Station, Michigan, USA - KBS C5-4 metaG | ecosystem: Host-associated > Plants > Roots > Rhizosphere > Soil | place: Michigan, USA...
CGAAGAAGTCGTCAGGATATTGGTCGATCTGGATGTTTTTCCGGCTGTAGAGGAACGATAATGCGTGCGAGCATTGTTATCAGAACCAAAGATGAAGCTGAGCGGCTAAGGCTTACGCTACGCTCGCTCAGCCAACAGACGGTCGCGCCCGAAGTTGTTGTCGTGAATGACGGCTCTACTGACGCAACCGAAGCGGTGCTGGACGAAGCAGAACAGCTGCTCGACCTGAAACGTATCCGTCACACCAGCGCAAAGGGACGATCAGCAGCTTCGAATGCCGGCGCTGAGGCGGCAACTGGTGACATCCTCATTTTCCTGGATGGGGACACGTTGGCCAGCCCAGATCTTGTGGAGAGACATCTCGAACTACATCACAAGGAGGGCCAGGTGGTCGCCCGAGGCGAGACCCATCAGCTGCGCTGCACGAGGTTCTTTGCTGATCCGGAGAAGGGGACGCCGCGGCCTGGCGAGGAGGCGCGTATCGCGGCCATGTCCGAATCCGAATTGGCTCGCATGCGCGTCACAACAAAGGACGTTGTGAACAATTTTTCTTCCATCCACAGGAGATCGCAACCGGGCATCTACCCCGGAGCGGGGCCTCGCCGTCTCTTCGATCTGGAAATGGATGCGCTTCGCAATCACCCCCGATCGACTGTTTTATGGGCCGCGGCCGCGGGCGCCAACCAATCCGTGGCGCGAACCGCATTTCTCGAGGTAGGCGGATTTCACAGAGAGATTACCATTAACGAGCACCGCGAGTTGGCTCTACGATTGGTCAATGCCGGACTGCGCATGGCCCTCGCGGAAAGCGCATACAGCTATCACCTCACGCACAGGTCAGGTTGGCGGGATCCGCTAACGGACGCGACCTGGGAAAAGTTGTTTTATGCGGCTCATCCAATTGCTGCGGTGCCGCTCTTGTCGGTTTTCTGGGCAAGCCTTTCCGAGCCCGCGCCTTATCCGGCCGAAGCCTGCATAAACTCTTTACCGGAGTTGGAAGCGCTTGCGAAGAAATACGAAAAGGTGCACGGAGTCGATGAGGTACGCCGAGCGCATTTCCTGGCTACCGCTGGCACTTGCGAAGTCCAATGATAGCTTCGGCACGCCAAGGCTGTCCCGCGCCTGCCTCCCCGTACCCGGGTGTCCCAACATCTTCCAAAGGGCCGGTAGGAAGAGCAGTTCACTATGCCTGATCAGAACTTGTTGACGATGCTTCGGACAATGAAGCTCATAAGAGCATTCGAAGAAGCTCTTGCGGCACGACCCGATCATGGATTCCAGCTGATATCTTCGGGCGAGGAAGCCGTGGCGGTGGGGCTTTGCGCTTCTCTTTTGCCAAGTGACCAACTCTTGACCGGCGGGCGCTCCATCGGTCCGGCGTTAGCGCGCGGGGTGGATCCCAGCCGCCTCATGGCCGAATTGTTGGGCCGTTCGAGTGGTACCAACAAGGGCAAGGGCGGGAGAGGCCATTTAGCGGATCCAGCGCGGGGCTTTTTCGGCGCCCATGCGGTCGTGGGCGGAAATATTAGTATCGCGGCGGGAGTCGCTTTGGCCCTGCAAATGACAGGCAAAGACGCAATTGCCGCCATCTTGTTCGGAGATGGGGCTTTCGGCGCGGGCGCGCTCCACGAAACGCTCAATATTTCAGCCAGCATGAAATTGCCGCTTCTATTTGTATGCAACAACAACCAGCTTTCCGTTTCGACGCCGCGTTCCCAGGCGCTGGCACCCACCCACCTTTCGGACATCGGGGCGGCCTTTGGCATTCCATCGCAGACCGTGGATGGCATGGATCTTAATGCCGTAAGGAAATCCATCTCAAAGGCGGCGAACCATGTTCGGGCCAAGCGCGGACCGGCTTTTGTGGAATGCATTTCCTATCGTTTTGCCAGCCATTCCACGACGGCACGAGAAACGCGGACCAGTGAGGAACTGGCAGAGATCAGGGCTCTTTGCCCGATTGTAAGCCAATCCCGCGCGCTTAAGGCCGCCGGGTTGCTGAACGACATTTTGGCGCAGGAACTGGACCGCTGGGTGGCAGAGACGGTTGAAGAGGCACTGAGATTTGCAGATGCCTCTGCCATGCCTGACGCAGAGGAGGCGTTGCTGGATGTCATCTGAGCGCAGATCAGCGATGCATAAGATGTTTTTCCGGGAAGCAATCGCGCGTGCCGTGCGGGAGGAAATGCGCGACAACCCGAATGTGCTGATATTGGGGCAGGACGTTGGGCGTTTCGGAGGTTCGTATCGGGAATTTGACGGTCTGTTTGAGGAATTCGGGCCCGAGCGGGTACGCGACATGCCAGTGGCCGAGCCGGCGATGGTGGGGATGGGGGTGGGCGCTGCGGCAGCTGGGCTACGGCCACTTGTTAGCATCACCTATATGGACTTTATGATGCTTGGCCTGGACCCGCTGATAAATTATGGCGCGAAACTTCGCTATAAAACCGGCGGGCAACTGACCGCCCCCGTCGTGGTGAAGACGACTGCCGGCGCCAAGGGACAGGGCGTAGCGCATTCCCAATGCATCGAGGCTTGGCTGATGAGCGTGCCGGGGTTGAAGGTCGTTGCTCCGGCGACGCCCGCCGATGCCTATGGACTCTTAAAGACGGCGCTGCGTTCTGATGGGCCTGTGGTTTATGTGGATCATAAGCGTCTGTTTCCCGTTGCGGGCGAAGTCCCGGTGGACGAGATCGCAATTCCGTTTGGTAGCGCCAGATTGTGTAGGTCGGGGACTGACCTGACGATCACGGCGCACTCCTTCATGGTCCGCACTGCGTTAGAGGCGGCTAAGCTCCTTGAGAAGGCCGGATTATCCGCCGAGGTAATCGATCTGCGATCATTGGCGCCGCTGGATATAAATACAATCGTGGCATCGGTGAAGCGGACAGGCAGGCTCCTTACTCTTGAAGAAGGGCAGATAACGACGGGCGTAGGCGCGGAAGTCGTAACACGGGTCATGGAACATTTAGGCCCAATCGATTTCACGCGCGTGGGTCCGTTGCCCGCTCCCGTATCCTCAAATAGGGTTTTAGAAGCGGCGTGCCTTCCCGATGCTGCACGTGTTGCAACGGCGGCGCGCCTTTTGCAAAGTAGTGGAAAGCTGGTTTGTAGCAACTGAAAGCTATTTGGAGTTGGGGGTTATCCATGTTGTACAAGATTTCCGTGCCGCAAGTCGCGGATGTTGAAGAGATCCGCATTTTGGAATGGCATCGCCAAGCCGGTGAGCCGGTAGCACAGGGAGATCTTGTAGTCGAGTTGGAGACTCACAAAGCAATCGTTGAGGTGCGGGCGGGGCAAAATGGCTATTTGAGAAAGATCCTGGCCGAAGCCGGCAACTGGCAGGGTATCGGTTTGCCCCTCGCTGTTTTGAGCGACGGGCAAAGCGAGCCGGTGCCGGAAGATGTTCAGGCGCTTGTCGACCTTCCGGTCGATTTCGAAATTACGTGATCGGGGGTAGGGTGTCGTGCGCCCAGCCCTGTGCACATGCCAGGCTTGAGGCGTTGTGCGTCAATCGCTCTAGAGCGTAAAAGCCGCGCCGCCGGCGCCGGATACAGCCACTTTCCCTGGCTCGAAATTATAAGGCGCCAATCCTGTGCGGATCGCCGACTCCCGCCGCTTTAGGAGGCCCTTGGAGATCGCCAGCTCATTTGACAGCATAGCGTGATGAGCAGCATCCCATGAGTTTGCGCCGTGGCTGACATAAACGAAGAGATGAGCCATGTCCGGCAGGTAGCCAAGGCAGCCGCGTTCCCGCAACGCAGATGCCAACGTCGTGTCTTCCCCGAGCCTGGCCGTATCGCCCTGCGTGGGATAACGCAGCATCTCTGATCGCCGAGCCATTAAGGTTCCGGGATGTCCCCCAGCGGGGGTCGCGCGCCAATTGGTCCAATAAAGCGCGTTTGCCGCCGGGAAAAACTGCATGACATCCTGCAGGAACACCGCGCCCAAGCCCGTTTTCATGAGATGCGCGGCCTGAAATTCGAGGCGCTGCGGATGGGACCGGTCATCGTCGTCCCATTGGCAAACGATATCTCCCGTCGCGTGCTCCACGCTGAGATTACGAAGTTCACCAAGGTTGAGCAGGCGATCGGGGACTATAACTTCAATATCGTCCCGCTTTAGCGAGGCCACATAGTCATGGAGAGCTTGCCTTGCGGCATCGACGCCATCGCGCCCGATAACGATGAGTAATTTCTTCTTTGCGTAGGTTTGGCGGCAATAGTCTTCGATGCTTCTGCGAACCAGATCATACCTTTGGGGAACAGGTAAAGTGACCATTAAACAGTCGATTGTCGGGACTGCGCTAGGATCGAGGGCCGATTGCATCGCTATAGCATCTCTCCAAACTACTAATTAATACTTGCGTTTTATATACTTAGGAGCGGCGCACTGCCATCGGGGAATTATGATTTACGAGTTCAGGCTGCCGTTAATCGTTCCGCAGATGGTCGCGGCGACCGTGGAATGTCTATACGCCAAGCCTGGCGAGGCCCTGAAGACGGGCGCCAAGTTGCTGGATCTGAGCGTCGATCTTAGCAGCGCCTTTGCGCAGGAATGTCCTCCTGTCTCTTTTTTTCGTGTGGTAATGCGCGAGGCGGTATTTCTGCGAAAGCTGGATGTGGTGCCCGGTCAGCTTTGCCATCTGAATGAGATCCTGGCGGTGTTCAGCACAGAGGCCGACGAAGACCTTGACGTTTTGCCAGCGCGGGCGGTTCGCGTAGCCATTGCTGGCATTATGCACCACTCGGGAATGTGGACGGGGAACGATCTGTGACTTCGATAGATTTGCATCTGGGCCCATTGCGGGCGGAAGGGTGCAACATCGTCCGCTCGGGCTTACGCTGGCTCTGTAGGTCGGGCCAATATTGTCGCCCAAACCAAGTGGTGGCTTACTGTAACATCAGTCTCGATCCCGTCAGAGCGCGTCTCGGCGGGCCGCCATTATTCGCCGATGAACTGGAACTGCAGGTCGCTTTCGCGCCCCGAATCGGCGGGCACATTTCGATCAATTCAAGTGCCGCGCGTGGGGGGTATCTCGACGTGCGGGGTATTGACCCCTGGGATCCCGATACGGTCATTGCAAGCATAAAACCTGAGCCCGGCCCCAACGACCAGGTCGATGTCTCGCAATTGCGTCTCTTGATGCTGGCCGGGCGGCGTATGACCGCGCTCGCCGACGCCCCTTCGGGCCTGCTTCCGGGCTGGCATAGTCGTACGCGCGGCTGGTGGTGCGATCCGGGCGAACAGCCTGTGACGCTTTTGAGCCTCGGCATCTGCGATGCAACGGGTCTGGTTGTTGGAGAGCAATGCGCTTTCTTTGAGATGTTCGAGGCAATGCCAATGGCTGCTCAAATGGTGTTCGTCCCCGATCATCCGTTGGCGCCGGCTGCGCCGGTTCTTCTGGATCAACTGCAACGGACCCCGACGCAATTTGACGCCATCGCAGCCGACCTTAAGGGGTTTCTCTCAGAAGCGGCCGTGACATCACCTGATGACTGGATGTTTGCTGGCACACTTTTGTCGACGATGCGGCGGAACCCGATTCGAGACAGCTATAATGTGTACTCGCCCGCCGGGCCGGCTCGCCTCGGTCCGGCCGATGCGGTGCTCTTGTCACTGAACGCCGAGCCGCAAACGATCTTACAACACCGGGAGCTTGGCTATCGGGTGCATATCATGCGCCACCATCAGGCAGCGGCAGGGCCTGCGATCCGAGAATGGCTCGCCGAGGCCTTTGTGCCGGTTCGACGGTCCATCGACGATATCAAGCGCGACTATGAGGCGTTGATCGACAATATGGCGCGCGCAACCGGCGCGCGGCCGATCATTCTCAATCGGATGTCGACTTCAGGCTATGAGGACATCTCCAGTTATATGCCTTTCGATGCGCCGATGAGCGACGTCTTATCCAACGTGGCGTCAAAGGAGCTGAATTTGATGCTGAATGACATTGCCGATCAACGAGAGCTTTACGTTGTGGACGTGGACGCAATCGCTGCAGACTTAGGGGGAGGCGAGCATCTGCCTGACGGAGTCCACCAGAGTGGCCCCATGCAAATGGTGCTGCGCCAGGAAATCATCAAAATCCTGGCCGATTTGCAACCCGCCAGGGCGTCGGTACGCCGCTAAATCAAAGCGCGTCAATTTACGGCCCATTGTTTTCCGGGACCAGATCGGGCCCGGCGACTGCGCATCTATGTTCAGGTCGGGGCTCTCAGCGATCGCTTGATGCCTGAGAGCAGAAGCGTCGCGCTTTCACGTGCGCCACGACGCCGGAATGCTTGTATCAGCTTATGATACGCTTGACCGAAGCTGATCTGCCGTTTGATGACTTGGCGGATAAGCCACTCAACCTGATTTTCCTGTACCGCCGCTATGACAGTCGAGACATGCTGCTTGCGGCGGCCTTCTCCCAACGCGATTACGTTCAAAGGCTTGAATTCACTGACCAAAGCAGCCGCAGGTCTGTAACTGTCAATGACCGCGCGTGCGGCGTCCTGAATTTCTACTGACGCAAAGCTATCCAGAGCATTTACTACGATGCTTAGAGCGACAGCCTTGCTCGCTACATCGACAGCGGCGAGCCCACCCAGACGATAGTCGGTGTCCATATGGCGCGCGCCGATGTCGGCAAGAACCCTATCAAGATCAATAATAAACGCACCGTATTGCCGTGATAGCTCAGTGGCGAGCAGATTAAGTTTTCGCACGCGCCGCCGTATACGGTCAGCCTTTTTCGGATCATCGCCAGAAGGGACATGCCGCAATATGGTGCAAATCATAACGGGAGCAGTACCGTTTGATAACGCTTCATAATAGGAACGCAGCTCTCCTTCTACTTCTGCCCAGGGCGTATCCAGACGCATTAGCTGGGGCAGTAGAGAGGTCACAATGACTGAGGGCCTTGCCATTCCGGGAGGCTGGTCGAAATTTTGCGCGAAGCTGCAGGGGCAGACCCAGCTGCCATCGGTCTGGTTCATGGCACTGGCAAGCAAGCTCGCGGCCGCTTCTATGATGGGCCGCTCTGCGTCCGTCACAACTGCCAAAATAGGGATGGGGCGCGCCGGCTTCATTGGGATCCTTAGCTCTTACCCGGTCAATTGTCCTTGGACCACGTCAACCACAGCTGACTACTGGGATAAACTCAATATGGATATTCTAAAAGACTATTCTCGCGCCAGCGCAGTTAAGCCCGAATTAAACTTGTTCGTTTCACCGGCTGCGTGTCCTTAGAATCCAGTGTAAACAATCAGTTCGCCCCAACAGGAGAAAGAAGCCGCAGGCATAGATGGCTGCTGCCCGGAGGCGGGGGTTTATGAAGAAACACTTAGAATCGTCTCGAGAAAGCTCCAGAGGGACCGTCAGATTGTGCGAGAGCAAGCCGGCCCAGGGCGTCTCCTAATTTGAAACCGAAATAAAGTCGGAATAGATCCTGCCGCCGGTGAGTGGCATGAGACTTATTGTTACACCGTCATCTTTTGCAGCTTGAAGAATATGCCATGCATTCGGCAATGCGAGGCCCAATGCACCGGTAAACTTGAGGGGTAGGAGCTGGGTGACCATTCGATCATCCACGCGGCCATAGAAATGGTCTCGCCATTGCAAGTCCGAGCCGCCCAGGGAAAGGTCCCAACTTAGGAAATCGAACGGGAGCCATCCTTGGTCATCAAGCCAGACTTCGGCCCAATAGTGGTTTGTCGGGGCTCGACGATAAAGAAGGTGGCCACTCGCAATACGGGCGGGTATGCCATGGGAGCGGCAGAGGGCAACGAAAAGCGCAGACCCAAGCTGGCAGTCATACCAACCCATATCCAGAACCGTGTCGCATGGAGCATCAGCCCGGATCTGGTCATAGTGAACCGCCCCACAAGCCAGCTCGTCAATCATGTAATGCCAAAAAGCCCTTAAAGCCGAATCTGGGGAAGCTTGGCTACTCGCCAAGGAAGCAGCGAGAGCACGCACAGCGTCACTAATCACGATCAAACCTTCGCGTGGCTTCAAGTAGATGGAATTGTCAGCCGCCGAAAAGTCATGGCTGAGTTCTTTTTCGCAAGCGAACTTCAGCCTGGCGCCTAGGGTCAAATCGCCCTCAACAGCAGTTAGGCGGGCCTCCAAACGGCCGTCCGTCATGCTTAGTTGTGCGCCAGATGCGCCTTCGACAAAAGGATGTATCTGGAGGCTATCGCCGTAAACGCTTCGCAACGGCAGGGGAGCCCGCAGACGAACGCTTTTGCCCATCGCAATGGTGGAAGCGTTAAAGGTACGGCGGAAATCAACTTCGATATTGCCAGCGCGTCGGCCGGCAAGATCTGTCACGAGCCTCCGCCCAGTGCGTACATATCTGTCTGCCCAAAACGAGTTGTGACCTGCCAAGCCCGCGGACTTCAGATGGTTCGTTACCTCGACCGGATCAAACAATCGCTCCCCGGTTGCCGCTCGACGCAGACCGAGCCCCAGATCAATTAGGCTGTCCAGCGCTCGTCTGGTTTCAGGCACTGCGTTGCAATCTTCTCGCTCATAGGCCCATCCGCCGAGCAAAAGCATGTCAACGATTTGGCTTTCTGGAACTGTCCGATAGACGTCGTCGAAGCGAACGCCAGGAGCAGATCTTCTCAAAGCCAGTTGCTCTTATGGGTTTCTAAGTTCAGAAGTGGCGACATTGTCATCAAGTGGCGAATGACCATGACTTGGGTCGGTGCCTGCGGCAGTTTGAAACTGTGTTTGTTTCGCTCGGTTCATAGGTCGTATCGGCTGCGTGTATGAAGAGTCCCATGATCATGAGATAAGCAGTCACTCGACTTCGGGGAAAAGCGGAACGGACCCACAAATCGAATCGAAGCCCAATGTCTCTTCCATCAGAGCTGAAGTATTCTTGCAGGCGAAGCCTTGCCGCGAAGTACATCCATTAGGGCAAGGATATTGCCTTTCAGACGTCCTCGCCGGTCAATCCAGGGCTCAGGATAGAAACTGCGAGCCAAATTCGCCGCAATGTTGCGGGACATAAGCTTTCGCGCGTGTTGCCAGGACATTGTGCCCTTCCTGGTCAGATAAACTGGATTTGCGATTTGCGAATAGCCCAGCCGCACGCCAGCGGTGCGGCCCGCCTTTACGCCCAGATGAACTCCTCTAAGGAGATCGTTTTTGACTAGGCGGCCGAAGCGAGCCATCTGCAGTGAAAAATCCATGTCTTCTTGCCAGCCATACAGCGGCAAATTTTCATCGAAGCGCAAGTGATTGTCGCGCACATGACTCATTCGGAATGCCATATTGCAGCCGTACAGGCCGTACATGGGATGGGAACCGCCAGTGGCGTCCCAAAGGTCGCCTTGAATGATTTTCAGGCCCTGCTCGACGTTCAATCCGGGGCCGGTGACATCGTCTGCCAGTAGTTTTCCCGTCGCCCCAACGACGTCGGTTTCAGTTTGGAAAATATTTTCCAGCTGTTCCAGGTAATGAGGTTCAGCCAGGAAGTCGTCATCAAAAAAGACTATGACATCGCAGTCGACCGCTCTTGCCAGAATCTCATTCCGTTGGGCACATAAACCGACTGGACCACTGGTCACGACGATGGGAAACGAACACTCTGGAAAGTCGCGCTCGCTGAGGTCGTCCCTGGGGAGGGGGCAGGCGAGCAGCAGGTCTGGAAGACGCGTCTGGTTCTGCAAAAGTAGGACTGTCTGTTTGACAATGTCCCTTCTGCCTGCCGTCGCGATACCAATCGCGATCCTCAACGGTGAAGGTGCCATGCTATCCCCATCGGCGAATTCATGTTTTGAGGATCATGCAGGTCCCCAAAGGCCAGAGTGTAAAAGCGTGGCGCTCTACGCAAGGTTAATCTCATCACCGTCCCCAGCGAGCCCGAGGGGTTAAGTCATTGAGGTCAAATATAATTATGAGGGGTTTGGACCCGGTCCGCGACATGGCTAAGCCATGCGCATGAGCGCGGGGTGAAAAGTTGCCAAAGACATGTTTGGTGTCCAAGATACCGCCCGACAGGTCAGTGATCGGACTAACAAATGCAGGTGCCATGGGCCTACTTATCGGAGGTTGTGGCAGCTTGAGGCGACGTCAACGGTCCGCTATCCGCCATGCGTCGACAGGGGGGATAAAGTCAGGTCTAACTTAAGTAATATTTCGGGAACCGGATGCTAGAAAGACGCTTAACATGCGGTACCTCCTCTTTTTTGAAGACCACATTTCCGTCTTAAGGCCGTTTGGCAGTCCTTTGGTAATGGCGGACCGCGTCTGGGTGGGGAGCTCGGTTTGAGCGTGGCAAAGACGGGCGTGGCTATGAGCGGAACGCCATTCATCCTGATCATGTCCACGCTTGGCCGAACCGATGATTTGGTCCGATTTTTCCGGAGTTTGGCTGCGCAAGGTGATCTGGGATGCAAGGTCTATCTTTGCGACCAAAATGACGATGGACGCTTAGAGCCTATTCTTTCGGAATGGTCCGAGCGTCTATCCATCCGAGTGGTCCGATCAGAGCCCGGTCTTTCGCGAGGCCGCAATGCTGCTTTAAAGACAGCGCTTGCCGACCTCGGGCCTGAAAAAGATCACAAGGATTGCATCGTCGCCTTTCCGGATGATGACTGCTGGTATTCCAATGAAGTTCTTCCCAAGGTGGCGTCAATCCTCGCGCAGCATCCTGAAGCGTCGGGTATCACCGCACGATCCGTCAACGAACGCAGCGTTCCAAGCGCTGCGTCAAGCCCAAACACGAAAATGGAATTGACGCCTCGTAACCTGTTTCGCGGCAGCATGGGAATTTCATATTGCATCTTTTTGCGGCTCGAAGTTGTGCGACGGGTGGGCTTCTTCAATGAAACACTCGGGGTGGGGTCGGGAACTCCTTGGGGGGCAGGGGAAGAGAGCGATTATCTATTGCGCGCGATGCGGCAAGGTGCGCGCATTTTCTATGAGCCTGCGATCCAAGTGCATCATCCGGACAAGGCGCCGCTCTCGGACCCACACCGATTTCTGTCCTATGCTCGGGGCCACGGTCGTGTATTGCGGCTTAACGGTTATTCTTGGGGGAGAGTAGGGAAAGACGTTTTTGTTGCACTCGCGGCATTTCTGGTCAAAAGCGTCCGCGAAAAACATTTCTTGTATCCCTATCTGTATAGGGCATGGGGTTACATCACAGGATACTATGCTAGGATTCCCCGATAACGACCTTGCGCACATCTTCCCAGGCGCATTCGTGAATCTACTCGGGATGTGAGGGTAGGAAGCGCGTGAGCGACTGCCGCTCGACAAATGCGCCCTTTACTTTCAGCCTGCGAAGCACCGCACAGAAACACGCATTTGGTGCTCAACGCACGATTTTCGTCAGACGCCTAGGCCCCGTTCACCAGATTGCCAGACCCATTGGGTACGGCCTGAAGCGTGAAGTAGGACGAAGAAGGCGCTCGTTGTCCAAGAAAATCCGTAGATGCTAGGCCGGCAAAGATTCCAAATATCAGCCCGGGGTCTACAGTCGATTGAGAAACGAACGCCGGTATCAGGGCAAGAACTGCAGCCCATGCGAAGGAGGCGCGCAGCCGTTGCTCGCCGGTCACCTGAACTCGGTGAGTTAAAGCCTTTGTCGGTTTCAAGATCATCCATGTAGCGCCGAGGAATGTGATAATTCCAATAAGACCCATGGAGCCAGCTATTGCAGAGATTAGGCCAGAACTGCGCAAGCTTCCGGCCCCGATGCCGATCCAGCTTGAGGCCCAGAATGCTTCCCAAGCTTTATGTACCCAGAAGGCGCGTTGAACACCGGACAAACTATGCAATTTTCCAATGGTCATTTGCTGCAAAATGTCCAACATCAAGATGTTCATCGC
>Ga0105240_10012284_pt1 | contig 11833 bp, 15 predicted proteins | sample KBSC54metaG_FD_80426 | JGI IMG/M metagenome (GOLD analysis project Ga0105240, IMG submission 80426) | Corn rhizosphere microbial communities from Kellogg Biological Station, Michigan, USA - KBS C5-4 metaG | ecosystem: Host-associated > Plants > Roots > Rhizosphere > Soil | place: Michigan, USA...
CTGGCCCTGGTCTGCCAGGGCCTTGGTGACGAAGCGGGCGTAGAGCAGGTGCAGCACCGCATGCTCGATGCCGCCGATGTACTGGTCGACCGGCAGCCAGTAGTCGGCCGCCGCCTTGTCGATCGGCGCGGCGAAATCCGGACTGGCGAAGCGGGCGAAGTACCAGGACGAGTCCACGAAGGTGTCCAGGGTGTCGACCTCCCGCGTCGCGGGCCCGCCGCAGGTGGGGCAGGTGGTGTGCTTCCAGGTCGGGTGGCGCGCGAGCGCATTGCCGGGCTTGCCGAACTCCAGGTCGTCGGGCAGGGCCACCGGCAGGGCGGACTTCGGCAGGGGCACGACCCCGTCCTTGTCGCAATGGACCACCGGGATCGGGCAGCCCCAGGCGCGCTGGCGGGCCACGCCCCAATCGCGCAGGCGGAAGACCTTGGCGCCGACGCCGACGCCCAGTTCCTCGAGCCGGGCGATGGCCGCGGCCTTGGCGGCCTCGATGTCGAGGCCGTCCAGGAACTGCGAGTGATAGATCACGCCCGGGCCGACGTACGCCTCGTCGCCCACCTCGAAGGTCGCCGGGTCCTCGCCGGGCGGCAGCACCACCGGGATCACCGGCAGCCGGTACTTGCGGGCGAAATCCAGGTCGCGCTGGTCGTGCGCCGGACAGCCGAACAGGCCGCCGGTGCCATAGTCCATCAGCACGAAGTTCGCGATCCAGACGGGCAGGGTCTTTTCGCTGTCGAACGGGTGGACGACCCGGAAGCCGGTGTCGAAGCCCATCTTCTCGGCGGTGTCGATCTCGGCCTGGCTCGCGCCGCCCTTCTTGCAGTCGGCGATGAACTGGGCCGCGGCCGGGTTGGAGGCCGCCGCCAGGGCCGCGATCGGATGGTCGGCGGCGATGGCGACGAAGCTCGCCCCGAACAGGGTGTCGGGCCGTGTGGTGTAGACCTCCAGCCCCCCGGCCAGGGCGTCGCTGCCGGCCGCATCTGCGAACCGGAAGGTGAACTGGGCGCCTTTCGAGCGGCCGATCCAGTTCTCCTGCATCACCCGGACCTTCTCGGGCCAGCGGTCCAGGGTGGTCAGGTCGTCGGTCAGCTGGTCGGCGTAGTCGGTGATCCGGAAAAACCACTGGTTCAGCTTGCGCTTTTCCACGACCGCGCCGGAGCGCCAGCCGCGCCCGTCCACGACCTGCTCGTTGGCCAGCACCGTCTGGTCAACCGGGTCCCAGTTCACCAGCCCCTCGCGGCGATAGACCAGGCCCTGCTGATAGAGATCCAGGAACAGCGCCTGCTGCTGGCCGTAGTAGGCCAGGTCGCAGGTGGCGAATTCGCGGGACCAGTCGATGGAAAGGCCCAGCTCCTTCAGCTCGTCGCGCATCCGCGCGATATTGTCGTAGGTCCAGCCCTTGGGATCGACGCCGCGTTCCATGGCGGCGTTCTCGGCGGGCAGGCCGAAGGCGTCCCAGCCCATGGGATGCAGCACCGAAAAGCCGCGGGCCCGCTTGAAGCGGGCGATCACGTCGCCCAGCGCATAGTTGCGCACATGGCCCATGTGCAGGCGTCCCGACGGATAGGGGAACATCTCCAGCACGTAGTACTTGGGCCGATTGGGATCGATCACCGCGCGGAAAGCGTCGGCGTCCGCCCAGGCCTTGCGCCACTTGGGCTCGGTTTCCTTGGGATTGTAGCGTGCCATCAGAGGGAGGCTTTGGACTGGAGTTGGTCTTCCGGTCAACGGCCCCGTCTAGAGGCGCGCCGACAAACGAACGATCGTAGGGCCGATCAGCCCTTGATGTTCGAAAGTCGAAGCTGGCGCGCGCGGGTCAGGATCGAGTTCTCGATATCGGTCTCGGTCTGGCTGGTGGAGGGCGCGTCGATCCAGTCGCCGGCGGCGTTCTTGTTCTGCTTGAACACCGCGACATTCAGCCCGTCGGCGCGCAGGCGCGCGTCCAGGATGTAGACGGTGCACTTGAAGCGCTCGTCCGGTTTTTCCGGGTTGATGTACCAGTCGGTGATCACCACGCCGCCGTAGGGATCGGCCGAGGCCAGGGGCATGAAGCTCAAGGTGTCGAGCGTCGCCCGCCACAGGTAGCCGTTCACACCGATGGAGGCGGCCGAGTCAGGATTGGTCACCTGCCGGGGGCCTTTGCCGCCGCCGAGCGGATGCATGATGGTCGAACAGCCGGCTGCGCCCATGGCGACGCACGCCAAGGCGCTCACCGCAACGCCACGCATCCAGGTACCGCGCACAAACGGCATATGTATCGGTCTCCAAAGATTTCCGTCGCGCCAAGCAAGCGCCACGGCGCCGCCCCGCGCCGCGCCCTCTATAACAATGCCGTGTCAGTCGCCAAACAGGAATCGCGTGGCCGCACCGCCACAGGCGCCGAGGTTCTTGGGCGCTTTATAGCGTTCTTACGCGGGAGTCAGTTGACGTTAAGGCTCAGGGTTCTCTAATCGGCCTTCGTCGTGGCGGGTTCCGGGTCGACGCCCGGGGTGCGGATGCGGCGTCGAGGGGCTATATCTAGGGTATGCGCGTTCGCGAGTTCGCAATGCTGGCCGCGGCCACCGTCCTTTTCGGGGCGGCGAGCACGGCTGCGCAGGCGGCGGACCCCAAGGCCGCGACCAAGCCGCTCGATTTCACCGTCCGCGCCGAAAGCTCGCCGGTCGCCCCCGGGACCCAGGTCCTGAAGTGGGATGCGGCGAAGAGCCACTGGGGCGTGATGCTGAACCTGCAGCAACCCGAGGCGCGGGCGACGACGCTCAACGACATCCAGGCCGGCGCCTACTACAAGATCACGCCCGCGCTGCGGGTCGGCGGCGCGGTGGCCTTCGGCGAGCCGCAGGTCCTGCCGGGCGTCAAGTCGACGGTGCCGGACCCCAGCCAGCCGCGCGTCCAGCTCGAGACCAAATTCAAGTTCTAAAGGCGTCCACCGCCGCCAGACCGATCAGGCCCGTATCCTTCAGGAGGCGGGCTTTTTTGTTGTCCACGCCGCCCAGGGCGTAGACTGGTCCGCCCGCGCGGCGGACCAGGATCGCCAGCCGGATCGGGCCGATGGGCGCGCCCGCCGAGGGGCTGGCGCTCGCGAACACCGCCGAGACCACGACAGCGTCCGCGCCGAAAGCCAGGGCGCGCCGCGCCCCGGCCGCCGAGTGAGCCGCCGCCGTCACGATCCAGGCGGGATGGGCGGCCTTCAGGCGGCGCGCCCGATGCGCCAGCCGCTCCGGCAGGTGGACGCCGTCCGCGCCGAGCTTCACCGCCAGGCCCGCGTCGGCGCCGACCAGAAGCTTCAGCTCGCCTTGCCGGGAGATCCTCGCCAAGCGCGCGCCCCGCGCCGCGGCGTCAGCGGCTCCGAAAGCCCGGAACACCACGCCCGCGCCGCGCGGCAGGCGTTCGGCGATGGCCTCCGGATCGGGCGTCCGCGCCGGGTCGGTGAAGAACAGCAAGGTCGGCAGGCCCTTCCGCCGCGCGCTGTTGCGCCCTAGGAAGGCGGCCGTCCTCGCCAAGGTCCAGAAACCCCCGGAAATGGCCACGCTCCCCTTAGATCCCGCTGAAGCCTACGCCGCTGTGGTGGCCCGGATCGCCCGTGCGGCGCAAGCGGCGGGACGCTCGCCCGGCGACGTGACCCTGGTGGCGGTCTCCAAGACCCAGCCCTGGGAGGCTGTCGCGCCGGTGCTGGCCGCCGGCCAGCGGGTGTTCGGCGAGAACCGGGTGCAGGAGGCGCAGAGCCGCTGGGCCGACGATCGCGGCGACATCACCCTGCACCTGATCGGGCCCCTGCAGAGCAACAAGGCCGCCGACGCGGTCGCCTTCTTCGACGTGATCGAGACCCTGGACCGCGAAAAGCTCGCCCGGGTCCTGGCCGAGGAGGTGCAGAAGCAGGGCCGTCGGCCGCGCCTCTATGTGCAGGTGAACACCGGCGAGGAGCCGCAGAAGGCCGGCGTGGTCCCCGGTGAGGCCGACGCCTTCATCGCCGCCTGCCGCACGACCTATGGCCTGGCGCCGGAAGGGTTGATGTGCATCCCGCCCGCCGAGGAGCCGGCCGGCCCGCATTTCGCCCTGCTGGCCAAGATCGCGGCGCGCAACGGCCTTGCGAAGCTCTCCATGGGCATGAGCGGCGATTTCGAGACCGCCATCGCCTTCGGCGCGACCAGCGTCCGCGTCGGCTCGGCGGTGTTCGGCGCCCGAACCTGATCACGGGCGGCTAGCGGCGCGAGGCCGCCGCCGTCGCCAGGCCGGCGGCGATCAGCACGCCGCCCCCCGCGCGCTTGGACCAGAGCGTCGCCCGCGGGCTCCTCAACAGGTGCGCCGCCCGCGACGCCGCCAGGGCGTAGCTGGTGTCGGTGCAGCCGATCACGACGGTGTAGGTGACGATCAGGATCGCGGCCTGGCCGAGATAGCTGGCCTGGGCGGAGATGAACTGCGGGGCGAAGGCGGCGAAGAAGACGATGGTCTTCGGATGGAAGACCCCCAGCAGCAGGTTGGAGAAGAAGGCGGCGCGCGGGGTGATCGGGGCCATCGCCGGCGCATCGGGCGCCAGGCCCTTGCCGCTGCGCGCGATCGCCAGGACGCCCAGGCCGATCAGATAGAGGGCGCCAGCCCACTTCAGCACGGTGAAGGCCAGCGCCGAGGCGGCCAGGATGGCTCCGGCTCCGGCCAGCGACACCGTCATGCAGATGACGTTGCCGATCGCGATGCCGGCGACGGACGCCAAGGCCGTGCGCCGTCCAGAGCTCAGCGCATAGCCCACGATGCTGGTCACGCCCGGCCCGGGGATCAGGCCCATGACCGCGGCGGCGAGCGCGAAGGCGATCCAGGTCGCGAAATGCATCGGCCGATGTCCTCCAGGTCTGCGGCCGGCGCATCCGGCGGGCGGCGGCCATACCTTGCTGGGCTTGACGGCGCTCCGAAAGTGATAGATTTATCACCTTGTTTTCCAGGGAGATCGCCAATGCTCATGACAGCCGCCAACTTCGCAGGCCGGGCGCTGATCGCTTTCCTGTTCGTCCCGGCGGGGATTCTGAAGATCACCGGGCCACAGCCGTTCCTGGCGCACATGGCGCAGCATCGGGTGCCGGGCGCCCTGTTGCCGCTGGTCATTGCGCTTGAGATCGGCGCGGGCCTCTTGGTGCTGAGCGGGTGGCAGGCCCGCTGGGCGGCGCTGGCGCTGGCGGTGTTCTGCGTCGCGACCGCCTTCGTCTTCCACCTCGACCTCGGCGACAAGGTGGAGCGCACCCAGTTCGTGAAGGACCTGGCCATCGCCGGCGGCCTGCTGGCGCTGGCCTCGCAGAGCGGCCGCACCTGGCCGCTGGGCTAGGTCTCCGCCGCGCCGCGGAGGGCCAGCAAGAGGCGGCCGAGCTCGGCCCGCGCCTCGTCGTCGCCCAGGCCCATGTCGGCGAACTCGCCCTCGGCCACAGCGTCGGCGAGGCGCTCCATCTGCAACAGCCAGACCGCCATGCGCCCGGTGTCCGCCCCAGCGCCGGTCCAGGCGCGGATCTGGTCGATCTGACGAAGCCGGCTCTCGGCGCGGGCCGCGCGCACCTCGGCGCTCTCCAGGGACAGTTGCCGCAAGCTGCGCCGGAACCTCAGGTAGCGGCGGTGGTGGGCGATCGCCGCCTCCACCAGCGCCTCGACCGGGGCATCGCGCGCCAGCAGGCCTTGCAGGGTCTCCTTCTCGGCGTCCTCCCAGGCGCGGTAGGCGGCGACGAAGACCTCGGTCTTATCCCGGTACCAGCGATAGAAGGTCTGCGGGGCGAAGCCGGCGCGGCGTGCGATCCGGTTGGTGTCGGTGCCGGCGAAGCCGTGGTCGTTGAACTCGGCCATGGCCGCCGCGCAGAGCTGGTCGCGGGTGGTTTCGCCGCCCGGCGCTTCGGATCGTCTTGACATCCGAATGTGATATCAGCATCACAAGTGATATGGAAATCACCGCCGATATCGCCGACCGCGCCCGGGAGCTGGAGATCGACGCCGGCGGCGTGCGGCTGGCCGTCACCCGCGAAGGTCGGGGCCCCGCAGTGGTCTGTCTGCCCGCCATCGGCCACGACCGCCGCGACTTCGACACCTTCGCCGCGGCGATGAAGGACCGCTTCGAGATCGTCCGCATCGAGTGGCCGAGCCAGGGCCGGTCAGGCCCGGACGCCGAGCCGGCCAGCGCGGCGCGCTATGCCGACCTTCTGGCCACCGTCTTGGCGCAGCTCGGGATCGGCGCGCCGATCCTGCTCGGCAATTCCATCGGCGGGGCCGCGGCGATCGTCCACGCGACCCGCGCGCCGGTCCGCGCCCTGGTGCTCTGCGACGCCGGTGGGCTGGTGGCGGTCGACGCCACGGTCCGCGCCTTCACCGGGGCCTTCACGCGCTTCTTCCGCGCCGGCGCGCGGCGCGCCTGGTGGTTCAAGCCGCTGTTCCGCCTCTACTACGGCCTGGTGCTGCCTTCGCCGGCCGCTGGCAACCAGCGCAAGAGGATCGTCGCGAGCTGTTACGCGATCGCACCGGTCCTGGCTGAGGCCTGGGCGAGCTTCGGCCGGCCCGAGGCGGACATCCGCGAGCTGGCGGCGGGGTTGACGGTCCCGGTCTGGTTCGCGTGGGCCCGGTCGGACCGGGTCATTCCGCTCAGCCTCTGCCGGCCGGCCATCCGCGCCATGCGCCACGCGACCGTGACGGAATTCGCCGGCGGCCACGCACCCTTCCTCGAACAGCCGGACGCTTTCATCGCCGGCTTCGAGCAGTTCGTGGCGGTCAATCGCCTCTGATCTCGAGCGCGTCGCCGGGCTCGGCGGCGGCCAACAAGACCTCCATGTCCTCCCGCGTCACCGCCACGCATCCTTCGGTCGGCGTCCAGCCGGGCCGCGCGAGGTGCAGGAAGATGCAGGAGCCCCGCCCCACGACTGGCGGGTCGTCATTGTACCCGAGCACAACCACCAGGTCGTAGATGTCGTCGTCGCGCCACATGCGCTCGGCGCTGGCCGGCTGGGGCAGCTTGACCGGCCGGTTGTAGGCCGGATCGTCCGGCGCGTCGGACCACCCGTCGTCCGGCGCGATCGGGGCCACCGGCAGGGCGGTCCTGGGCGCGGGGCCCTTGTCCGGCCGAAAGAGCACGCGCCGGATCGGCCAGACGCCGGCCGGCGAGGCGTTGTCGCCCTCGCGCTTTTCCGCCGCGGGTTTCACCCCGGCCTTGCCCAGGGCGCAGCGCACGCGGCGTGGGCCGACGTCCAGGAAACCGTCGGCGGTGGCTGTGAAGATCAAGAGGGCGGCCCCATTTCAGGCAAGCGCCCCAAATACCTTTGCCCGGGGCCCGCAACACGGTGCATGTTCAGGGGACCATGGCGCAACGCAAGACCCTCCTCATCGTCGATGACGACGCGGACCTTCGAGGCGCCGTGGCCGAGCAGCTGCAGGCCGAGGATTTCGAGACCCTGGAGGCCTCGACCGCCGGCGAGGGCGTGCGCCTGGCCCAGACCAGCCGGCCCGACCTGATCCTGCTCGACGTCGATCTGCCCGACTTCGACGGCCGCGAGGCCTGCCGCCAGATCCGCGCCAGCGGGATCGCCACGCCGGTGATCATGCTGACCGCCGCCGTCGAGGACGACGACACGGTTCGGGGCCTCGACGCCGGGGCCAACGACTACGTGACCAAGCCCTACAAGTTCGCCGTCCTCCTGGCCCGCATCCGGGTGCAGCTGCGCGACTACGAACATTCCGAAGGCGCGGTGTTCCGCCTGGGCGCCTATGAGTTCCGCCCCGCCGCCAAGATGCTGATCGACCCGCAGGGGCGGAAGATCCGCCTCACCGAGAAGGAAACCAACATCCTGAAGTACCTCTACCGCGCCGGGGAAAAGCCGGTGTCGCGCGAGGAACTGCTGGCCGAGGTCTGGGGCTACAACGCCGGCGTCACCACCCACACGCTGGAAACCCACGTCTACCGCCTGCGCCAGAAGATCGAGAGCGACCCGGCCAACGCCAAGCTGCTGCTCACCGAGGCCGGCGGCTACAAGCTCGCGCCCTAGTCGGCGCAAGCCAGGCGCTCCCCCTCTGGGAGCAGTCAGCGAAGACTGACTGAGGGGGTTTCACCCCTCGCGCTAGGGATGTCGGCTGTCGGTTGGCGCCGCAGATGAAACCCCTCCGACGGCCTGCGGCCACACCTCCCCCTGATCGCGCGGCGCGCTTGACGGAGGATCTGGATCTAGAGCACCAAATCCGCGCTCACCGGCGCGTGGTCGCTGGGGCGCTCCCATTCGCGGACGTCGTCGTGGATGCGGGCGGCGGCCGAGCCCAGCCGGAAGGCCGCATCGCGCAGGCCCGGCGTCACCAGGATGTGGTCGAGCCGCAGGCCGCGGTTGGACTGGCGGAAATCCTGGGCGCGATAGCTCCACCAGCTCGCCAGCTTCTGCGGCTCGGGATAGGCCTCGCGGGTCAGGTCGATGAAGCCGAGGGATGCGTGCAGCGCCGCCATGGCCTCCACCTCGACGGGCGTGTGGCTGACGATCTTGGACATGTACTTGTGGTTCCAGACGTCGTTCTCACCGGGCGCCACGTTCAGATCGCCGACGATGGCGAGCGGCGCCTTCGGGTCGCGGCGGGCCATCTCCGCGGTCAGCTTCTCGTAGAAGTCGAGCTTGTGGTCGAACTTGGGGTTCTCGGCGCGGTCAGGGACGTCGCCGCCGGCCGGGATGTAGAAGTTCTGGATCTCGACGCCCGCCACCTTCACGCCCACGCAGCGGGCGTGGCCCTCGCGGCAGACGTCCAGCGGCGCCGGGTCCTCGATCGGCAGGCGCGAGGCGACCGCGACGCCGTGCCAGCCCTTCTGGCCGGCGATCTTCAGGTGCGGCAGGCCCATCTCGGCGAAGGCCTCCTTGGGGAACTCGCCCTCGCGGCACTTGATCTCCTGCATGCACAACACGTCCGGAGCCTGTTCGGCCACGAAGCGGGCGGCCTGCTCGGCGCGCAGGCGGACGGAGTTGACGTTCCAGGTGCAGATTCGAAGGCGCATGCCGATCCCTTTAGGGGCCGCAGATGGGGATGGGAATGGCCCCGCCAAGGCCATGGCGCCGTTGAGACAAAGAGACGCCCGGGCACTGGAGGAACCCGGGCGTTTCAGTGGGTCTCTCATGCCGCCGCCGGGAGGGGATTGGGTCCGGCACGGGCGCCCTCGGCGCGTGCGCGCGCCAGGGGCGTAGTGGCATTAACGCCACAGACAACCTTAAAGTCAAGCGCCGGGCAGTTAATTCTTGCCCGTTGCGAATCCGTCACATCAGCGGTTGCGCGGCTTTTGGGCGGGGGTCTTTCAGTACGAACAGGGCCGGGTCGAGGCCGCTGGTGCGCTCGAGGCCCGTGATCCGCACCTGGGTGGTCCGGCCCTGCGCATCGGTCACCGCCCAGGCCGTCAGGCTCATCGGATTGTCGGTGAAGGTCAGCACGATCTGGCCGGCGGTTTCCTTGCGCCCGTCGCGGGCGGCGATCGAAAACCCGTCGGCGGCGCGGCTGACGCGGGTCACCTGCACGCCCTTGTCCAGCCGGATGGTCTTGGCCAGGAACAGCGATAGCGGCGTCGCGCCCAAGGGATAGGCGGTGAAGGTGTTGAGACGCGTGTCGGAGACGATTACCCGGCCGCCATCGGAGACCACGGTCAGGCCCGAGGGCGGCGCATAGGCGAAGCGCGCCTTGCCCGGCCGCTTGAGGAACAGCTCGCCCTGGCTGGTCTGGCCGCGGCCGTCGCTCTGCACGAAGCGGCCCTTGGCTTCGGACAGGCCCTGCAGGTAGGCCACGGCCTTGTCGACCAGGGCCTGGTCCTCGGCGGAGATCGGCGGCGTCGGCGCGGGCGCCGCGAGGGCCATGGGCGAGCCGGAGAGTGCGAGGGCGGCGGCCAGGGCCAGCAGGCGGCGGCGAGGCAGGGTCGAGGTCTTCATGGCGGACGAGATGACGCTCCAAGGTGGCGGCGGCAAGACCCCGATGGGGCGAAACCCAGGTCAGGCCTCGAACAGGGCCGGTCAGAAGGCGCCGCTGCGGCTGGGCGCGATCCGCAGACGCAGGCCGTCCGGCGCGCCGTTCCCGCCCGGGCAGGCGGCGGGCTGGTACTTGAGGTCGTAGCAGAGGCGCACCTCGGTCAGGTCGTCTGCGCGGGTCGTCGCCACGAAGATCGTCTCGGGCCGCAGCCACGGGTTCGCGGCGACGAAGGCGGCGCGGATCACGCCGGCGGTGCGCTCGCCGGCAGGGATCGCCTCCACCTTCGGCAGGACCACCTGGTCGAACAGCTTGGCGCTCTGGCCGAAATAGGCGCGCGCGTCGCGCCAGCCGCAGGCGCCGTGCGCCTGCCACTCGTGCTGCAGCAGCTCCGTCGAGGGCGTACGGCACCACATCCGCCGCACCAGGCCCGCGTCCAGGCCGCCGACCGGGCGGCAGTAGCGCGGATAGGGCGGGGCCGAGCCATTGGGCCAGAGGCCATGCAGGGTGAAGCCCAGCGGCCGGCCGCACTCGACCTGTTGCTCGGTGCCCTTCTGGCCCACCGTCCGGCACCACTGCGGCGTCCAGCTGATGGCCAGCAGGTAGTAGGCGGTGGTGACCCCGCTCACCACCTCGTCGGATCGAGGCGTCAGGACCGGCGCCGGCGCGAGATTGGCCGGCGGCGAACAGGCGGGTGCGGCGAGGACGGGCAGGGCGGCGGCGCTGAGGGCGGCCGCCAGGAACAGGGACGAAAGGCGCATGGCCCACTTCCTAGCGCTTCGCGCGCCGCCGGTCAGCGGCTCTTGACATGCAAGTAATCACTTGCCTATTTAGCGCGCCATGAGCGACGACATGGACAAGGTCTTCAAGGCGCTCGCGGACCCGAGCCGCCGGCTCCTGCTGGACCGGCTGTTCGCCGACCAGGGCCAGACCCTGGGCGCGCTCGCCGAAGGCCTCGACATGACTCGCCAGGCGGTCAGCCAGCACCTGGCCCTGCTGGAGGCGGCCAACCTGGTCGCAACCGTCAAACGCGGCCGGGAAAAGCTGCACTACCTGAACCCCGTGCCGATCCACGAGGTTCAGGCCCGGTGGATCGCGAAATTCGAACGGCCGCGCCTGGATGCGCTGGCCGCCCTCAAACGTCATCTTGAAGGAGACGGCGATGACTAAGCACACCTACGTCTATGTGACCTACATCCTGACGACTCCGGAAAAGGTCTGGGAGGCGCTCACCGACCGGGCGATCAGCGCGCGGTATTGGGAGCGCGAGAACGTCTCCGACTGGAAGGTCGGCTCGCCCTGGGAGCACCGGCTGCCGGGCAAGTCGCCGGACGTGGTCGGCAAGGTGCTGGAGGCCGATCCGCCGCGCCGCCTCGTGACCAGCTGGGAGCCGCCGCCTGGCCGTCCGGAGCGCGACGACCCCGCGCGCAGCAACCGCTGCACCTTCGAGATCGAGGACCTGGCCGGCAAGGTCCGGCTGACCGTCACCCACGAAGACCTGGCGGAGGAAGACTTCAAGAACGTCTCCCACGGCTGGCCCGCGGTGCTGTCGAACCTCAAGACCCTGCTGGAAACCGGCAAGACCATCCCCGATCCGTACGGGGCCGTGGCCGGGCATCCGAAGGGGTAGCGCCGGCCTAGGGCGCGGCGCTGACCAGGATCTCGCGCTTGCCGGCGTGGTTGGCGGGACCCACGACGCCTTCCTGCTCCATCCGCTCCATCAGGGAGGCGGCGCGGTTGTAGCCGATCTGCAGGCGGCGCTGGATGTAGCTGGTCGAGGCCTTGCCGTCGCGGGTGACCACCGCGACGGCGCGGTCGTAGAGGTCGTTGCTTTCGCCGCCCTCGCCGCCAAAGCCGAAGTCGCCCGCCTCGCCATCCTCGTCCGGGGCGGCGGTGACCTCTTCGA
>Ga0105240_10012288_pt1 | contig 11832 bp, 10 predicted proteins | sample KBSC54metaG_FD_80426 | JGI IMG/M metagenome (GOLD analysis project Ga0105240, IMG submission 80426) | Corn rhizosphere microbial communities from Kellogg Biological Station, Michigan, USA - KBS C5-4 metaG | ecosystem: Host-associated > Plants > Roots > Rhizosphere > Soil | place: Michigan, USA...
CGAGGCTTACTTTGGCTTTGTCGGGGTTGGTTTGCAGGGCAAGCTGCGAAGCGGTGATGGCTTTTATCGCGCCCATCGTGTTGCGTTCGATGCAGGGCACCTGCACCAGTCCGGCAATGGGGTCGCAGGTGAGGCCGAGGTGGTGCTCCATGGCAATTTCGGCAGCCATTAACACCTGGCGTTGCGATCCGCCGAGGCATTCGGTCAGCGCAGCGGCAGCCATTGCGGAGGATACGCCTATTTCGGCCTGGCAACCGCCCATAGCGGCAGAGAGCGTTGCGCCTTTTTTGAAGATGCTGCCAACTTCGGATGCCGTCATGATAAACTGCATGATCTTCTCGTCGGTAAAGCCATCGCAAAAAACAATCATATACTGCAACACGGCGGGCACCACACCCGCAGCGCCATTGGTAGGCGCTGTAACCACGCGACCGAATGAGGCATTCTCCTCGTTCACGGCCAGCGCAAAGCAGCTTACCCAATCCAAAGTTTTCTGGAAACTATTGCCGGTATTGCGGATGGCCAGCACCCATTCATCATAATTCTGGTATTCGCGGTCGCCCAGCAAACGTTTGTTCAATGAGGCTGCACGTCGGGCAACGTTCAATCCACCCGGCAAATAACCGGTGGTATGGCATCCACGGTAAATGCATTCCTTCATCACCCGGAAAATATTCAGGATACCTGAGCGGGTTTCCGCCTCGCTGCGCCAGGCAAGTTCATTTTCCATCACCACTTCCGATATTTTCAATCCGGTTTTGATGCACCAGTGCAGCAGGTCGCCCGCAGTATCTATCGGGAATGGAAGGTCAACTTCTGCTTTACCCTGGCTTTGATCTCCCTCCTTCACTACAAATCCGCCGCCTATGGAATAGTAAGTTTCTGAGATAGCCTTGCCCGTCTCTAAAAACGCCTGGAAGGTAACCGCATTGGGGTGAAAAGGGAGGCTTTCGTTAAAAAGAAAGATCAGGTCTTCGGTTACAGAGAAGTCGACCGCCTTTGACCCACCCAGCCAAATACTATGGCTCATGGCGATCTCCTTTATTTTTGAATCGATAGCGCCTACATCAAAAGTAACCGGGTCGTCACCGCTCAAACCCAATAGTATTGCGATATCTGTTCCGTGGCCCCTACCTGTCTTGGCGAGTGATCCGTACAGAAGAATTTTTATACCTGTCACTATCGGCAGTAAACCTTGTGCAGAAAGTGTATCCACAAACTGTTGTGCAGCCCGCCATGGCCCGAGCGTATGTGAACTGGATGGACCAATCCCAATCTTAAAAATATCAAATACGGATATCTGTTCGCGTTTCATCCATGCAAACTTACAATTATGGCGCAATTGATTTTGTAATAATAATACTGGCTCGCTTGATAGAACCGTTTTTTTTCATAATTTGCAGATAACTAAAACACTAAAACCTCGAACACATGGACAATTACGATTCAACCTCGGCCGGTACAGTCGCAGGAATTGCTGCTCTCATTGGCGCCATGATCATCCCGATAATAATAATCTGGGTGGTAATGGTTATCTCACATTGGAAAATTTATGAAAAAGCAGGCAAACCCGGATGGGCAGCCATTATTCCGATCTACAACTTTATTGTTTTGCTGGAAATTGTTGGCAAGCCGGTTTGGTGGATAATTTTGTTGCTTGTCCCTTGCGTTAATATCGTCATCATTGTATGGGTAACCAACCTGCTCAGCAAAAGCTTCGGGCAGAGTGAAGGTTTCACCGTTGGGTTGTTATTGCTGGGCATCGTGTTTTATCCTATGCTTGGGTTCGGGAATTACCAATATCTGGGCCCTTCAGCCAAAGAGGCCGGTGGTTTACGCCCTATCGATCCGTCATTAGGTTATAAAGACCCATTTAATCCACCACCTCCGCCACCACCATCAGTTTAAAAGGTGTTTAATCTATTACTTATACAATGCTCCTGCGGTCAACTGGTTTTTATCCAATGGTTGCGGGAGCATTTGCTTCCATGCCCTTTCAAATATTTTACCGGTATTGATTGTCCCGGCTGCGGCTTTCAACGTTCGGTTATTGCATTGATACAGGGCGACCTTCACAAAAGTTTCCAGATATATCCACCTGCAATACCGCTGATGTTATTTTTTGCTTATGGCGTTTTGGATCGTCGCTTTAACCTCGACACCAAAAACGAGGTCATCAAAAAAACAGGCTATATGATAGTGGGCACTATTATTATGGTGAGTTATGGCATTAAGATGTATGGGATTTATAAGGGTCACAGGATGATGTCGTAGGTTCAATCATATTCCGTGTTGACTCACCCGAAAGCGCTACGCTGTTCTGCCCTCTCTTCCGCAAGCGGGAAAGAGGGAAAAGAAAAAATCGAACTGCGGAAGCAACAGACTCCAGCCGATGATATTTTGTGGGGACATCTCAGAAACAGAAGATTTTCGGCTCATAAATTTTTAAGACAACATCCCGTTTGTGTTTCGTCGGTATTTGGGAAAAACCTGTATTATATTCCGGATTTATATTGTCATAAAGCAAAATTAGTAATCGAGGCTGATGGACCAATTCACCTGTTTAAAAAGGAATATGATAAAAATAGAGACGAGGTTTTAACTGGCTTAGGATTGACTATTCTGAGGTTTACCTTCTAAGTTGGTTGGCGAATAGTCGCCCGCAGAGTTCACTCACCCGAATGCGCTACGCTGTTCGACCCTCTCTATGGCCAGCCATAAAGAGGGTAAAAAAAGAAAACAAAAAATCCCCTCTTTACCGCTTGCGGAAGAGAGGGTGGTCGATCCGCTGGCTAGCGGAATATGACCGGGTGAGTCAAATATGCGCCCTGCCTAAGACGGTTCACAGCGTATCCAGCTGAGCGCTGATGTGGTTGTAATCCTTAATAATGGTCTGCAAAAACAGCATATCATTCATTCCATTTGGCGGAGTAACGTTCAGGTGTTCCTTTACACGCAGGGCCATATTGTAAACCACCACATTATTCCCGGTTTTCGTATAGGCGTTGATGATCTCGTGGATCAGCTCAATATCTTTATCATTTAACTGCCCGGCTTCTTTAAACACAGGCTGATAGCCATCGTACGTTGGCATAAAAACGATATTATTGATTTGGGTGCGTGGTACCGTACGTATTAATATCGTACCGGCAACCATGTCGCCAATGCGTTGGGTTTTGTCGTTCACTGCAGCAGCGATCAATGCGACCAGCCCCGGCCAGGTGAGCAGAAAATCTACTATTCTGAAAAGCCAGCGCATAAAGTATTGTCCTACCCTTGGCTGCCCTCCATCCAGGCTGATCACTTTGATCTTCATGATGCGTTTGCCTATGCTCTGCCCATTCATGAATATTTCGAAGATCAGGTCGTAAAAAACGAAAAGCACCGCATAAACGATGACAGCTATAATGATACCAAACGACCCGTCGACATACCAGTTGGCCCACCCACCTATGAATAATCCCAGTATGTATACCAGGAAGAAAATAGCCAGATCTATCAGCCTTGCCAGTATTCGCTCACCTAATCCTGCAACCTCGTAATCAATATCAATGTTCTGCGAGGTGGTTATCTTTATTGTCTGCATGTAAAAAATATTCTGTTACTAATATACTTTTTAATACAATATAGCAATCGAAATTTTACCACACTATTACTGATGGTAGTCGAACACTATGATTTTCATCAGGAGGATATGAGGCCAAATACGGTGAAAACACCGGTTGTATATATACTTTACCTTTAATAGATTTGCAAAAAAACCCTTAACCATTCACTTTATTATGAACCAACCTAGAACTTATTTATCGTTAACCTTATTCACAATACTTTTTTTATCCTTCATACACTCTTATGCGCAAACTGATACCGTAATCATCAATAACCAGAAAATTTCGTGTACAGTGAAAGAGATCACACCTGACGCCGTCAAATATTCATATCCAAATGAAGACCTGGTCAACACCGTATATAAAAACACCGTTCAGAAGATCATCTTCAAAAGCGGCAGAACACAAACGTTCGCAGAGGCAACCTCCTATAAATCTATCGATAGCGTTAATGATTACAACAATGTTACCATCACATCTGTCGAAAGTGAAGTAAGAGGATTGTTTAAGATCGCAGACGTAAGTTCCAAAGCAAAAGGAACAACTGTGTATTCAAACCAGGAAAGAGTGAAAGACCGTGCGTATCGAAAAATGAAAATACAAGCTGCCATGTTCGGAGCAAACGTTGTTTACCTGACCAATCAAAGAACAGAAGGCAACAAATACGGTTCTTATTATACCAACGGCTCTACTACCGAGACTAATCTGACTGGCGTTGCTTATTCTAATGCTTCACCAGATTATGAGCAATTTAAAAAGCTCATAGGAAGCCGTACCGCCTTACCAGCAGTCGAAGAATTTGAACTTGGTGCAAGCGACAGCGACGTATCACAGTCTAACATCAATAAAATGTTTATCATCGGCAACATTTTAAATGAAAGCGGAATCGTGTACATAGAAGGTAATATCGAAGGTGAAAGAAACGCCACCCGGTTCCAACTCGCCAATTTCAACAACGACAGCTTCAGCATCGCTTATAAAGACAAAGGCAAAGCCTATAATTTTGTAGTGAAGCTTTGATTTGAACCAATTTTCGGATTAACAGAGCCTTCTTATTTTTGCATATTTAGTTGAAAGATAAAATTATTGTAAGTAATTTAAGCCCACGTAAACCGGAAGCAATTAATGCGTGAGCCTTTATTCGTAAAACAGAATGCCGAGAAGTGGAGCCAGTTTGAACAATCGGCTACTAACGATCCCGATGAAATTGCCGAACGTTTTATTAAGATAACCGACGATCTGGCCTATGCCAAAACGTTTTATCCCAAGTCAAAAACCACAACTTATTTAAACGGCTTAGCTTCTAAGCTGCACCAATCCATCTACAAAAATAAATCTGAAAAGAGCAACCGGTTTATCACTTACTGGAAGTTTGAACTGCCTTTATTATTCAAGACCTATCAAAGGCAATTGCTTTATTCTTTTATTTTCTTCCTGATCTTTTGCCTGATGGGCGTTCTGTCAGCTAAATACGATCCTAATTTTTTAAGGCTCCTTCTGGGTCCGGAATATGTGGATATGACCAACGATAATATTGCCAAAGGCGATCCATTCGGTGTGTACAAAAGTCAGAACGAATTTACCATGTTCTTTTACATTGGTGCAAACAACATTTTTGTGTCCTTTGTGATGTTTGTAAGTGGCATCATATTTTCCGTCGGGTCAGTATATTACATGCTCCAGAACGGCTTGATGCTTGGCTCGTTTGAGTATTATTTTTTCAGCAAAGGATTGGGCGCTCAATCTATCCTGGTTATATGGATACATGGTACAATTGAAATTTCATCGCTGATTATTGCCGGCGCAGCAGGACTGGTGCTGGGTAATAGTTTCCTGTTCCCGAGAACCTATACCCGTTTAGATTCAATTAAAAAAGGAGCCAAAGACGGCATTAAAATCGTGCTCGGCCTGGTGCCTTTATTTATTATTGCCGACTTTTTTGAAAGCTTTGTAACCCGGCATACCGGAATGCCGGTATGGCTTAGTATTACTATATTAGCATCGTCACTCTACTTTATAATATGGTATGTGATTATTTACCCTAACAAACTTTATAAAAACCTGACCTTACATGGATTCGAAGATTGAACTTGCAAAGCCCCGCGATTTCGGGGAAACGGTTAGCGACACTTTTGCCTTCATCAAGCAAAATTTCAAACCGCTTTTAAAATACTTTTTCATTTTTTGTGGCTTTTTTCTCTTTGCCACTTTTGCCCTTCTGGTTTTAACTGAGGTTAAAGCGCTGTCTTTTGCTTCGTATAGCGCTTCCGTTGATTCATTTAATGAGTCCAGTAACCTTTCCAGGGCATTGTCGTTGCTTGGCGGCTACCTGGTACTGATGATCTTTATCGTGCTCAACTATGTCGCTATTAATGTGACTGTGTTATGCTACATGACCTTATATAAGCAAAAACAGAATACTGTGCCTACCACCGAAGAAATGTGGGGCTATTTTAAATATTTCTACCTGAGGGTATTAGGCAGCAGCGTTTTACTATATATTCTGATGATAATAGGTTTTGCGTTTTGCCTGATCCCCGGCATTTACTTGTCGCCGATATTTGCGCTGATACCGTGCATCATGATCATGGAAAATACAAGCTTTGGGTATGCATTCAATCAGAGTTTCAGGCTAATAAAGGACAACTGGTGGGTAACCTTTGGTGTTATAGTGGTGATATATATAATATTGTATGTCGTTAATTTATTCATTTCGATACCGGCTATCATTTTTGGGGTAGGCAATGTTTTCCTGAACCTGAAGAACAGCCGCGCTCTATCGTTACCTGTTGCAATTATTATATCATTACTTCGCACGGTCGAATATGTATTCCAGATGCTCATTGTAGTAGCGGTAGGATTGTGTTATTTCAACCTGCACGAAAGCAAAGAAGGCACCGGTTTATTGGATCGTATCAACCAGTTCGGTACCGGGGAAAGCCATACAGATACCACCAAGGAAGAGTATTAAAATGCGGTTCTATTTATTCCTGATATTAGTTTTCCTGGGCATAAATGCAGGCTTCGGTGCTGAAAAAAAGGCGCCTTTGACTAAGCATGAAAAAGCCGTACTAAAGGTCGACAGCGGCTCTGCTGTGGATGTCCGGCATTTTGATAAATCCGTGCTCAACACCTATCGCCAAAAGCCTGAATTTCAATACAAGGAGACCACAACTGACATTTCATGGTGGACACGCTTCTGGCGCTGGTTTTGGCATTGGCTGGACAGCCTGTTCAAATCAAAACCGGCAAAGGGTCTGCCTACGTTTTGGGATATCTTTTGGCAGGTAGTAAAGATAGCGTTGCTTGCAGGCGGGGTTGTAGCGTTAATATTCTTTATAATGAAGTCCCAGGGTATTAATTTATTGGGAATCTTCAGGAAGAAATCTACCGGTGCACCAATTCCTTATTCTGAATTTTTTGAAGATATCAATGCTATAAACTTCGATCAGGAGATAGAAAACGCTATTGGCAAAGCTAATTACCGCTTTGCTGTACGGTTGCTTTACCTGAAATGCCTTAAGCATTTAAGCAATGCTAATCTAATCGACTGGCAGATTGATAAAACTAACAACGCTTATATCGGGGAGCTCAAAAATCAACAACAGCAGGACGCTTTCAGGATGCTGACACTCCAGTTTGAATATGTGTGGTACGGCGAGTTCCTTATCGACCAGCAGGCGTTTAAAACTATTGATTCATCTTTCAGGGATTTTAACAAGCAGGTGGCATGAGGGATTTTAAGATATACATATCAATAGCTACTATCCTGATGGTGATCTACCTTGTGGCGCAGTTCAACAAGCCGTCGCCTCTTAACTGGCAGCCTACATTATATTACCAGGATAAAATACCTTATGGAACTTATATCCTGCACAATGAGCTGCAGCACTTTTTCCCCGGCGCTACAGTAACCAATACTAACCAAAACCTGTACGATCTTTTTCATAAATCAAATAATACCAGCAGCAATTACCTGATCGTAGCGAAGTCGGTCAACATCAGCAAATATGATTACAAAGCGTTGGTTGCTTATATTGAAAAAGGGAATTCTGTTTTGGTATCGACCTTAGGCTGGGGAGGAAAATTTGCCGATACCCTTGATCTGGCTACCGGCATTGAGCTTAAAAAGAAAGAGGAAAAGCTCAACTTTACTAACGGAAAACTAAAGGAGCAGCAAAGCTACCAGTATGACAAGGATATTACGGGCGAATATTTTAGCAGCTTCGATACAACGCACGCGGTTGTGCTGGGTAAAAATGAAAATGGACATGCTACTCTTCTGAGCTTTAAATATGGTAAAGGGACATTGTATTTATGTGCCAATCCGCTGATATTTAGCAATTATGCTTTATTGAGCGATCGCGGCGACGATTATGCCGCCAAGGTTTTATCCTATCTTCCAAAAAGCCAGGCAATTTATTGGGATGAGTATCAGAATGGTGATATACCGGAAGACCAATCACCTATGCGGGTATTTTTTAATAATCCTGCTTTGAGCTGGGCCTACTATTTGAGCCTTTTCGGAATGGTAATATTCATTCTTTATGAAATGAAACGCCGTCAACGTATTATCCCGATCATCGAACCGCTTAAGAATTCAACGGTTGAGTTTGCCAATGTGGTGGGACAGGTGTATTACGAGCAGCGCAACAATATGAATATTGCCCAAAAGATGATCATCTTCTTTTACGAGCATCTGCGGACAAAATATTATTTAAAAACCAACCCGCTTGATGCAGAATTTGTAGAGCGCCTATCGCAAAAAACAGGCATCGGGTTTTCATTTGCACAGGAGCTGATCGGCCATATTAAATATGTGCTGGTACAGCACGAAGTGGGTGACCACGAATTAATCAGACTAAACCAATTGATAGAACAATTTTATAAAAAAACCAGGTAGACATGGAAGACGGAATTTTTGAACAGCGAACCGACTTAGGCAAACTGAATGCTGCGGTAAACCAGATAAAGGCTACGCTTGGCACCATCATCGTTGGTCAGCAGGACAGCATTGATTTGCTGATCGCGGGCATTCTGGCTGATGGACACGTTCTGATAGAAGGCGTACCGGGTGTGGCAAAAACGCTTACTGCCAAGCTGATCGCAAAGGCTATCGACGCACAATATTCGCGCATACAGTTCACGCCCGACCTGATGCCATCGGATGTTCTGGGCACTTCGGTGTTCAATCCCAAAACAATCGACTTTGAGTTTAAACAGGGACCAATATTCGGAAACATTATCCTGATCGATGAGATCAACCGTGCGCCGGCGAAAACACAGTCAGCTTTGTTCGAGGTAATGGAAGAACGCCAGGTAACCATCGACGGAAAGATTTATAAGATGCAGGAACCTTTCATCGTACTGGCTACACAGAACCCTGTTGAGCAGGAAGGCACTTATCGTTTACCGGAAGCTCAGCTTGACCGTTTCCTATTCAAGATCGAGATCAAATACCCTTCGCTTGAAGAAGAGATCAGGATCATCACTCAGCAACATCAGCATAAAACTACTGATCAGCTGGCGGAAGTGAAACCGACCTTATCAAAAGATGATATTATATCATTGCGTAACCAGGTAAGAAGTTTCCATGTAGAGCCTAAGATACTGGAGTTTGTGGCTAAAGTGATACACGAGACGCGCAATAACAAATCGCTTTACCTGGGCGGTTCGCCACGTGCTTCATTGGCTGTAGTGAATGCAGCAAAAGCGTTAGCAGCCATTAGGGGTCGTGACTTCGTGACGCCTGACGATATAGTTTGGGTAGCGCCTGCGGTGTTGAGGCACCGTATTATGCTGACACCTGACAAGGAGATGGAAGGCGTCAGCCCGGATGATATCATCAAACAGATTATTCAGAAAATTGAAGTTCCACGCTAAAACGAGTGAAAAAGTTTTTCAGGCTATTTTATAAAGACCTTTTCTTAACCAACCGGTTTTTCACCGGGCTTGGCATTTGCGTGGTATTGTTTGTACTGTCGTTCTTTTTCCCGTGGTTTGGCGCTATTCCTGAACTGGCGTTTTGGGTTTTGATACTACTATTTTTAGCGGATGTATTGATGTTGTACCGCACCTCCAAAGGAGTATTTGCAAAGCGACATGCGCCCGAACGATTAAGCAATGGTGACGAGAATGAACTTGGCATTTATATTGAAAATGCCTATCCTTTTAATATTTCGATAGGTATTATTGACGAGATACCTTTCCAGTTTCAAAAAAGGGACCTATGGTTTAAAACCAGCCTGAAAGCTTATCAGAATAAGCTGATCAATTATCTATTACGTCCTACCAAGCGTGGAGAGTATGAATTTGGTGATATCAGGGTTTACGTGAGTTCGTCATTGGGGCTAATCAGGAGAAGATATACTATAGAACAGGCGGAAAATCTGCCTGTTTATCCATCCTTCCTGCAAATGCGCAAATATGAGCTGATGGCGATATCGAACCGTTTGAGCGAGATCGGTGTTAAAAAGATTCGAAGGCTTGGTCATAGCCTGGAGTTTGAGCAGGTGAAGAACTATGTTGCAGGCGATGATTACCGGACCATCAACTGGAAAGCCACCGCCCGGCGTGGTGATCTGATGACCAATATTTACACCGATGAGAAATCGCAGCATGTATATTGTGTGATCGATAAATCAAGGGCGATGAAAATGCCTTTTGAGGGTCTGAGCCTGTTAGATTATGCGATCAACGCCAGTTTGGTGTTGTCAAATGTCGCACTGTTAAAAGAAGACAAAGCAGGACTAATTACTATTGCTGAAAAATTAGGCTCAGTAGTGCCTGCCGACCGCAAAGCAGTTCAGATCAACCGGATATTAGAAGTATTATATAAAGAAAAGACCCGCTACCTCGAAACCAACATGGAAGCACTGTATAGTACCATCCGTAATGTACTGAAGCAACGCAGCCTGGTGGTATTCTTTACCAATTTCGAAAGCATGTCGTCAATGGAACGGCAGCTTCCTTTCCTGAAGCGTATCAATAGGTTTCACTTGCTACTGGTAGTCTTCTTTGAAAATACGGAATTGGAAAAGCTCAGCGAAGAAGAGGCTGAAAACGTTGAGGAGATTTACATTAAAACCATAGCCGAAAAGTTCGCTTATGATAAGAAATTGATCGTAAAAGAGCTAACAAAACATGGCATCCAATCTATCCTGAGCAAACCACAGGATTTGACTATTAATACTATTAACAGGTATTTGGAATTGAAGGCCAAACAGAGAATTTAAAGGTCTTAGTGTTGGCTCCCCTCTTGAGAGGGGCAGGGATGTATTCGCCGTAAATGCATGGCGAAGAAACACACCCCTACCCGTGCACATGCCTTACGCGCCCCCTCTCTAGAGGGGAATTGTTTTATCTCACGTTCCCGGCAATAAGTGATGTGTAGGCAATTTTACATCAGCCTCGCGCAGGTCTTTTACGATTTTTTCCTGCAAATAGAGTTTTATATCGAAATAATCCGCAGGATTAACCCAAACGCGAACTGTAAACCGGATGCCATCTATTTCCAAAGCATAAACACCAATGATCGGATCCGGCTTGCGGATAATGCCTTTGGTTGATTTTATAGCATTCTCAATTATGCCTTTCACCTGTTCCACGTCAACAATATAGCCAAGCTTTAATTCAAATTCCAGGCGGCGTTTACCTTCGCGGGTTACATTCACAATTACCTCGTTAAACAGCTTACCGTTAGGAATAATGATTGTGCGGTTATCACCTGTTACCAGCACAGTGTAGAAAAGCTGTATAGATGTAACGATACCATCCTGTCCCTGCGCGATAATATTGTCCTTCAACTCAAACGGCTTCAGCAAAAGAATAAGCACACCACCTGCAAAGTTTTGAAATGTGCCAGAGAGCGCCAAACCTGCCGCCACACCAAATGAAGCGATAATGGCGCTCAGGAAGCTTAGCTCCCAACCGACGATATTGAATACCGATAAGGTTAAAAGTACATAGAGTGTGGTTATGGTAAGACTCAGGAAGAAGGGCTGCAGAGTGGAATGCACCTGCCTTCTGCTCATCCGGTTTCGCATACGTGCTTTCAGGAAACGGATAAACCAGAGTCCGATTAGAAATATTAATATTCCGGCAACGTAGTTCGGGCCGCGGGTAACGAGCCAATGATGAAATTCAGCGTAAAATTCTTCGACTTTCATAGGAAAGGCCAAAGGTAAGAAATAAATTATTTACCGTAGATGGTAACAAACAATTC
>Ga0105240_10012289_pt1 | contig 11832 bp, 9 predicted proteins | sample KBSC54metaG_FD_80426 | JGI IMG/M metagenome (GOLD analysis project Ga0105240, IMG submission 80426) | Corn rhizosphere microbial communities from Kellogg Biological Station, Michigan, USA - KBS C5-4 metaG | ecosystem: Host-associated > Plants > Roots > Rhizosphere > Soil | place: Michigan, USA...
CTCTGCCGGCCCTTGCGCAGACCGCCCAGGACCAGAGCCAGCCTGCCAACACGCAGCAGACGCAGTCGACCGACAACAGCGGCGGCAACGCCACCGGCAAAGCTCCTCTGGCCGCCCCGTCCCGTGAAGGTTTCTGGGGACGCATCAATCCCTTCGCCCGCAAGAACTACGTAAAGCGGCAGACCGAGCCCATCCGGGACCGCGTCAATGAGCTCGATGAGCTGACTTCGCAGAACAGCAAGCAAATCAAGGACGTCGATTCTCGCGCCCAGGCCGGCATCAAGCTGGCTTCGGACAAAGCAAACGAAGCTGACCAGCACGCCGTGGACGCCGGCAACAAGGCCACCCAGGCGCAGAATTCCGCGCAACAGGTGACGACCCGCGTACAGACCGTCGAGAACGTCGTCAGCAACATCGACCAGTACAAGGCGTCGAACCAAACCGAAATCCGTTTCCGCGCTGGGCAGACCATGCTGAGCAAGAATGCCAAAGACGCTCTTGACCAGATGGCCGGCAGCGTAAAGGGACAGCGCGGCTACATCATCGAAGTCCAGGGCTTCTCGTCCGGCAAGGGCCAGACCGCCATCACGACTTCGCAGAAGATGGCTGAGTCCGTGGTGCGCTACCTGGTGCTCAATCATGAGATCCCGGTCTATCGCATCTACCTCGTCGGCATGGGCAATGCGCCCGTGCCTTCCACGGATGAGAACGCGAAGACCAAGCGCTTGTCCGGTGGCCGTGTTGAAGTCAGCCTGCTGAAGAACGATCTCGAACAGCTCTCCTCGAATAGCGGAGCGCCCATGAGCTCGGACACGCAGCAGCAACCAAAGTAAGTTTTTCGGACCAGCGGGCGCCTAGCCCAAAAGTCCCTCCCCCGGAAGCCTCTCGGAAACGAGAGGCTTTTTGTTCTCAGTTCTCAGTTCTCAGTTCTCGGTTCTCAGTTCTCGGTCTCATCTCACCGCGTGCGAGTCTGCTTTCATTTTGCTTGCGGGTAGTTGCGGCGCTGGGGTGGGGGGCTTGCGGGGTACGCTGAGGGGTGCGGAGTTCGGCGGGTTCGTAACGGCGGGTTTCGTGACGTCGTGGGAGGACGGTGTGCTTGGGGCAAGTGCGCTGCGGACCGATACTGCCGGTCCGCCTGGACAGCCGATGGCGGCTGTCCCTACATGGGCTGTGGTGGGTTCGGCTGTGGGATGCTGCGTTTGGGAGTAGGGGGTCCAGCCCTTTTCTTTTGCGGCGGCGTGGGCTTCGGCGGTGGGGAAGCCGTAGTAGTTGGCGATGGTTTCGTCTCGGTCTTTGGCGAATTGCTCGGCAGTTTTGTAATAGCGCTGGGGTCTTGATGCGCGCGGGTCCTGGCCGAAGCTGGCTTCGTAGGGGACGTCCAGATCGACGAGGCCATCGGCGGCGCGGCTGGGTCCCACTTCGTTGTACTCGGGAACTTCTTTCACCATATTGCTGGCTTGCGCTCTGACGCTGGCGCGGGCGTCGTTTTTTACTGCGATGTGGAGGGCGCGCAGGATCAGCGTGGCGCGCTTCATGTCGATGGTGTTGCGCAGCAGCGCATTGATAACTTCGGCCAGCGCGGCCTGGATGGACTCTTTGTCCTCGATGCAGGCGATGGGGTGCAGGCGCGACTGCGGCGGCGTGCGCACGCCGCGATGCATGCGCTGGTGGTAGTAGCAGAAGCGCTCTCCGCGGAGAGAGGGAGAGCCACAACGGATGCCGGAGATTTTGATATGAGTGCAGGTTTTTCTGTTTTGCATGAGATTGATCCTGTCGAGAATTTTTTGGTACTTAGGACGTAAGATCTTTGCTTCTGCGGAGTTGGGGCGGGTGGAGAGGACCAGGTCCGCGTAAAGTCTTGGGAACTCAGGAGTTGCGAGTAAAGTCTTGCGAACAATGGAGTTCATGGAGTCGTGGTGGACGGGCGGGAGTGCCGAATTGGGAATCCAGGGAGTGTCCGGGGCGGGCGATTGCTTGGGTTGCGTGTCGGAGCTTTTGGGACCTTGGTGATGCATAGTCCCAAAGTTGCACAGCTAGATTTCTCAGTACAGGTTGTACGTCACAATTTGAAAATATTTGCTGTGGAAAACTTCGCGGGACTTTGCAGTCTCCAGGACAAGCAGCGAAATGTGGCAGCAATTTGCGGAGACAGAGTTTTGACAAGTGAAAGTCGAAACTTTTCATCTGGGCGCCGCTCTCACTAGCGACGTACATGCGATTGGACAGCGCTTCGGTTTGAGCTGATCAGTTTTCATGGCACGTACATTTTGTGATGAGAGGAGTTCAGGGATGTTAAGAGTAAGTCGCAGTCTACTGATGGTGGCTCTCGCAACCAGCGCTTTTTACCCCATTCAGAGCCGGGCTCAGTTCGAACGTTCCAATCCAGCGGGCACAGTATTTGTCATGAACAACTCCGCCCAGCGTAACGAAATTATTTCTTTTACGCGAGCCGCAGATGGATCACTTCAACGGGCCGGAAGCTTCGCGACCGGTGGGCGTGGCACGGGCGGTACCACTGACCCCCTGGAATCGCAGGGATCACTCACCTTAAGCCAAGACCACTCGCTGCTATTTGCAGTGAATGGCGGTAGCGGAGACCTTTCAGTATTCCAGGTTCATGGTTCCCGCCTCATCCTAGTGGATAGAAAGTTCACAGCCGGCGCCGAACCAAATGCTGTGGCGCAGCATGGCTCGCTGGTTTATGTCCTGAATGTGGGGGGCAGCAGCAACGTCGTGGGCTTTACGCTGAGTCCTGGCGGGCAGATTCGGCAAATCTCAAAATCGATTCGATTCCTTACCACGAACAACTCGGAAGGGGCTTCGCTGGCGTTCAGTCCTGATGGTCGATTCCTGCTCGCGACTGAGCGTGCAACCAACAACCTTGATGTGTTCGAGGTCCGGCCTGACGGCACACTAGGGCCCATTAACGTCAATCCCGATGCACAACCGGGCGCGTTCGCACTGGCATTCGCTCCCAATGGTGCAGTATTGGTTTCTGAGACGGGACCCGGCGGTGGCAATAATGCTTCCACAATCTCTTCTTACGCGGTGCAAGTGGATGGGACACTGTCGGCCATTAGTGCAGGGGTACCGACCTTCGGCAACGCGAACTGTTGGAACGCTGCGACTCCGAATGGACGATGGGTTTACGTCTCGAACGCAGGCTCATCGACAATAGCCGGATTTTCCATTGCTGCCTCCGGCGCATTAACGCCCATCGGCGCGACCGTTATCGGTATCAATCCAACTGGGAGCGGAAACCTTGATATCGCAGTCACTGCCGATAGCAAGTTCCTGTACTCGCTCAATTCTGGAAACGGCACGATCGGCATCTTCGCTATTCAGGAAGATGGGTCCCTGCTCAACGTCGGCGAACCTAATGTGCTCGTCGCAAAGGCGGGCTTTAACGGTATCGCTGCATTCTAAATTGCCGTTGTGAGTTGCGGTGAAGCATAGCCGCAACTCACAGTTTTCGACGCACGGATTCGCTAGTTCGGGTTCTGATCACGTTACTCGAGGTGAGTTGAGGGAGAACTGAACATGGTTGTTCATTCGGAAAAACACTTACACCACTCGCAACCATTGAAATTGACCGACTTCGCGATGCTGCCGTTGCGACTAGTGGTGGGATACGGGTTCATGGCGCACGGCTACGCCAAGCTGGCGAAGGGTCCAGAACATTTCATCAGCATTCTTGCTGTGCTCGGCGTTCCCGCGCCCGGGTTGATGGGTTGGCTGACGATCGGGACGGAGCTTATCGGCGGCCTCGCTCTGCTGTTGGGTATTTTTGTCATAGTTGCTAGCATCCCTTTAGCGGCGATCCTGCTGGTGGCCGCCCTCACTGTTCACCTTCCATACGGGTTCAGTTCGATCAAACTTCAAGCGGTAACCACAGCCGGAGCTCAATTTGGCAAGCCTGGATATGAACTAGATCTGCTTTATCTGGCATGCCTGCTAACCCTGGCGTTGGGCGGCTCGGGGCCGCTCGCGCTCGGTCCCTTATTGTCTGGAAAAAAACACCTGGAGGCATCGGCTGGCCGTGTGACCACAGAGTGGATTTGCGACGCACCGAACTTGACCACCCTGCCAGAGTCTCTGTCCGATTTGCACTCACGTAGAACGGCGGATGACGGGCTCTAAAGACGCGTGGAGATCCAATGCTGATCCCGATCCAAGACTTATTTGAAGCGCACCTCCAAGTTTCAAACCTCGACCGATCGCTTGCTTTCTATACTGAGGTCTTGGGACTCCCACTAGCCTCGAAGTTTCCCGAGCGGGGAGTTGCTTTCGTTTGGGCAGCCCATCCGGGCGAAGCGATGCTGGGACTGTGGGATGTTGGAACTGTACCTCAACGATTGGCGCTTCATGTGGCTTTTAGAGTGGAAATTAAGGATCTCTTGAACGCAGCCACAGCCTTGCGAAATGCAGGGATTCAACCACTCGATTTTAGCGGCGACCCAACAGAGGAACCTGTGGTTCTCGCGTGGATGCCCGCGGTCTCGATTTATTTCCGCGACCCCGATAACAATCTTCTTGAGTTCATCGCAGCATTGCCGGGCCCGCCCCGACCCGAGCGTGGCGTCCTCTCTTGGAGTGCTTGGCTGGCTCTTGCAGGATCGGATTCTTTTAAATCATCGAGCAGCAATCGCGATGCGCTTCTCACCGACGATGCTATTTCCGCCGCACCGATTACGATCCGTCCGGCAGTTTCAGAGGATGCTGCCGGAATCGCTCGCACATTTCTGGAAAGTGCTGAGTTTCACGCCAGCCTGGATCCTGAACGCTATTTGGCACCCGATATTGAGACTATATCGGCACGGTATCGCGAAGGGCGGCAGCATCCGAAGGGGCCTGGAGCTGGCATTAGCCTGACCCTTGTCGCGGAAACGGCTGGGGAAATCGTGGGATTTATAGACGCCCGACTGGAACAGTCGCCGGATCCAATGCACCGAGAAATCATCTACTGCCACATGGCGGAGTTCGCGGTACGCTCCAAGTATCGAAAACAAGGAATTGGCGGACGACTACTTCGAGCGGCTGAAGAGTGGGGGCGCAGGCAGGGCGCGCAGTTTGCATCTCTGGAATACCACACTGGGAATGCTCGCGCGAGCTCGTTTTATCAGCAGCATATGGATTATCGGCCAGCGTCCATCACCGGAATAAGGCGCCTCTGATAGGCTGCTGGGTTCTGCAGGCACTTTGCCTCAAAACCTTGGACAGCCGATGACGGCTGTCCCTACATAAACCTTCCATCACTGGAATAAGGCGCCTCTGATAGGCTGCTGAGTTCTGCAGGCACTTTGCCTCGAAACCTTGGACAGCCGATGGCGGCTGTCCCTACATAAACCTTCCATCACTGGAATAAGGCGCCTCTGATAGGCTGCTGAGCTCTGCAGGTACTTTGCCTCAAAACCTTGGACAGCCGATGGCGGCTGTCCCTACATGGACCTCTGCTTTCCGTTCCACTTCTTGTCCGTCCATACTTTAGCTATGAACGACTTGAAATTTGCCTTCCGCCAGTTCCAGAAATCTCCCGGGTTTGCGGCTACGGTTGTTCTCACCATTTCGCTAGGCATTGGGGCGAATACCGCCATCTTCACCTTGGTCCATGCCGTTCTGATGAAGTCCCTGCCGGTAAGCAATCCTGCCACCCTTTACCGCATCGGCGACCACGACGACTGCTGCGTCAATGGTGGATACCTGAACGACGAAGGCGATTTCGACCTGTTCTCCTACGATCTTTACCGCGAATTGCAGAATTCCACCCCGGAGTTCGAGCAACTGGCGGCCTTTCAGTCAGGCCAAAATATGATGAACGTCCGCGTCGGAAACACCGCGGCGAAAGCGGAGAGGACCGAGTACGTCTCCGGCAATTACTTCACCACTTTTGGAATCGGCGCCTATGCCGGACGCATGATTCTGCCCTCCGATGACGTTCCCGGCGCTGCGCCGGTCGCGGTGCTCAGCTATGCCGGATGGCAGGCGAATCATGCGGGCGATCGCAACGTTGTCGGGTCCACATTTTTCATTCAGAGCCATCCGGTCACCATTGTTGGCATCGCGCCTCCGGGCTTCTTTGGAGATCGCATTCGCCCCAATCCTCCGGCCTTCTGGATTCCCCTCAATGCCGAACCGGTGCTGGAAGGGGAAACCAGCATTCTGAGGCAGCCCGCTTCCAACTGGCTGTACGCGCTTGGCCGACTCAAGCCCGGCATCGCTCCTGGTGCTTTGCAAACCAAGATCTCCACTACGTTGCGCCACTGGTTGGCAACCCAAGCCGCCTACACCAGCAATGGCGGCGACAAAGAGATTCCGAAGCAGCACGTGGTATTGGCTCCCGGAGGGGCGGGCATCCAGAATCTGCAGCAACAGACAGGAGACGGTCTTCGCCTGCTGACCTGGATTTCCGCGCTGGTCTTATTGGTCGCGTGCGCCAACATCGCCAATCTTCTACTGGCAAGGGGCACAGCCCGGCAGGCAGAAACCTCGATTCGGACCGCCTTGGGCGCGTCCCGATCTGTTCTGATCCGCCAATTACTGACGGAAAGCGTGCTTCTGGCTGCTGCCGGAGGCCTGATCGGAATCGCCGTCGCCTATGCTGGCGCGCGCATGATTCTTAACCTGGCATTTCCCGACGCCACGCAGATGCCGATCCATGCCAGCCCATCGCCGATCGTGCTCGGCTTCGCTTTCCTGCTCTCGCTGGCGACCGGGATTGTTTTCGGCATTGTGCCTGCGTGGGTCACGTCCCACTCCGATCCTGCCGAGGCTCTACGGGGAGTCAACCGCTCGACTGGGGATCGCGCTCTTTTGCCGCAGAAGACGCTGATCGTGCTGCAGGCGACGTTGTCGCTGGTTTTGCTCGTGGGCGCCGGCTTGATGACCAAGACCTTGCGCAATCTCGAGCATCAGAACTTCGGTATTACCACGACCAACCGGTACGTCATCCATATCGACCCCATGGGCGCTGGATACAACATCGATACCGTGGGCGCGTTCAACCAGCGCCTGGAGCAGGAGTTCTCGGCTCTCCCTGGCGTCAAGAGCGTGGGCATCGCCCTGTACAGCGCGCTCGAGGGTAATAACTGGGGCGAGGGAGTCTACATCGAGGGCCGTCCCGCGCCCGGACCGGAAGAGCACAACGGATCTTCCTGGGATCGCGTCAGTCCTCATTTCTTCGAAACCATCGGGCAACCGGTGATTCGCGGCCGCGGTTTCACCGAGCAGGATACGGCCACTTCCCGCATGGTCACGGTTGTAAATCAGGCGTTCGTGAAGAAGTTTTTCCCCAAAGAGGATCCCATCGGGCGGCACTTCGGAACTTTTGATCAGAAATATGCGGGCGATTATGAAATCGTGGGCATTGTCGCGGACGCCAAGTACAACAATCCGCGCGAGGAGTATCGTCCCATGTACTTCCGCCCTCTCACCCAGTACAACCGCGGCTTCAAAGAGTCGCAGATGGCGATTGCCGAGGGCCGATCGCTTTTCCCTAATTCAATTACTGTTCAATTCCAGGGTGATGAGGCGGCGCTGGAGTCGCTGGCGCGTCGTACGCTGGCCAATATCAATCCCGACTTGACCCTGGTGGATTTCAAGTCGCTGGACTACCAGGTGGCCGACAACTTCAACCAGGAACGCCTGATCACGCGCCTGACCGGGCTTTTCGGGCTGCTCGCGCTCATTCTGGCTTCGGTGGGTCTGTATGGCATTACAGCCTATTCCGTGGCGCGCCGTACCAGCGAAATCGGTCTGCGGATGGCTCTGGGAGCCAATCGAGGGAACGTGCTGGTATTGGTGCTGAGGAGGGCGCTGCTGCTGGTTGGCTTGGGACTGGCAATCGGGATCCCGGTCGCCCTGCTTGCTGGACGCCTGATGCGCAGCCAACTCTACGGCGTTCGTACGTACGACCCGCTTACCATTGGCATTGCGGTGCTGGTGCTTTCGTTTTTTGCGGCGCTGGCGGGCTTCATTCCAGCCCGACGGGCGGCTAGAATCGAGCCCATGACAGCATTGCGGATTGAATAATGGGTCTTAGCATCGCCTGGTATGTGTAAGCCCTTCACTTCTAACAATGCCTCGGCTCAAAGTGTTCCTGCAGGAACATTTCCATGTACACCTTTGTACGTACATAGAGGACAATTCTGAGAAGAGTCTCCCAGCGACTGGAAGCCGCGTCGATTTCTCGGTGGCCTGCAGGCACGACGTGAAGTCGTGCCCTTCCCGGTCTGACGCATGCCCGCAATTGCCGAAAACAGCCAAACTCCTGTAAAATCGGAGTTTGCCCTACAAGATCTGAATCATTCGGGAGCAGCAGTCCAATGGCACAACAATGTGATATTTGCGGCAAGAAGCCGCAAGCGGGAAACCGCATCAGCCACGCCCACAACGTCACCAAGCGGCGCTGGAACATCAATTTGCGTCCAGTGCACGCCAAGGTTAACGGACAGGGCAAGCGCATCCGCGTCTGCACGTCCTGCCTGCGCAGCGGCAAAGTCGTTAAGGCTTAATCACTCACCACAGAGGACACTGAGGGGCACAGAGGAACTCAATCCTCTTCGGGCGCCCTGTGTCTCATTACCGGCTACTTCACGGCAACTAACGTGACGTCAAAGATCAGCGTGGAGTTTGGCGGAATTTGCGGCGGGTGACCATCTTCGCCATAAGCTAGCTGCGGCGGAATTTTCAGTTGGCGTTTGCCGCCGACTTTCATTCCGGCAACGCCTTCGTCCCATCCCTTGATCACTTCTCCTTGCCCTAGAGTGAAGTCGAACGGCGCGCTTCCCACGGAACTGTCGAACTTCTTTCCCGACGTCAGCCATCCGGTGTAATGCACTTTTACCTTGCTGCCAGGTTTGGCTTCCGCGCCCGTGCCGGCCTTGATGTCCCAGTATTGCAAGCCGGAGGAGGTCTTCACGCCCTCACCGGTCACCTTGGTTGGGCCGCTCGCCGGATGCCTGGTCACTGGCTTTTTGGCCGTGGTCTGGGCACTGAGGGACAGAACGCTGGCTAAGGCGAGAAGGACTAGCATGGAGTGCTTTTTCATGGGTAGCTCCAAAGGACGGTGCGTCTACTCCAGGGCGATCACGTCAATTTCCACCAGGACATCTTTCGGCAGCCGGGCCACTTCGACTGTCGAGCGTGCCGGCGGTGAACTGCTGAAGTACTTGCCGTAAACCTCATTCATCGCGGTGAACTCGGACATGTTCTTCAGGAAAACGGTGGCGCGCACCACCTTTCCCAGGCCGCTGCCGGCAGCCTCAAGGATTTCAGACAGGTTGCGCAGCACGCGGTCCGTCTGGGTGGCAACTCCTCCCTGAATCACCTGCTGGGTTGCGGGATCGATGGCGACTTGGCCGGAAACGAAGATGAATCCATTGGCCTTGATGGCTTGGGAATAGGGCCCGATCGCTTGCGGGGCGTCTTTGGTAGAGATGACTTCGCGCATAGTGTGTGGCTAGTTTTGCTGTACGTTAGCAGAATAATCGCACAGCGTATCACAGAAGGCCCGGCGGAGAGTGAACGCAACGCTCACTCCATGACTTCTACCTCGCTGCCCCAGAATTCGACGATCGTGCGACGGATATTGTCGAGTATCTGAGCCCGCTTAGCCTCATCCACGGCCTCTTGTTGGTGCGGCTCTCGCCAGCGCTGAATTGTACTCTTGCATACCGCGATTCCGGAGCGCGCAAGCACTTCCGAGTCGACAAACATGACGTGGTCGCGTTCTTTGTAGAGAATTCCCGTTCTGCCGAGAACTTCGACCGAGAAGCCCTCGTCGGATTCAACCAGATTTGCTCTTGGCGATCTCAGCACGTTAAGACCTTAGATTTTTTGCAGGCGCTGCACTTCATGCACCCCGGGAATCTTTCGCAACCCGGCGATAATGTTCTCCAGGTGCTTCAGGTCGGAAATGTCCAGCACCACTTCCACACTGGCTTGGCTGTTGGCCGTGTGAGCTGCGATATTCTTAATGTTGCTCTTGGCATCGCCGATTACGCCTGTGATGCTCTTCAGCATGCCGAATCGATCATCGCAGAAGACCGTCAGCTTTACAGGATAGGCGGTGGGCGTGCTGTCATCGCGCGCCCATTCCACATCGATCTTGCGCTCCGGTTCATACAGCAGGTTGGTCACATTGGGGCAAGTGATTGAGTGCACCGCCACGCCCTTGCCGCGTGTGATGTATCCGACAATGCCTTCACCACGGATGGGATTGCAGCAGCGCGCGCGGTAGACGAGCATATCTCCTTGACCGCGGACCGTGATTGCATTATTGCCCCCGAATACCCGCCGGACGGCGCTGGCGATGGTTCCGGACGCCAGACCTTCTGCTTCGATATCGCCCGCAATTGATGGCGTAGTACCGGCGGGAAGCAAGCGAGCCAAGACCTGGCGGGCCGAATACTTGCCGTAGCCGATTCCTGCCATGAGATCATCGCCCCGCCCGAGGCCGTATCCGGAAGCGATTCTGGTCAGTTCTTCGTCCTTGATTTCCTTCAGCGCAATGCGATACTTGCGCGCCTCTTTCTCGATCAGCTTGCGGCCGATTTCGATGGCCCTCTCGCGCTGGTGGACATTGAGCCAGTGCTTGATCTTGTTGCGCGACCGCGACGACCGGACCAGTCCCAGCCAGTCGCGGCTGGGCTTGTGCCCGGGCTGAGTAAGAATTTCAACGATGTCTCCGGAATGGAGCTTGTGGCGCAGGGGAACCATGCGTCCGTTGACTTTCGCGCCCACGCAGGTGTGGCCCACTTCGGTGTGAATGGTATAGGCGAAATCGATGGGGGTGGAGTCGCGCGGTAAAACCACGACTTTTCCCTTAGGGGTGAAGGTATAAACCTCCTCGGGATAGAGATCGACTTTGAGCGTGGAGAGGAATTCGTTGGGATCGCTGACGTCGCGCTGCCACTCGACTACCTGCCGCAGCCACGCCAGGCGCTGCTCGTCCTGCGCGGAAACCGGACCGTCCTTGTACTTCCAATGGGCCGCAATCCCTTCCTCGGCCATTTTGTGCATTTCTTCGGTGCGGATCTGGATTTCAAAAGGCGTGCCATCTTCCGTAATAACCGAGGTGTGCAGGGATTGGTAAAAATTAGGCCGCGGCATGGCAATGAAATCTTTAATCCGGCCTGGCACCGGGCGCCAAAGATTGTGAATGATGCCGAGAACCGCGTAGCAATCCTGCAGCGAACGCGTGATGACCCGCATGGCGCACAAATCGTAAACCTGGTCAACCGAGATATGCTGCTTCTGAAGTTTCTTGTGAATGCTGAACAGCCGTTTGATTCGGCTTTCCACCCGGGCCTGAATTCCAGCTTCTTTCAGCTTGTCGTTGATAATCTTCTGGGTTTTTTCCAGAAACGCTTCGCCCTGTTTTCGGCGCGCATTGACTGCCTTCTCGACCTGCTCGTATCCCACCGGGTCGAGGAAACGGAACCCCAGGTCCTCGAGTTCGCCGCGGATCTTGCCCATTCCGAGCCGGTGCGCGATGGGGGCGTAGATTTCGAGCGTCTCTTCAGCGATCTTGCGCTGCCTCTCAGGATCAAGATGCTCCAGCGTGCGCATGTTGTGCAGGCGGTCCGCCAGCTTGATCAGGACGACCCGGATGTCATCCACCATCGCCAGCATCATCTTGCGGATGTTTTCCGCCTGCTGCTCTTCCCGGGTCGCGAACTCGATCTTGCTGATCTTGGTAACGCCCTCGACGATGTGGGCCACCTGCTCGCCGAACTCCTTCCGGATATCGACGATTGTGACCGAAGTATCCTCTACGGAGTCGTGCAGGAGGCCGGCCGAGATGGCTACCGGGTCCATCTTCATCTCGGCCAA
>Ga0105240_10012290_pt1 | contig 11830 bp, 12 predicted proteins | sample KBSC54metaG_FD_80426 | JGI IMG/M metagenome (GOLD analysis project Ga0105240, IMG submission 80426) | Corn rhizosphere microbial communities from Kellogg Biological Station, Michigan, USA - KBS C5-4 metaG | ecosystem: Host-associated > Plants > Roots > Rhizosphere > Soil | place: Michigan, USA...
ACGAAGCCCTGTTTCATGTCGTGCTGAACAGCGGAGACCCGGACCGCCTCCTGTTTCTGCTGGGTAACGATGCGCTCGCGTTCGTAGCGAGGCAGTTCGGAGCGGTCGACGCCGGCGGGAATCTTGTAGTCGGGTATGGCAGTGTTCATGGTTCGCGCTTCGATGGCTTTGATGAGGCATTCGACAACGAGCGGTACGGTTTCAGAGCGATAGCGGAACTCGAGAGGAGCCTCGCGCACCTCTTTCATGATCGGCTGCATACGATCGATGGCATTGGTACGCGAGTAAAGCAGCGGCTCGATTGTGTAGTGCAGATAGACGTGGCGGACGTTCTGCATGTCGATGGCGCCGTTCATGGGCGACATGACAACGACGTAATCGGTTCCGTAGATGCGGGCATTGACCATTTTGGGCGAGAGCATTGGCTCGATCAAAACGACAAAGCGGCGGTCAACGTATGTGGAGGCCGGCATCTTGAGATAGAGGTTTGTGGAAACGATCATCTTAGAGAGCGGATCGTGCAGGCTGTTGGTCTCTTCGTCGTAAGTACGGCGCACCGAGAGCCAGATTCCATTGAGGTCGATGGCCTGTGCGAAATCCTTCAGCAGGGGAACGATCTGAACGACCTGGGTTGAGTCAGGCGGCATCTCGGGGAGTTCGACGGTGGTTTCAAGAGCGGGCGGGGGGCTGAGATAGAGGGCCAAGGAGACGTACTGCGAGATGTCGCGCTCAGAGCCGGTCATGCGGTGCTGAGCGATGTAGAGGCAGAGCTTGTCGCGCTTGGCGCGGGCATCTTCGCTGGCGGTGAGGGCGGCGTTCATCTCGTCGCGAACATGCTTGCGGACGGGAGCGCTGTCGTCGAGGCCCTCGTCGTAGCCGCAAGCATTGAGCGCGGCGGCCATGTAGAACAGTTGCGGAGAGCTGATCAGCGAGATCGTGGGGCCGGCTGGATCGACGAGCGTAGGGGACTTCTCCTGCAACGGCTGGGAGGAGGAGCTTTGCTGATTGCTGGTGGATTGCGCGATCGCGGAAGGGATGCTGGAGGCGAGGACAAAGGCCGCGGCAGAGAGCGCGGTGGCAAGGCTAGAAAGACGGGCTAACGACATGAACAGGGACCTTGAAGGAAGTCTACGGCATTGGGTGGGGTTGCGTCCGGCATGGTCGGAATGTTCCCTTCCGAGCGCTGCGGCTGGTTGACAAGCGGGTGGGAGCACAGGGGTTAGACGCAGGATGGAGGGCAAAGGAAAGGCCCTTCCGCGTGATGCGCAAGGGCCGGTGGAATTGGGTGCGCCGCTATCCTCGCACTGAGACTCCGGAGAAGGAGAGAACGGCGAGCCCGCGTACCGGCTGGCCGAAGAAGCGGGCGGGCTCGAAGTGGCTCCAGAGAAGGAGGTTTTCGACCTGCGCGCGGGTTTTGTCGTCTACCGGTCCGGAGACAATGCGGTAGTCGTACACCTGTCCCTCGCCATTGATGTAAGCCTCGACGACGACGGGAGAGCTGCCGTCGCGAATTTGATCGTTGCTGCTGACAGCGGATGAGAGATACAGGAAGTGCGGTGACGTTGCCATTCCCAGGGGCTCGTCGGCGCCGTGTGCCATTTCAGGGCGGGTGAACATGCCAACCAACACTGTTACGGTGCCAAGGAGAAGAACAGCACTGGCAAAGCCGGCTGCGGCTTGAAGAACAAAGGGGCCAATGGTGTTGTCCCAGGCAAGCCGGCAGCTCTGGATGAGGCTTCTACGGCTGCGTGCCCGCTCGTGACTGACTGCCACGCGAATGCGGAGCAGGAGATCAGGGGGCTGGGGCACCGGGCCTAGGGAGGCCAGCACCTTCTGCGTCTTCTTGAGACCTGTCCACTCGTTTGAGCAATGCTGGCAGTCGTCGATATGGGCGGCGATGGTCTGCATCTCGTGTCCGGTTAGCCGGCCATCAAGATACTCCGAGAATTTCGATTGAATGGAGCCGCAGTTGCTCATCTCGCCTCCTCTCTCTGGGGAACTCCGAACGGGCGGTGCGCAGCGGCGGCCTCGGACGAGCGGGATTCCTCAAGAATGGCTTTCAAGAGAGCTCGTCCCCTGACGAGCCTCGATTTGACCGTGCCGAGATTCACCCCCTGGATCTCGGCTACCTCTTCGTAAACAAATCCTTCAATGTCGCGGAGGACGAGCGTGGTGTGGAACGGCTCCGGAACCTGGCTGAGCGCGGTTTCAACGCGTGCTCTGGTTTCTTCGTGAAGCGCCATCTCGAAGGGGGACTCGCCGGGATCGACGAGGGTCTCCTTCAGTTTCATCGACGAGCCGCAGTCGCTGTCGCCGATTTCCTGCTCGATGGGGACTTCCTGCTGCTTGTGGCGCATCCACCAGCGGCGCTGGTTTGAGGCTTCGTGCAGAGCAATGCGATAGATCCAGGTGCGCAGCGTTGACTCGCCATGAAAGCGCCCTACACCGCGAAAAACTTTGACGAAGACTTCCTGGGTGAGATCGGCCGCGTCGGCGCGATCGTGCAATGTGCGCGCAAGGAGCGAGTAGATTGGCTGATGATAACGAGCAATCAGCCAGGCAAACGCTTCTTCAGAGCCCGCTTGCAATTCCGCGATCAAGGCGGCTTCGTCGGGTCGAAGGATCAGCGCGCTTGCGACATTTCCCATGGTGAGATCCGCCTGCAATTCAGTTCCCCCCACGTTACCGCATCAGCGTCACAGTTGGCATCTTCCGACAAGCGTTTATGCCAAATGTTCTGCCTGCGGTCGAACGCCCGGCCACGCTGGAATGTGCCGAGCAACTTAAAACGGGTGCGCAGGGTGCGAAGCGTCCAGTTTGCCCCGCGCGCCTATTGTCTTAGACACCGGGAGACCCCCAAAGTGTTCCCGGTCACGAAACACTTTGGTTGCAGGTGAAGCATTATCGGCGACTTAGCGTTGGAAGACGTGCTGAAGGCGGGTGGGAGTTGTGTGGGACTGGAAGGTTTGCCGACGTAGTCGACGCAAAATTGACGAATTGATGCAGAGCAGAGACAATAGAGGAGTTGTATCCCGCCTATGTGGGCCTGTGGCGCAGCTGGGAGCGCGCTTCCATGGCATGGAAGAGGTCATCGGTTCGATCCCGATCAGGTCCACCAATCCATTCAGTCATTTAGCTTTGGGCAAACGGTCGAAGACGGCTGTTTTGTGTCATAACTGCCAGTTCGGTGCTCTTGGATAGGACTTCAAGGTCTTGCCGCCTGGCTTTTCCTTTGTCCTCCGCCGATCAACAACGCACAATACTCGTTGTTCCCTATAGGAACCCAGCCGGAGCCGCTGGCGGTGCAGGAAGAGGAACTTATGATTGCGGTGACGCCGACGTTGGCGAGCCGGTCCTCAAGCGCTGTCTGCGATTTATTGTCCATCGACCAGAACTTATCCGTATCGGCTGGAATATCACCACCCCGAAAGCCTATCGTTGCCACGACTCGGAGATTATCTCGAAACGCAAAATAGACGTTGAAAGGGTCGCCTACAACAGCGAGCCTACCGCGGGGTAACACACCTAACCTTTGCAGGTCGTCGGCGGTGAGTTGCTGTAAAGTTCCATTGCTTTCAGGTGACACAAACCTTCTTGCTGATCGAGAGGCTACTAGGCCAGTCAGCAAGAGAGCTCCAATGAAAAGCGTGAGGTTGCCGAGCCGAATAGAAACCTCGGGGATTCGCGTCAGGAACTCACTTGCGCCGACGAACACGATAATCACAAAAAAGGATCCCACGAAGCGTGGCAACAATTCTATGAGGCTGTACATGAAGTAAGCGCCAAATGCCCAAGCGATCAACCAAGGCGCTGCAAATCGTGACCGTTGCCCTCGCCTGCGTCCCAATACAAAGAGAAGAGCCGGAACGGCCAGCGCTACGGCCGTGATCTTAGTGGTGTTTTTGAGAACCTGAGACGGAGATCGCAGCACCTGCTTGATCTGGAGCTTGAGATCGAACGGAGCTTTAAGACCATCGTAGAAGTAGACCGGGTTATACCAAATCGGCAAGGTTCCCTGGACAGTGTTATCAAACTGCAGGATTGTCGGATTGGTTCCAGATACTCGCAAAGGATGCGCAGGATAGCCGGAATCTTGAGATCCTTGCGTCCAACCTGCGAATGAGGGTGAGTTATGCAGGACCAGCCATGCATAAGAGAGTCTCCCCGATTCGCCGAAAGTGACTTTGTGCTCGCGGACGCTCAGTATTGCAATATACGGTGCCGCCAACGCAGTAAATACAAGTGACGCAATTAAAAGATGCTTAACGAGCGTTCGATTTTTAAGCCAAGATATTGCTGAGGCCATGAGGAACAGCAGAGCAAGTGGGAATAGAGCCGCTTTCGTGAAGTAGCCCAGGGCAAGAAAAAGCCCGAGCCAGAAAGCGCTGCCTGCTCTTCCACGCCCATTCGCCAATCGGCAACTCGTGCCGGCGATTGCAAACACCAGAGCCAATACCAGCATATCGGGCGAGATGTTGTCGGTTCCGAGGAACCCAGTGACGGCAGACAAGAGCAGCACCAGACCGAATAGAGATAGTGAGAAGTCTTGGCCACGGGTCAGTTCCTTTCTGCCCCGAGTTGCCAGCAAACGACGCCACTCGTCAACCAAATGAATGAACGCTACCAAACCGGCCAGGGCTGAAGCCGTTATGACTGCATGCGCAAGCAGGAGAATGGAGTTTGGCTTTGGCGAAGCAATCTTTTGAACCATCGCTATCAGTGCAGGCAAGAGCGGGGACCAATACGGATGAAAGTAAGCGCTCGCGTTAGCCTTCAGCATTTCTCGTGAAAGATCGAGGTACGAGATGCCATCTGGATTGATGTTGGCACGGCTTCGCCACGAGACTGCGAAGATTGACAGGGCCGCGAATCCGTAGAGTGTTCGTGAGTGAAGAACGGTCCAGCGAAGATCGGATTTCGGCTCAGACATCACGGGAGGTCCGCAAACAATTGGATCACTCAGTCATTTGGATTTGACGAGTGCTCGCTGCATCGCCGGGAGAGAGGTATTCTTCATCCGGCATAAAGAGAAAGTTGGCGTTATCAAACGAGCCGGTCTGCCTGTATCCGAAGGAAGCCAGACGCCAGTAGGTTCTCTGGGCTGAGTAACATGCCCCGGAAATAAATTGTAGAGGCATCTATGGGCTGCCCTCGACTAGAACTGCCCCTCAAGAAGTATCCACAGTTGGGGTAACAAGTCAATGAGCACGTTGGTTTACCGCTGATGATTTACGTCAAAGAACTGTATCGTTCTCCTTCACTCTGTACCTATCCCTGTCAGTTCGCCCTTGGAAATGGCATCGAAAAGGTCATCGGTTCGATCCCGATCAGGTCCACCAAATTCCCCTCCAGAGCAACTTGCAACCGGGAATGCTTCTATTCACATCGTTGAGGGTGCGGATGGGTGTTCACCCTTCAGTCCCAGTTTTCCTCAGTTTCCTGGGAAGTAGACGGTTGTCGCCTCCTACGGTCTTCGCCAGAACAATCTAAAAATTTGTTCTCGGGTTCGCATTGTTGCGGGCGAAAAGGTGGACTCCGTGCGCGCGGGAAAAGCCTCGTGAGAGCCGGAAAGGGTTCATTTCCGGACTATTTCCGTGGCGACAAAGTCTCCCAAGTGCGGAAGCTAAAGACCGAGAGCGACCCCTTACGAACAGTTCTATCCATCAAAAGTAAGCGGACGGGTGTTACTGAATGGCAATTGCGGCCAATTTTCAGCCGGGATATATAAGTACCAAGCGATCCCATTCAGAGGCGAGACAATGACCAGTGCACGATGCTTCAGCCACCGATTCAACCCCGACAGCACCGTAGATTCGATTTGTCACAGGTGCTTCGCCACAGTTGCCACCGAGCGATCGGAGTCGAACCTCCATTTAGAGGAGCGATTACACTCATGCCACCCCGGCCTCATTGAGCGGTACAGCAGAGCCACCTGGAACAGCCATGACCCCATACAGGTTTTCTGAGAGTTCACTGGGGTAGGCTGCTGCCTCAGGTTTGTACGCCCGATTACCCCACGCGATTGGAGGTTTTACTTATGTTTTCGTATTCTGCTTCCTCGGTGTCCAAGATTCTTCGGTACTGTCTTGAGAATCTCGAACAGAAGAGTGACCCTCACGACCTTGCCTCTCTGGAATTAAAACGGACCCTGTTGCGCAGGATCAGGGAAGCGGAAGCGCACATGCCCCGAACGCGTGCTGGCGCAATCGGTTTCAACGCTGAGAACTAAAATTCTGCTCGATTGGTGCGGGGCATCAGTTCCGATTGGGCATTGTCACGGGACCCTGGGAGAAGCCCTAAAGTCATTGGCGTGAGCCAGGAGAAGCCTGAACGATAGCCCAGCGCCACGGGCTGCAGTTTCCTTCATTCCTACCCGCCAGCCAGCCAAAAGCAGGATTCACAACGTGGCTCTCCTCTGAAGAGACAGCGGTCTGAACGAAAGTTTGCTTGAGTTGTTACTCGACTCGAAGTTATCTTTTCTCTACCTCAACCCAGGAACACGAATGTTGCTGGGGAACAGAGCCTCGGGGGAGGGCCTCGGTTCCCCACATTCGTGTCTGAATGCAATGGTCGACCAAATGGTCTGCATTACCTATAAACAGCTTGTCACACGATGGATGATCATCATTGATGGTTCGCATACGGACCAGGCATCCGTGAATGCATATTGGGAAGCAATTGAGCATCGCGCGCTTTGTGAAACGTGTAGAGACGAGTGCCTAGTCAACGGCTGCTTCGGTATTTACTACATGGTGAGTTCCAGCAAAGAGAGGTCACGCTGAAGCTCGAACCTAAAGCGTAGCAAGCAAATTAAGCCGATCTTGATTGCAAGGAGACTGAGTTTATGGCTCTCCAGCGTCAGGCTCCTAACGCAATCGTAACCAGCAGTGCACATTCCGGGGAATGCCGCGTTGGGTTGAACCCGCTTATTGTTGCACAATGGAAGCGCGAAATCCTCATACCGGCCTCGACAAGCCAAACGTGATCCGACTCATTCTCGCGGACTCTCAAGCGATCTACAGCGCTGGAATCAGCAAGGTCATCGCGCTTGAAAACGACATTCGCATCGTGGCACAAGCGGAATCCCTGGAGCAACTCCGCATTTCGATTGAACAACACCCTGCCGACGTTGTCCTTATCGAAGGTGACCTTCTGACGAAAGGCACCAGCGTGGTTGCGGACTTCTTGCGCATCGCGCCGGAAGTCAAGTTCATTGTGCAAAGCGTGACGGCAGACCAGGAACAGACTGTCGAGTTGTTTCGTCACGGTATTCGCGGTATTGTCTCTCGATCCATATCTCCCGACCTGCTGGTTCGGTGCGTGAGGCGCATCGCTACGGGGGAAACCTGGATCGACAACGAGGCGTTGAACTGGATTCTCGAAGCCTACCGAGTACAAGGAGCTGCACTGCTGAACCCACGCACAAAGATGCACCTGTCACCGAGGGAGAAGGCCGTCATCACTGGTGTCACGCGGGGCATGCGCAACAAGGAGATTGCTTATGAAATGGGAACTTCTGAACAGGTCATAAAAAATTATTTGCGCAAGATATATGACAAGCTCGGCGTGGATGATCGGGTGGAACTGGCACTCTTCAGCCTCCACAACAAGTTGCTCACAGGAGAGACGGATAGGGTTGCCGCAGTGCAGACATTACTCAACGTTCAGAATGGTTTCAGCAAAGCCGAATGCCGCCTGTAGATCAAGATGAAATTCCCCGCGCCAGAGACGATCTGAGAGCTGCCTGAAGTGCTAATTCACCGTCGGATTTGTTCACATACGCCTCAACCTGAAGGCACTTGCAGATCAACTTGTGGTCATCTCCGTAAAGGCTCCAAACGATCATTGGGATTGGCTTCAGTGCTGGAGTCGTGTGCCAAAAACGCAATGTCTCGTGGCCACTCTCGTAACCCAGATTGAGATCGAGGACGATCACATCTGGTCTCGGACCTTCCCCACGCAGAGCTTTTTCAAGGTATGCTCGCGCGGCATCGCTCGTTGTCTTGGCCTCAACTATGTCAAAGCCGACGGCTCTCGCGCATCTTTGAGCAGTTCGGATGTCTGCTAGTTCGTCCTCGACAATGAGAGCACAATGCATAGAAGGAATATACCCAGTGGGATATGCAGTCTGGATATGGTTCACGCTAAGAAGATAAAGATGAATCAACTCCTGCAGCGCCCTCTCCAGACAGCAGGTTGCGAATTCTGTCGATCACCTCGTCGGGGTGCATCGGCTTGGCAAGAATCTCAAAGTGGTAGCCGAGCTTCCGTGCATTGGTTAACAGGTCAGCTGTGGCAGACACCCCCGACATCAGAAGAACGCTCTGAACGTGCCGCTTCCTAGTCGCCTCTATTGCCAGTTCTATCCCGGTCATTTGAGGCATCATCACGTCGCTCAGCAGAAGATCGATTGAGTCAGACCTAAGGAGTTCCAACGCTTGCTTGCCACTGTAGGCCGCTACCGCGTAGTAGCCAGCCGACCGCAAAACCATCGATAGCGTGTTCGCTATGACTTCATTGTCGTCAACGACGAGAACTCTCTTCTCCGACTTGTGAGACGTCTGCAATGAATCCCTCTGCACACTCGTAAGCGAAGCCAGTCGTACGGCAGGTTCTGGCACCGCTGATGTACTTAGATGCAGAACGTGGGATGCCGGGATCAACGGGATCCGGTCCAACTCCGCTGGCTGCCGGGACCGATTGCCACGAAACCGCAAAAAGCCGGCTTTTCCGCTGCTCGTCACATCTTCCGTGACTCGGTGATCGGGGCCAACTGAGAATCAATCCCAGGAGGCTTCCCCTATGAAGTTCATCCTGCTAATAGCATCCGTCACGTTGTCTAGCCACACACTAGGTATCGAAAAACGGCATACCCCTTGCCATCAGACCCAGAGTCAGCCTCAACAATCCGTGCGGCACAGAGGATCCCAAACTCTGCCCAATCGTGCGAAATGGGTTCCCAGAGAGGCTCCCTGGTGAGAAGCAACGAGGGTTGCTGACTCCGCATCGGATCGTAGCGCAGAGAGTTTCTCGTTTGCGCGATTGCCATCTCCGGAGAGCCGGTGCGGAGGGGCAACCCTTCAGCCCCGTTTTCGTTGGCCTACAATTTACTTATGCCGACCTTTGGTGGTGCAAGGAAGCAGCCTGAGCTTCAAATAAGGTGTGACGTAAACAGTATCCCGGTCTCGGCGAAGTGTTCGAGCTGCGGCGAGTCGATGCCCCAGAGTGAATCACGCCTGGAGCCGATGGACAAAGTTGGATGGTTTACGGCGCAATTTGAAGAGCACAAGGCTCTGAAGCATCCGCCCGCTCCGCCTAAGCAGTTTGGCTCAATGTCACAGGGACACTGAGCTTCAACAGCCTACTGAACGAGGTCCGCTTCCTGCGCTTTCAGAACAACAGCACCGTCATAGACGCGGCCGGTGAGGATGCCCTTTCGGCTCCCGCTGATTGAAATCTTCGTTTCTTCGGAAGTTGTGTTCACAAACAGGGTACGGCCGTCGACTACTCGGGCGTAGACTCCCTCGGGGGTTTGCGGTCCGGAAGGGACGCCGGCAATGGTGCAGAGATACTTCAGCACAGGCCCGATCGCGGCAGGGTTTGACTCGGTCGCGAGATAGGCTGCCCTTCCCTTCCCGAAGTTGTTGATCGTGAGTGCGGGAAGATTGCCGGGGATATTGGTGAAGCGCGCGAGTATCGTCGCCGTTGAGGGCTGGAGCACTTCATAACGATGCGCCGCGGTTTCGATTGACGTGCCGTTCAGCTCGAAATTCAGTCTTTCGGCATCGTAGAACGCATTTGTCTTGAGCCCGAACACGTCGCTCAAGCGGCCGGGCAGCGGCGTATCGAACCAGAGCGCATGCTCGTCTTCTTTGGCGGAGTATGCGGTCATCAATACTGTGCCACCATTGCTGACGTAGTCGCGAAGATGCTTGGCGCTGGGCTCATCCATGACGAAGTCTGCGGGGACCACGACGAGTTTGTAGGGCGACAGGTCCTCGTGTCCAACGTTGATGATTGCGGTGTCGATGTTGTCGCGGAACAAGGGCTGAAATGCGCTCTGAACCTGCTCAGCATATGGCGTTTTGAAATATTGCAATGTCGTATTGGAGGGGCCGTTTGGGTGAGAGGCAATGGCGGAGTCGAACGAATATGCGATTGCGATTTCGGGATGCGTGTAGCGAGGGAATCCGTAATTCTCGAGCAGCTTGAATTCCGAGGCGATACGCGCAAACTCATCAACCTTCCATGAGGGTGTTCCGTCGTGATCGACCAGGCCGAAGAGCGCCTGCTCTTCTCCTCCTCGATGGCTGTTGAAGGTCCAGGCGAGGATGCCCTGGGCGCCGATGGCGAGACCAAGATATGCGTACATGCGGCTGCGCCCAGGGGTGCCGTAATTGCCTCCGCCTCCAGCGGTGAATTCGTTGAACCAGATGGGTGTGGGAAGAGCGCCCTTAATCATCAGCGCGCCGAAAGCGCCGCTGACCGGATCGCCCGGATAGAATCCCTCGGCACCGAAGGATGCATACGTGCGATAGGTGCTGAGGTAGTCGAAGCCGCGCCTCGAGGCGTTATCCCAGAGATTTGAAATGGATGGAAGATCGGGCATGTCCCGGCGACGGATCGCGTCAAGTTCCTGGAGCCGCGCGATGGTTACGTCGGACCAGTAGCGATGCAAGTCGAGAAAGCGCTCGGAAGGGCCGGGGCCGTCCGCGAGCGGGAGATCCACGTCTTCAAAGCTGCTCACCCTGCGTGACCAGCGCTGCGTTGCCCAGGCTCTGTTCAGTTCCTGGGCGGTGCCGTACTTCTTTTTGAGCCAGGCGATGAAGCGCTGGCGATCGGCTTCTGAGTAGGACATGAAGCCGTTGCCGATCTCATTGTTGTAGCCGACGGCGATGACTGCAGGATGCTGCGCGTAGTGCTTCATGATGGTATCGGCCAGAATCGCCAGCTCACGTACGTAGTCGGGATCGCTGATGTTGTCCATGTAGCGCTCGGCAGGAGGAAGCCGAGTGCCATTCTGCGCGACTACGTCCACGCCCGGATGCGCGCGATGCAGCCAGATGGGCGCGGGTGCTCCGGGAATATCAAGGATGACGCGGATGCCGGCGGCATGCATTTTGTCCATGACGCGGTCGAACTGTTCGAAGGTGAACTTACCTTGCGCGGGTTCGAACGAATCCCACGACAGATCGCCGATGCGCACGACATTGAAGCCTGCGTGCTTCATGATTTCGATGTCGCGATCGATCTCTTCAGGCGAACGGTCGATGGGCTGGTAGCAGGTGCCTGCAAAGAGCTGGCCGGGGCCGGGCCATTTGGAATGCCTGGGATTTTGCTGCGGATGGAGAACGGCGATGGAAGTGGTGACAAGAACAAATGCGGATAGGAACGCTTTCAAAGGAGTCTGGCCTCTTTCCGGGCAGATTCGGATAACTCGCTCGGATTCAAGCGTATCTCATAATCTTCCGGGAGGGGCTTTGTTGAGCTGCGTGAGTGGAGTCTTCAATTGTCTGCATCGATTCAGGTTTTTTCGATGCTGGGTTGCGATTTTCAATGCAGGGCGTGAGTAAACTCACGCCCTGTACTTTTCTCGTGGCCCGTACAAGATTTCGATTCGGGCTTAAAAGGATCATGCTCTGATTTCTTAATACATGAACTTCAAGGCGAACTGCACCTGACGGGGAGCCTGCGCGGCGAGAATGTGGTTGAAGGTGGGCGAACTGATATCGCTGTCGGGCAAGCGGAAGTTTGCGCGATTGAGAACATTGAAGAGTTCCGCGCGGAACTGGAACTGTTTTGATTCTGTGACGCGGAAGTTTTTGAGAGC
>Ga0105240_10012292_pt1 | contig 11830 bp, 11 predicted proteins | sample KBSC54metaG_FD_80426 | JGI IMG/M metagenome (GOLD analysis project Ga0105240, IMG submission 80426) | Corn rhizosphere microbial communities from Kellogg Biological Station, Michigan, USA - KBS C5-4 metaG | ecosystem: Host-associated > Plants > Roots > Rhizosphere > Soil | place: Michigan, USA...
TCGCGCACTTCATCGTGGCAGGAAAACCATAACACATCCGTCTTTCGCGGTCAAGAGCCGGGCAAAATAAAATAAAATTCTCCTATGAACAACTTGCAACTAGCCTTGGAATCTATTCGCATCGTTCGCCCGCCAAAACAACATCTGGCGACTTTCGGTTCGACGATGCTGCATTATGTCTTACTTTCAACCCCGGAGGGTCAAGCGCAAACGTGCCGCGTACGTGAAGGCACCGTGATGGCGGACCGTCCACAAATTTTAACGCCGGAACTTATGAAAGAACGGTTTACCGGATTTGGCGAAGAGGCGGAAAGTTATGCCGAGCATATGAGCCGTCTCTATGGGGCGAGCTTACGCGCTTTGGAATACCGTTTTCGCAATGATCTGCAAAGCACGACCCTCGAACAAGCGCCGATCAAGGAATTAATTGAGCGCGTCAATGGACGCCTTGATGAGCAAAAAGCAATGCGCACCGGGCTTCTTATTGGGCACGATACGCATTGGTCTTTAGCGGTGATGAAGTTTATTATCGATTCCACCTTGCAATCGTTGCCGAGCAATATGCAAGAGCTGCAAGACCGAGGAATGTTTAATCCCGACCAGCGCCGGGAAGTTCAGGTGCGTCGCCATATCGAAAAATTATTTGTCCAAGCGGCACAGGATAAAACGCATATTAAGGAATTAGGGGAAGCGCTGCGCAGCGCCGGCTTATTCGGTGAGTATGAAGACCGTTTCTTTGGCTTGGTTAAGACTTAGTTTTATCGTCGGTTTCGTAAACGCGTAAAAGTTTTACGGCTCCGAAGGGTTTTAAGAGTCGGCGACTGACGGACTTTACGCTATCGCCCTCAGAGGCCTCAAGCAGTGTGGCATTGAGTTGCCGACCCGATCCCCACAGCACATGCCAGGGATGCAGAAAGACGTCCGACCATGTTTCATAAGGAAGCAAGATGAGAATCCAGAACGTCAGCAGGATTCCAAAAACGATAAACCAGCGATGGCGGCGTGACATGACTACATTCTAGGGGATCAACCCATGAAAATCTACACGAAGACGGGCGATGATGGAACCACGGGACTCTTAGGCCAACACCGCGTCCGCAAAGATGACATCCGGATTGAAGCCTATGGCGAGGTGGATGAAACCAATGCGGCGTTGGGATTTTTGCTTGCGCAATTGCCCGCGGGGTTCCACGAGACCAGCGATTTTCTGACGACAATTCAAAATGATCTCTTTGTCATCGGCACATTATTGGCCACGCCGTCTTCGCAAAAAAAACCGATCGCGTTTCTTGATCCGGCACGCACGCAACAGCTCGAACAAGCCATTGACGCCATGGAAAAAGAACTCCCCCCTTTGAAAAATTTTATTTTGCCGCAGGGGACTTTCCCTTGCGTGGGCGCGCACATGACGCGCGCCATCGCGCGTCGCGCCGAACGCCGAGTGGTGGCGCTTTCAAGTCTAGAACCGGTAGAACCACAAGTCCTGATCTATTTAAACCGCTTATCGGACTATCTTTTCGTTCTAGCCCGTTGGCTTAATCATCGGGAAAATGGCTCCGAGACTCCCTGGATTAATGGCGCCGGGTCCGGAATTGGAGTGCCGGGGACCGATAAGTTGGAGGCTACCTTACATAAGTTGGAAGATGAAAAGAAAAAACGTCAAACGCTTTTTGAGCGGGCCTCGTCCGATTTGCAGCGCAAGAAAGACATGGCCGATAAACTCTTTCGCAAAAATGTGGACGATATTAAAAAAGATGGCGGAAAAATAGAAAAACCATTTCGCGAGATGGACCTTGATTGACGAGAGGGTTCCATAACGCGTCATCCTGATGAAAATCGGGAGCCGGTCCTATATAAAACGTCTACAAACTACTGGGCCCCGACTTTCGTCGGGGTGACGGGCTAAGAGATACGAAGGGGTTAGAGGGTTGTGAGGGGCTATAGACTAATCGTTAGCGGCGCTTGAGCAGAAGAGAAAACCATCAATTTCTTTTGCGGAATATCTTTCCAGCGCGCGACCGGGGCTAAAGGCTCAGAGCAGACCACGTATTTCCCCGCTTCTTCCGTCCAAAATAAGGTGGCATTTTTATCTTTGGCTTCACGATAGGCCCACAGGCGTACGCCATCCGTCAGTAAAAACGTCAGCGCTGTAAATTCCAATTTTTCTTTTAGCTCATTCAGTCCTTCGGATAAGCCGGCCGTGGGTTCATCGGCGGGAATAATCCGTTCTAAGAGCCAATGCAAAAGACGCTCGCTGTCCGTTTGACCTTGCGGCGTGGTGGTATCAGCGATCGCCAGATCACCGGGCTTCATGACGGAGCCATCATGGGCGAAAACCCAGTCGCGATGATGAAAGGGATGCACACGACTAATCTCTGATTGGCCATCGGCCGCTTTGCGGAAATGCGCCATAATGACCGAGGTCGTGGATTTTTCTGCTTTCTGAATGGCCGCTTCGTAAGTCGTTGTGGTTTCTAATGCAGGTTGAGACGTGCGGCCAAAATAGACCGCGCGCGAAATATTAAAACCCGACATCCCCCACCCATGAGGATAGGCCGGATCCGCAATTTTATAGAAGCTCTCTAAAATGCTCCGCGGCGCCAATGGCGGCACGCCAATTACGCCTAAAAGACGTCCCATATGTCACTTGCTTATCAGAGGACTTTAACCAGATCAAGGGCTTCTTTAATTCCTTTCTTGCCATTCGTTTAGCGCAAAGGTAGGATCGTAACCGCAATGAATTCACCCTTACAGAGGCATGTTTTTTTTCTCGCGTTGGCCTTTATGCTGACCTCCGGTTGTGTCACGGGACGGTTGTCGCAATTTCGAAATTTTGCGAATGCGGGCGCTTCTTATGAACAAGCCAGTCAGGCCGTCTTAATGCAAGCGGGAACGGCGGCGATTGAAGCGGACTCCTTGATTGCGATTCAGGGGCGCAGCAGCCTGACAACGCCGGAAGAACGGCGACGCTATATTTTAGAGAGCGATCAGGAGTTGCGTAAGCGGCTTTCCTTGCTCGATAAAATCGCTCAACACGGCAAACTTTTACAATGTTATTTCGAGACTTTAGCGGAATTGGCCGATCCTCATGCCCCACCTGAACTGGAAACCGAAGCCGGCGGACTATATGACGCGATTATTCAAGTGAGTCCAGGGCTTAAAAATTCGAATTTTGGCAGCGCAAAAATCCAGGATAAAATTCCCCAAGCCACCGATTTCGGCGTGGCCGTATTTAGAGTGAAAGCCTTGGAATCAGAATTAAAATCCCGCGCTCAAGCCATTGAGCGCGAGTTGGCATTGCAGGAAGCCGCCTTCCGGGCGATTGTCGATATGATGACGGCAGATCTCACCGCCAGCCTGCAACTTCACGAAACGCAAGACGTGATTAATCCGTTTGCCACGGCGACCACATTGTCTACGGGGTGGGTGGATCGCCGTCAGGACATTTTAAAAGCTCGCGTCGCCGCGGAATCCATGCGATGCGTGGTGGATGCCATAGGCCAGTTGCGTGAGAATTTTAAAGCCCTGGCAGGAAACACATTGAGCGTCTCAGCGCTCAGGAAAACAATCGCTTCGGTCCATTCGATAAAAGACTTCAAAGAAGCGATTCAGAAAGTGAGCCATTAATGGATTCTGCAGACTTGCAAGCGAGCCTCTTAGACCAACTCAATCGCCTGATCGTCAAAATGACCTCACCCGAATGGGATGTTACCGTTCAGTCGATGCCCGACAAACAACAAAAACAAGCGCAAAAACAACTGTTACTTCTGCAACAATCACGACGGATTTTTTCCAATGCGCAGCTGGAAGAGATAGCGGCGGATTTGACGGCGAATGAACCGGCGATTGTCACGGGACAAAAAGCGGTGCAAGCGTCAGTCGATTCTTTCGCAACGGCCGAGACCGTTTTAAAGACAGCCTCGGCCGTCCTTAAAACACTCGCCAAAGTAGTGCCTTTAGCTTAGCTCGCCATTTTGAAACTTTGTTTGAGGCGCGACATGTAGCGGAATTTAGCTTTCCAGCGCGGTGGCATTGTTTCAAACATGCCGCACATGAGAATCGCGGGCGCTTCTTTAAGCCCTGCGGCCGACCGTTGGCGCGAGAGCACTTTCATATTTAACATGCGTTCATAGACGCGTTCATGCGCGGGATTGACTTCCAGTAAAAAGGTATCTCCGCCTTGGGAAAGAAAAGCGCCGATCGCCGTTTCAATCAAACTCTTAACGATTGTTCCCCCGTCACGACACGCAGGTTTTACCACTAATCGCCAAGCCGCTCCAGCCTTTCGACCTTCGGCACGTACCAAATCACATTCCGCTTTAAAGTCCTCATCGATGGTAAATCCATATTTACTATCGCGCGTGACGGAAATAGAGCCGACGATTTCATTTTTGAAAATGGCGATCCAAATGGTGGTCTCTTCTAAATAATCAAAGTGCGGATAATGGATGAGTAAATAATTAGGCCGCGGCAACGCATATCCTTTGGCTACATAACAATCATGCGCTAAGCGATAGACATCATCAAATTCTGTTTTGTCAGCAACTCGGATGAGCAGGGAATCATTTTGATATGGAATAAATACCGTGGGAGTTTGTTTAGTAAGCGTTTTCATAGGTAATAATTAGCAGGCGAAACACCAGGGATCAAGGCAAATGACGAAAAGCATTGATAATGAAGGAAATAATGTCTTGCCAGCCATAGCCCTTCGGCGAGGGGAACGCCCGCCTTCGCTTATAGCTTCGGCGGGCCGGCAGCTCCAGCCTGCGCCCCTACTTCCGGGCGGAGGCTAAAAGTGGCGGGTACGAAATGCACGGCCGGAACCGGACTTCATCCAGCGTTCAAAAGGGTATGCCTTTTTAGAATCAGAAAACCATATCGCGACTTCTAAAATCCAAGGTTTAAATTTTGAAGTATGGGCTGAACGCCCAGCATTATGCTCTTCTAATCGATCAAGCATTTCTTCTGCAATACCGACGTAAATCTGTTTAGGATAACTAATGCTTCGCAGCACATAAACATACATATAAATACCTCCTACACATTAGAGTGCAGAAAAGTATTTTTATTCATTTATTTTTATTACTGTGGCAGAAATGGCTTGCCAGCCATAGCCCTTCGGCGGGAAGAACACCCGCCTTCCCTTAGAGTGCAGAAAGTATTTTATTACTGTGGCAGAGATGGCTTGCCAGCCATAGCCCTTCGGCGAGGAGAACGCCCGCCTTCGCTTAGAGTGCAGAAAGTATTTTATTACTGTGGCAGAGATGGCTTGCCAGCCATAGCCCTTCGGCGAGGGGAACGCCCGCCTTCGCTTATGGCTTCGGCGGGCCGGCAGCTCCAGCCTGCGCCCCTACTTCCGGGCGGAGGCTGGAGCTGCCGGGAATTGCACCCGGGTCCAAAGTTAGCCTGATAGAGCCTCTACACGCGTAGCTCACGATTTGCTCTTATCTCTCAAACGTCCGTGAACCGACTTTTGAAAGACCAGCCTTGAAGCGGTTCGGTTGTTGACACGAAGGCGCGCTTCAACAACCTAGCCTGCTGGTTGACACTTGACCCCTGCCCACAGACAAGGTCAGGGCAAGCGCCCCGGCTTAAAAGCCAGGGACCTAGCCGAGTTTAGGCGGCTAAGGGCATATGCATCGGCATCATGTTGCGCATGAAACCGAGCATCGCGTTTTCGCGTTTGCCAGTTGTGTTTTGGCCGACTTTTAACGTGGATTCGTCCAACCACGGCGTGCGACTGTCCATCCCGTCCAACCCTGTCGATCCTATTCAGCCCCAATTCTTATTCAGCTCGCTCCTGCGAGCGAGTCTTAACAGAGTATAACATGCCTTTTTCTATGCATTATTTTCCTTGCAGTGCAGTCAAACTCTATCTAGAAACACGGTGATGCAAGAGGCCGAACTTAATAGTCTTTACAAGCAAATGCTCGATGCCATTCCAGACCTTATTCTGGTCAAAGGCGCGCACTCGCATATCTTATGGGCAAACAAAGCTTTTCGCGACTATTATGGGATGAGCAATGAGCAACTGCGTGATCAGATTGATTCCCCCATCGTTGAACCCGATATGACGCAGAGCTATATCCGGGACGACGCGCATGTTTTTAATACCGGCCAGGTTTTAGATATTCCTTCAGAACCCATAAAACGCCACGATGGAGTTATCCGGCAGTTTCACACGGTCAAATCGCCCATCCGCGACGCCGATGGAAAAGTCATCATGACGATTGGAATTTCACGCGACATTGAGGACCGTCTGCAAAATGAAGGTCTAAAAACAAAACTTATTCAGGCGGAGAAGCTCACCGCCGTCGGCCAATTAGCGGCTGGGATTGCGCATGAAATGAATAACCCATTAAGCGTTATTCTAGGCTTTGCCGAATCTTCGCAAAAACGCTTGGATCCTAAAGATCCCACACACGCATCGATGGGATCGATTGTACGTGAGAGTGTGCGCTGCAAACTTCTTGTGCAAAATTTGATGAATTTTTCCCGTCATAAAATGCCGATGTTAAAGTTCGAAGACCCGCAGGTCCTATTGAACGACACATTAAACTTAATGGACAAGCAATTTGTCGCACGTAAAGTCTGCCTGATCCGCCAGTTCGCAGAAACAAAACAGCCAGTCGCCATCGACCGCATGCAATTGGAACAAGTCATTGTTAATCTGTGCACCAATGCCTTAGATGCGATGCCCGGGGGCGGCGATCTTGTGATCGCTAGTCGTTATCAGAACAAGGCATGGATTTTTACAGTGACAGATACAGGCAAGGGAATTCCGGAGAATGATGCCGCGCGAATATTTGAACCCTTCTTCACCACCAAAGAAGTGGGACGTGGAACGGGCCTGGGATTAAGTCTGTGCTATCGGATTATCCAAAACCACAAAGGCCAGCTAACCTTCCAGCGCGGTGAAAAAAAAGGAACTACCTTTACCGTAGAGCTTCCCCTAAGTGTTCCATCCAATAAATCAGAGACCAGACGCCGCTAACCACTTCACTTTCTGCTCTCTGATCTCTGATTTCTGCTTTGCTGTAAATGGTGGGCCCTGGCAGAGTCGAACTGCCATTGCCGCCTTCGCAGGGCGGCGTCCTATCCATTGAACGAAGGGCCCGAAAAAGGAGGTAAGACTGAAGGATTCTACTAAAATCGCGGCGTCTCTAAATAACGGCAGGAAGTTCGACGGTAAATAGGGCTCCTAGCCCCAATTGGCTTTCGACAGTAATCCGTCGGGCGTGATTTTTGGCGATGTTATGGCAGAGCGACAAGCCCAAGCCTGTGCCTTCGCCCGCCGGCTTTGTCGTAAAAAAAGGATCAAACACTTTAGAAATATTTTGTGGCGCAATCCCCGGGCCGTTATCGCGAATACGCGTCAAAAGCCAGTTGTCTTTTACTTCTGTACTAATTTCTACACGCGGTGATTTGTGGCCGGAAAGCGCCTGGCGCGCATTGGTTAAAAGATTAAGAAACAAATGCTGCAATTCTGTGAAATCGCCAAAGACCGGGGGTAAACCATCCCCAACGTTATTTACGATCTCAATGGGAGAAGCCACCATTTCATAACGCGCCAGTTCTTCGGCGGATTGAATGACGGTACGCAGATCCACTTTCTTGCGCTTGGGGTCGCTTCGACGGCTAAACTGGAGAAGATTCTGAATAATCTTGCGACAACGTTGGCTTTGCTCATAAATGGTGCGCACATCTTGAATCTGTTGATCCGATAGCGTTTTATCCGTTGAAAGAATTTGCGCGAACCCCATGATTCCGGTCATGGGGTTGTTTAATTGATGCGCCACCCCGGCCGCCAATTGACCGATGGCCGCCATTTTCTCGTTTTGAATCAATTGCTGCTGCGTGTTCTTTAGCGCTTGATGCGCTTCTTCCAATTCCTTCCAGCGACGAATCAGCTGGTCATACAAGCGGGCGTTCTTTAAAGCTTGGGCGGCAAAACTTGCGAAGATTGTCCCATGACGAACATCTAAAGGAAGAAATGGGGAATGCGGCTGACGGCGCACGGCCAATAACAAGCCTTGCCAATCGCCGGCGCCATATAACGGGCAAAAAAGAGCCGAGGAGATATCCGCTACGTTTTTCAACAAGGCTGACGAGGCCAAAAAAGGCTCACGGGGTTCAGACAGTTGAGATTGGACAAGGCAAGCCAAAGTGCGGTGATCGGTTTCCCACCCCGCTTCACCCTCGGGAAAAGCGGTGCGCCAATCTTCCCCGTCGTGGCGCAAGAGTACAGAGACTTCATCGGCACCTAAAATTTGCTGAACGTTTTTTGCCAGCACAGGGACTAAATGTTCTAAATCCACAGCATCAAACACAATTCGGCTCATTTCATAAACGCGCATCATCGCCCGCATATCGCGATGCACAAAAGCGCGGTCTACGACGGCCACTACTTGATCCATATGAAAAGGTTTCTCGATAAAATCATAGGCGCCTTTTTTCATGGCATTAATGGCCGCTTCGACGGAAGCATAGCCGGTCATCATAATGACTTGGAGATCAGGATCATGAGTTTGCATGCGCGCCAAGGTTTCCAGACCATCCAATTCCGGCATGCGGATATCGCAGAGCGCCACTTGGAAATGGTGACTATCTAAGCGGCTCAGCGCGTCGCGGCCATTCAACGCCGAAATGACGTTGTAGCCTCGAGAGGTTAATTCCGATCGTAGAAGATCGCGGATGCCCGCCTCATCATCGACGACCAATATGCTTCCACCCGTATGCATGAGCTAACTTTGTTCGAGATCGACCCATTGATAGCCGATGGCGGGAATGGTTTTAAGTCCTTGACCGGCCACCGGTCCGAATTTTAAGCGAATGCGGCGGATGTGGACATCCAGCGTCCGGGGATGCAGCAGATCAGACGGTTCGGCCCACACCATACGCGCAAGTTCTTTTTTACTCAATACGACCGGAGAATGCAAGACCAGCGCTTTCACTAAATCAAATTCTTTGGGCGTTAAAGACGGCAGTTTTCGTCCACGAAAAAAGATATCGCGGGAACCGTTGAGGATACGAATGGCTCCCCCTTCAATAACGCCCTCGGGCGTCACATACAGTCGCGGGCGGCGGAGGACGGCTCGCACACGCGCTAAAAGTTCCGTGGGATCAAATGGTTTAGGAAGAAAATCATCGGCGCCGGCATTCAAACATTCGGCCGGAAGGCCTGCTGTTGTGCAACCGGTCAAAATAAGGACAGGAACGGCGCGCGCCAATGTATGCTTCCGAATCCTGGAACACACCTCAGCGCCGGAAATATCCGGTAAGACCAGATCAAGAATAATTAAGTCGGGTAAGTTTTTGTCTAACGCTTCAAGACCCTCTATGCCGGTGCGAGCCCAGGTAATTTGGATTTTATCCTGGCTCAGTACGCGGTTGATCACCGCCTGAACTGCAGACTCGTCCTCAATGAGGAGAATTCGTGCTGCCATTAATTAATACGTCCCCATTCATTTATCGTATCAAGCACTTTTTGCACCTACGTTATCGTTCATTACGGCGAAGATAGCAACGAAAAGAATTGTTAACGGAAACGAATTTTAGGCTAGAAAAAGACGGCGCAGGGCTATTCCCACCACGAGTACGGCGACTGTCGCCATCGTCAGATGGGCCCAGGTGCGCTCGCTGCGTTGGCGATAGCGTTGAAATAATAGCCATCCCATCCAACCGATGGCCATTAAAAACCAATAACCGGGAATTAAAAAGAACGCAGCCAGAACTAAGCGCTCTGCCATCCATCCGTATTTGCCTTGTGCTAAAACGGTGGAAGCATGACCCAAATCGTTTTCCACAAAAAAGATGAGCACGGATGTGAAATGCGCCAAGAGGACAACAAAGATCGCTGTCAACACCCAGGTCTCAGGATGCGTGCCATATAACGTGGGAGCGAAGGCCATTAAGACCGCTAAATGCACGGCTTGGTCCCACAATAAAAAGGCCGTTGAATCCTGCGTTCCTCGACGGATACAACGCACCCGCCATTCGTCTTCGGCCCAATGCAACAAGGCAATCAAGACGACGCAGGTCCATCCGTTTAAAGCCACGCCATGAAAATGAACCCAGACGGTGAGAAGGTAGTTCCAACTGAATAAAATGTACATGATGGGATGACACACCACATGCAACACCATGCCCCATCGGCTGATGCGTTTCCATTGCGCGACTTTATTGGTCTGCAGTGTAAAGTCGGCAATAAAATGGCCCAAGACCAGCCGCCAAAAAATCATCATCGGCTATTTTGTTTTGACATCAAACACTCCATCCCATTCTTTGGCCGGAGGCGTGGTTATGAACGATTCGGCGCGTTGGATATAGATTTCGCACACCTTATCCTGTCCGAGGATTGTCAAAACGTCAAGGAATTTCGTACGGGCTAATTCATAGGACCGGTCGTTAAATAAATGGATGCCTTCATGATAAAGCGGTAGGGCTTGAACCCAGGCGGATGATAATTTGCCTTTTTCAGAGAGTAACTCGTAGGTTTTAACAGGCTTAGCGCGCCCTGGCACCCGTAAACGGTCCAGGTACCGCACCTCGAACTGATCGCGAATCACGTCATATGTAAATTCGCTGATCATGATCTTGGTGCCAAAAGGTTTGTTCGCCCCCTCCAACCGTGAGCCTAAATTTACATGATCGCCCATGACCGTGTAATCCGATTTTTGCTTAGACCCCATATTTCCCACGACCATGGTTCCCGTATTGATACCGATGCGTGCTTGCAATGGGACCATCCCTTGCGCCTTTAATTCTTCATTCAAACGATTCAGCCGATCCACGCTCCGCAGAGCACAGCGACAGGCGCGAGCCGCGTGATCGGCTTGTTTTAAGGGCGCATTCCAAAACGCCATGATCCCATCACCCATGTATTTATTGAGATAGCCGTCAAAGAGAAACACGACTTCCGTCATAGCCGATAAATATTTATTGAGAAGAACCACCAAGGCATCCGGATTCAAGCGTTCGGAAATACTGGTGAAACCGGCCACATCGGAGAAAAACACCGTGACATCCCGACGCTCCCCCACCAAGTTTAAACGTTCCGGATTTTCCAAAAGCACATCCAGAACCTTGGGCGATACATACTGCCCAAAGGCGGCTTTGACCCAACGCTTTTCGCGCTCCTCAGAAAAAAAGCGATATAAAATGACGACCCCGTAACTGAAAATCAATGTCAGTAACGGACCGCCTAAATCGACCATAATGCCGCGATGAACAAACAGCCACTGCGAAACGCCCATCAAGAGCGCGCCGCCGATTAAAACAAAGAGTGCTCCCAGCGCCGCGGATACGCGCGCCAAAAATAAACCAGAAAAAAGAGCCAGCGCGATAATCAAAAAATACGTCCGGCGAATCGGCCATGGCTTGATAAATTTTCTCTGCAGCAAGGTATCTAACACATTGGCATGGAATTCGAGGCCGGGCATAAAATTCGAAGTGGCGGTTGGATAATGATCAAATAGGCCCGTGCTATTGGAACCAACGAGGACGACTTTATTATGAAAAGTTTCCGCCGGAACTTTACCGGAGAGCACATCGGCATAGCGGTAATAGACGAATGTCCAGGCTGGCCCTACAAAATTAATAAAAACGCGGCCCCGATTGTCGCGCGGAAAATCATTTTCCAGCGCGTCCCAGGGCCGGTCCCGGTACAAATTAGCGCCGGCAATCGAAAGTAACGGCAGCGAACGCCCATCGGCGGACAACTGGGGCGCCGCGCGTCGCAGCGTCCCATCTTCGTCGATAACAGCATTGGTATAGCCCACCGCATGCAACGAATCGGCCAGCGCCTCCATCGGACGATCCATGCTCAGCA
>Ga0105240_10012293_pt1 | contig 11829 bp, 12 predicted proteins | sample KBSC54metaG_FD_80426 | JGI IMG/M metagenome (GOLD analysis project Ga0105240, IMG submission 80426) | Corn rhizosphere microbial communities from Kellogg Biological Station, Michigan, USA - KBS C5-4 metaG | ecosystem: Host-associated > Plants > Roots > Rhizosphere > Soil | place: Michigan, USA...
CTGCTCAACATCGCCCAGTTGCACGACACGTTCACGAGCGAGTCCCTCGGGCACATCCTCTTTCAGACCTCGCTTGGCGGATATCTTCTCGTGCGCCTTGGCGCCGCTGTGTTGCTGTTCCTGTTGGCCAGTCTGCTCACCGAATCTCAGCGTCGGGCCGCGTGGGGCATCGCCATCGCCACGCTCGTTTATCTCTGGGCCTACACGCAGACGAGTCATGCGGCCGCCGGCGCGGGCAGCTTCTGGGCCAGGGGCTTCGATATCATCCACGCCGTCACCGCCATAGCCTGGATTGGCGCCCTCATCGCGCTAATGGTGTGTGTGCGGCTCCTGCGCCGGCGCGGCGATTACCGCCATCTCGTCCCGCGGTTTTCGGCGCTGGCCTCCGTGTGTGTGTTCGTGTTGATTGCGACCGGCTTCTTCAGCACCTTCGTCGAAGTCGACACACCCTCGAAGCTCCTCGACACCCGCTACGGCCTGACGCTCACCGTGAAGCTCGGCCTCGTGTTCTTGCTGCTGCTCCCGGTCGCGCTTTACAACACCCGTACGGCGAGCAAGCGGCTGATCGCCCTGGCCCCCGGCGAACCACGCCGGTTCATGATCAGCGCAGGCGCGGAAGCCGCTCTGGGCATCCTCGTGTTTGCCGCCGCAGCCGTCCTCACCCAGACGACAGTCGCCAAGTCCGTCGCGACCAACACCAGCGTCCCCGCGTTTGACCAGGTCCAGGCCTCGTCCGACCTGAACGTCGGCCTCCATATCGACCCGAACCGCACCGGGCTCAATACCTACCGTGTCACGCTCAAAGACAAGTCCGGCGCGCTAACCGACGCCGAGCGTGTTGCCCTGACGTTCCGCTACCAGGACAACCAATCGATCGGCGCGTCCGATTTGATACTCAACCGAGTCTCGAAAGGCCAGTTCAGCGGCGAGGGCCCGTACCTCATCCTCGAAGGCCACTACCAGGTCCAGGTCGATGTGCGCCGCGCGAATGTCGACGACGTGAACGTGTTCTTCGATGACCGGCCGGCCGGCCCGCCCGTGGAACAACTGCGCGCCGGTGGCCAGTGGGATAATCCCACGCCAAGCATCGGCTGGAATGAACTGGGAGGCATCTTCCTGCTCATCCTCGGGCTTGGCTGCGCGCTCTGGCGCGGGCGGTTGGGAAAGCTTAACCAGCGCATCGGCTGGGCTGCGAACGGCGGCGTCCTGCTGGGCTTCGGCATCGGCATCCTGTTGCTCTTCGGAGTCCACAACCACACGCCTCTCGGCGGGCTCCCGAAGAACCCGATCGCTGCCGATGCGGCGTCGATCTCGGCGGGCAAAGCCCTCTACGAGCCCAACTGCGCCGCCTGCCACGGGATCGACGGGCACCCGCCATCTGGACTGAAGCTCAATCCCTACCCGCTCGATCTCACGGTTCACGCCCCACTGCACTCCGATGGGGTGCTCTACAACTACATCGCCCACGGCATCGTCGGCACGAAGATGCCCGCGTGGCTCGACAGCGGCCAACTCACGTCCGAACAGGTCTGGAACATCGTGAACTTCCTGCGCACGCTCGGCTCGGTACCGGGCCCTGCGGGCGCATCCGGCCCATCGCCCCCCACGCCGTAGCGCCTGGGCATCACACGACTCCGCCTCTTGGTCGTCTCCCGTTGGCTTAGATGGTCCCCTTCGTGCTCGGCACATCGCCGCCGCGCCGCGGATCGACCTGGCAGGCCGCGTCCAGCGCTCGTGCCATCGCCTTGAAACACGCCTCGATCTTGTGGTGGTCGTTCACCCCTGCCAGCGTGCGGACGTGCAGGTTCGCCTTCATCGCGAACGCGAACGATTCCAGGAAGTGGTTGAACAGATCACCGGGCATCCCACCGACTTCTCGGCCAAGCAACTTCAGGTCGAGCGCCGCGTACGGGCGGCCGCTCAGGTCCACAGCTGCGAAAGCGAGCGCCTCGTCGAGCGGCATGTAGGCCGAGCCAGCGCGCACGAGGCCGCGCTTTTCGCCGAGCGCCTCCGCGAACGCCTCGCCAAGCGCGATGCCGCAATCTTCGACCGTATGGTGCTGGTCGATGTGGAGGTCGCCCTGGCAGCGCACTTCGAGGTCGAAGACGCCGTGCTTCGCGATGTGGCTGAGCATGTGGTCAAAGAAGCCGATGCCCGTCTCGGTGACGTACTTGCCTGAGCCATCGACGTTCAGGGTGATGTCGATGCTGGTTTCGTTGGTGCGTCGCGCGATGGTTGCCGTGCGGTTCATGTAGCCGCAGCATCCCATGAAAGGCTGCGAGCGGCAAAAGGCGATGGGCTAGAAGCGCCAGCTATAGCTGTCGACGGGATCGAGACGGATGGTGACACGCTGCGCTGCCATCGCGAGCACTGCCTCAGTGGTGTCGACGCCGGCAGGCTTGGCCTGATACTTTTCGGCGACCTGCGCCATTACCCGAGCCGTAGACGCAGCATCGTCGATGATCGCGGCCGTCCCTTTGATGACCAGGCCTCGGAGTTCTGTATATTGACGGCCTGATTCGACCATCACGGTCAATTTTGGATTGCTCTCCAGGTTCGCTACCTTGCGGCTCTTGCGGAACGTTGTGAAGTGAACCGCACCGTCGATCACCACGTACCACACCGCTACCAGGTGCGGAAAACCGTCGGGGCCATTCGAGGCGATCTGAAGGGTCCAGCCATCGTCCAGGATAGCCTGCCTGTCCGACTCGGACAGGTTAAACGAACTGGTCATGGGGTCCTCCAAACGCAGGCTGCATGACCAATCTACAGAGCGCCCGCACCGCCGCGCGACTGGACGTTTGGGGAGTTAAGGAGCGATGCCCGTCAGCGCGGCCACTAGCCGATCGGTGTCCTCGGGCCGGCCCGCGCTGATGCGGATGTAGTTCGCCAGGTCCGGGCGATCGTAGTAGCGGACGAGCACACCCTGCTGCCGCAGGCCCTTCGCCACCGCCTTCGCTGGCCGTCCGTCGACTTTGAACAGCACGAAGTTCGCATCGGACGGCAGCGCGTGGAGCCAGCCGAGCCCGCTCACGAGGTTCACCATGCGGCCGCGTTCGGCGATGAGCGCACGCACTGTTTCGAAGATCTCGGCGCGGTGCTCGATCGCAGCGCGCGCGGCAACGTCGGCGGCGACGTTGACGCTGTACGGCTGCTTGATCGCCATCATCAGCGTCGCGAAACCAGGGTCACAGAGGGCATAGCCGACGCGCAGGCCCGCGATGCCCGCCCACTTGCTGAACGTCCGCAGGATGACCAGGTTCGAGAATTCGGCGAGCAATGGCGCGGCCGATTCGCCACCAAATTCGATGTACGCCTCATCGATGATGACGAGCGCGTCCATCTCGCACACCGCGCGCGCCTGGTTGAGCGATAGCGCGTTGCCCGTGGGGTTGTTCGGGGATGTGAGGAACACGATGCCGGCGCTGTCCTCAACTGCATCCCGGAGCGCGTCGATATCGAGCGCGAAGTCGCCAGGGCGCCGTCGCACTTCGATCGGTTGGACGCGGTTGATCTTCGCGAGGAACGAATACATACCGAACGCAGGCGTTACAACTGCGACTTTTTCGGGCAGCGTCAGCCGCAGCACGAGGTCGATGAGGTCATCGGCGCCGGTGCCGCCCACTACCTGCTCGGCGGTCACGCACCCGACGTAGCCCGCGATCGCCTCGCGCAGATGGTTCTGTCCCGGATCGGGGTAGATGTGCAGGTCGGCGTTTGCGATGGCTTCGTACACGGCGGACGGCGCGCCGTAGAGATTCTCGTTCGCATCCAGCTTTACCAGCTGGCCGATGGGCACGCCGATCTCTTTGGCCAGCACATCGAGCGGCTTCACGGGCTCGTACTCTTCGAGCGCATCAATGTCCTCGCGCAGGAACCGGCGATAGTCCATCGCGTCTATCGTCCCCGCAGCCGGCGCTCGACCGCGTGCGCGTGGCCCGTCAGCCCTTCGGCCCGCGCGATGATGGCGGCGTAGTGGTTCAACTGCTCCGAATCCTCGTCTGGCAGATGCACAATCGCCATCCTCTTGAGGAAGTCGCTGACGCCGAGCGGGCTGCTCCATCGCGCGCTTCCGCCCGTGGGCATCGTGTGGCTTGGGCCGGCCGTGTAGTCGCCAACCGCCTCGGGCGACGCCTCGCCGAGGAAGAGCCCGCCCGCGTTCGTCACCTTCATGACGTAGGCGGTCGGGTTTTCGACGCACAGACAGAGGTGCTCCGGCCCATAGTAGTTCGCGAGCTCGATGGCGTGGTCGATGTCGTTCACCAGGATGCAGCCGCCACGATTGTCGATCGCCGCCTGTGCGATCTTGGCGCGTTCCATGCGCGTCAGCTGCCGTTCCATCTCGCGGCCGACTTCTTCAGCAAAGTAGTGCGAGGGCGTGAGCAAGATCGGGCTTGCGAGCGGGTCGTGCTCGGCCTGTGCGAGCAGGTCGGCGGCCACGTTCTCCGGGTCCGCGCTCTCGTCCGCGATGATCACGGTCTCGGTCGGGCCGTACACCGAATCGATGCCCACGTCGCCGAACACCTGCTTCTTGGCGATCGTCACGAACAGCCCACCTGGCCCGAAGATCTTGTCGACGCGCGGGATCGTCTCCGTCCCGTAGGCGAATGCGGCGATGCCCTGCGCGCCGCCCGCCTTGAACACGGCCTCGACCCCCGCGATGTCTGCTGCGACGAGTTTCGAGGCCGGCACGGTTCCATCCGGCAGCACCGGGCTCGTGAGGTACACCTCTTCCACACCAGCGACGCGCGCGGGAATGGCGCACATGATGACAGTGCTCGGCAGCGGCGCGCGCGTGCCCGGCACATAAATGCCAGCCCGCTTTATCGCGCGGGTTACCTGCCCCAGGCCATTGTTGTTGAAGTCGAGCCGCGCCCCGCGCATCTGCTGTTCGTGATAGTCGCGAACACGCCCCGCGGCGAATCGCAGCGCCTCGACGAGTTCGTTGTCACAGGCGTCGTAGGCCTCGTGCATCTCGTCGTCGCTGACGCGCAACTCCGTCGTGGCGCTGCCATCGAGCCGCGAGTTGTAGTAGCTCACGCCGTTGTCGCCATCTTCGCGCACGTCGCGGATGATGCGGCGCACCACCTCGTCCGGGGCCAGCTCCTGGCCGAACGTCTTGAAGGTGAGCTCCCGCAGGTCCATCGGCAGCTCATCCGTATCGAGCGGCTTGCGCGAAAGCAGCAGCGAACGCCCCTCTTCCGCGTTGCGGATTATCCGCATCCCAGGTACCTCTCTACAGCCTTGCGCGCCGCTTCCGTCGAACGTTGGACGAATGCGTCCACTTCGGCGCTCGTGATGTGCGCGATTGTCTCATTCAGCAGTTCGGGGAGCGAATCGAGGAAGGTGGTGAGTGTCTCGCCCTCCTGCAGGCCCGAAATGCGCAGATGGTTCGCGATCATGCTGCGCATCCTGTCGGCATCCATCCCACGCTGCGAAACGTCCAGCGCGACGCCCCGCCATCGCTCCAGTGTCTCGTTATCGATGAACCCGGCTTCGATCCCTTCGATTGTGCCGCCCAATGCCTTCGCCAGTACTTCCCTCGTCTCCGCCCCGTCACAGAACGACCGCTCCAGGTCGAACTGCAGCAGCCGATCCATCACATTCGCGCGCATCGTCCCGCCGAGCGACTCGTGCCGAGCAAAGAACGGCCGGTACATACCGGTGATGTACTGCTCATCCATGACCAGGTGGCTGACGTAGCCAGCCACCCATGACCGGGTCTCGTCGTTCAGGTTCTCGGGTGCTGCCAGGCGGCCATACGTCGCAAGGAAGGCGGCTACCGAGTCCTGGTGGTTGTGATCGTTCAGGTCGAAAAAGTGGGTACTGTAGCGGTCTTGCCGAGTAATCACCCGAATGTCCGGCGAGGTCGCGCCCAGGACGTAGGAGCCCGAGCCGGGATCAAGCGCATCCCCGCCGATCTCGCTGGCGATCTGCCTCGCCAGCACCATGTGGAGCGCTATCGGAGGCATGGGGCCTCGCTGCGCGAGGAGTGCTGAGTGCTCAGGACTGAGGGCTGAGATGGGAACCGTGAACAGGGAACAGAGAACGCCGACATGGCGTCAACACTACTCGCTACTCGGTTCTCGGTTCTCGGCACTTCGATCAGATCCTCGCGCTTTCGATCGTCGTCAATAGGATCCCCTTGCACCCGAGCTCCGAGAGTTCGTCCATGATCCGGTGCGCCTCGTGCCGGCGGATCATCGCTTTGACCGAATACCAACCCTCCGCCTGCAGTGGCGTCACGGTCGGCGATTCGATCCCCGGTGTGATGACCGAGGCCGCGGCCAGGATTGCCGCCGGCACATCGTACTCGACCATCATGTATTCGAGCGCGACGAGCTTCCCCTCGATGCGCCGCTGCAGCGTGTTTAGTTCAGGTGGCAGTTCGGGCGCGGGGTGCGCGAACAGGGCCGCGTTCGAACGAAACAGTGGCTCGCCTACAACCCGCAGGCCCGCTTCCTTCAGCGTCGTCCCTGTTTCCACAAGGTCCACGACCGCTTCCGCGATTCCCAGCCGCACCGAAATCTCGACCGCCCCCTCGAGTTCCACCAATGACAGTGACTTGCCAGCGAAAAACGCCGACGTGATCACCGGGAACGATGTTGCGATCCGCAGTCCAGCGACATCGTCCAGCGACTGCGCGGGTGAGCTCACCGGCACCGCCGCGCAAAGCCGTGAACGTCCGTAGTGGAGGTCGAGCAGCACCGGCGTCGCGAGGCCCTTCTCCGCCACGAAATCCTTCCCCGTGATTCCGGCATCGAGCATGCCGTTCGCCACATAGAGCGGGATGTCGCCTGGCCGCAGGAAGTAGAATTCGACGCTATTGTCCGGGTCCAACGATGACAGGCTCGCGCCCTGCCGCCCTACCTTATATCCGCACGAGGCAAGCAACTCGATCGTGGGCTCGAACAACCCACCTTTGTTCGGCAACGCGACCTTGATCATAGCTTCTGGTACACGTCCTCCAGCATTAGCTCGCGTTCCGCCATCATGCACGCGACATAATACAGCACCTGTGAGAGTTCGAGCGCGAGGTCATCCTGCGACTCGTAACGCGCCGCCATCCAGCTCTCGGCGGCCTCTTCGACCAGCTTCTTGCCAATCGCGTGCGGCCCGCCATCGAACAGCTTCGTCGTCGACGAATCAGCGGGCATCTCCCGCTTGCGGCTGGCCGCCAGCGCAACCATCTCCTCGAACGTCATCGCCCCCGAGGATAGAGCATCAGCGAAGTTCCGAGAACCGAGGACCGAGTTCCGAGCGGTTTCGGGGAACAGGGAACAAGAACGGGAACCTGCATCGCAAGAGAAGGGGCCGAGGGGATGAGCCCTCACTGTCGGGACCTGATGGCAATTCGGTTCTCGGTTCTCGGAACTCGGTTCTCCAATTGACACCACCGCCTGACGCGCCCACGATTCGCACCGATGGAGTCCGCGCTCGAAACCTATCTCGCCTCGCATCTCTCGGGTGCATCCGGCGTGACCGTCTCCAGCCTGCTGCGCATTCCGGGCGGTGCATCCCGCGAAACCTGGATGTTCGACGCCAGTTGGGACGAATCGGGCAACCCGCAATCCGCCGCCTTCATCGTCCGCAAAGACCCTCCCGGCAGCCTCGTCGAGTCGGATCGCGAGGTGGAATACGCGTTCTACAGCGCGTTTGCTGATCACCCTATCGTGCCCGTCCCTGGCATGCGCTGGCTCGAAAAGGACCCGCAACACCTCGGTGCACCGTTCTTCATCATGGACCGTATCCTCGACTGCGAGGCCAGCCCGCGCGGTATCCAGGCCAGTCCCTACGATGCCACCCGCGATGCACTCGCCCACCGCTTCTACGAGATCCTCGCGGCAATCGCCACCTCCGACGACGCGGTCGCGCACGTCCGCAAACTCGTCCCGGTGCCTGCCCTCGATGGCGCTTGGAAGCACGAGCTCGACTACTGGGAAGGCATGATCAACGCCAATGAGATGGGGCCGCAGCCGATCGCCAGGGCGGCCATCCGCTGGCTCCGCGCGAACCCGCCGCCGCCCGCCCAGCGCATCAGTGCGGTGCACGGCGATTACCGGGTCGGCAATTTTCTGTACCAGCCCGGCGGCATCTTCGGGATCGTCGATTGGGAGATGGCTCACCTGGGCGACCCGCTCGAAGACCTCGCCTGGTCCTTCCACGAACTCTGGGAATGGGGCCGGCCCGGCCTCAAAGGTGGCATCATCCCGGCCACCGACGCAATCGCGATCTTTGAACAGGCGAGCGGCCTGCACGTCGATCCGGTCGCGCTGCACTGGTGGGAGGTCTTCAGTGGTGTGAAGGCGCAGGGCATCTGGCTCACCGGCGCGCGTTCGTTCCAGGACGGCCGTTCGCGCGAAGTGATGCTCGCGCAGACGTCGTGGAGCCTCATCAACCGCGCGGACGAAATCCTGCTGCGGCTACTCGGGAGGGCGCCATGAGGCCAGACCCCGCCACGGTGCTGGGCGCTGTCGCGGGCGCGGTAGCTGCGCAGGTGCCAACGACGTCGACGCCCTTCGGCCAGCAAACGCTCGGCATCGCCGCCGGCCTCTCGATGATGCTGGCGCAGGACATCGACCGCGCGCCAGCTCGGCTCGTCGAAGAACATCGCGCAACTGCCGCCATTCTCCGCGATGCCATCCCGCAGCTCGGCGATGCTGAACTCGCGGCGCGTATCGAGGACGCGCTCGCGCACGATATCCTTGCCGACCTGCACATCTCAGCCCTGCAAGCCGCTGACGACAGCGTCCGTGCGTTGCTCGTAGAGGTCCATGCCGCTGTCGAAGCGATGCCTGGCGATACAGCCGCCGCGCTCAACGAGCGCATCTGGGAAGAGTTGAAGGAGTCCACCCGCAGGCGCCACCTGGTCACCGGCATATGATCGACCGCGACCAGGTCCGCGCTGCCATGGCGCAGTACCAAGCCGAATCCTACGACGCCGACGAACCTGGCCGCCGCGCCGCAGTCCTCATGTTGCTCTACGAACGTCCGGACGGCGTCCACATCATCTTCCAGAAGCGCACCGAGACGGTCGACGACCACAAGGGTCAGGTGAGTCTCCCCGGCGGCTCCATGGATCCCGAAGATGCCAGCCTTGCCGACACCGCCCTGCGCGAGACCTTCGAAGAGGTCGGTGTCCAGCCAGCCGACGTCGAACTCCTCGGCCAGCTCGATGAACTGCGCACCTCCACGAACTACCGCATTACTCCGTTCGTCGGCTGGCTCAATCGGTACCCGTATGAATGGCAGTTCAGCGAATACGAAGTGGCTTACCTGATGGAAGTGCCGCTTTCATACCTTATGAACCCGGAAACGTTCATCCCTGATCGCCGCACGATGAACGGCATCACGTACGCATTTCCTTCGTACCAGTTCGGCGACGATCTGATATGGGGGGCGACGGCCCGGATGGTCGCGAACTTCCTCGATATCTGCGCCGGAATTACCGAATAGATTCGGCCGTGCCGCTAACGAGAGGCACCCGCCCGCGGTAGAACACGGCCGAAGCGCGAGGTGGTGCTTCGGGGCCACTGCGAGTTCTGTTCGGTTCCCCGTTTGCTGCCCGCCGTGTAGACTCAATCAACGGACGCCCGGCACACGGGCCGCCCGGAGCCATGCTATGCCCATCGTCGTCGTTGTCGGCGGGCAGTGGGGCGACGAAGGCAAAGGCCGTATCGTCGACCTGCTCGCCCGCAAAGCGCGTGTCGTCGCCCGCTACTCCGCTGGCAACAATGCCGGCCACACGATCATCAATGATCGTGGCGAGTTCAAACTGCATCTCGTCCCCGCCGGCATCTTCTACCCCGAAAAAACCTGCGTGATCGGAAACGGCGTCGCCATCGACCCCGAGGCTCTTTTCGGCGAAATCGAAGACCTCCAGGTGAAGGGCATCGATACCAGCCGCCTCGTCATCAGCGATCGCGCCAGCGTCATCATGCCCTGGCACGTTCGGCTCGATCAGCTCGATGAAGAACTGCGTGGCAAGGAAGCGATTGGCACGACCGGCAAAGGCGTGGGGCCATGCTTCATCGACAAGGTCGCCCGCCGCGGCATCCGCATCGCGGATCTCCTCGAGCCCGAGGAGCTTGTGCACCGCATCAAGGCTGTGCTCGATTACCAGAACCGCGTCATCACCGGCGTGTACGGCGGCGAGCCGATCGATTTCGACGAGTGCTGCTCGCGCTATCTGGAATACGGGCGCCGCCTGAAGCCGTTCGTCGCCGATGTCCAGCAGGTGGTCCTCGACGCCCACCGCCGCGGCGACCACGTCCTGCTCGAGGGCGCCCAGGGCTCGCTACTCGACCTCGACCATGGCACCTACCCCTTCGTGACATCGAGCGTCCCCAGCTCATCCAGCAGCGGCGCGGCGCTCGGCGTTGGTATCGGCCCCACCGAAATCGACCGTGTTGTCGGTGTGTTCAAGAGCTACTCCACGCGAGTCGGCAACGGACCATTCCCGACCGAACTCTTCGACGACACAGCGACCCAACTTCGCGATCACGGCAAGGAATTCGGCCGCGGTGAATATGGCACCACCACTGGCCGTCCCCGGCGCATCGGGTGGCTGGATGCTGTGGCCGTGCGCTACAGCGTCCGCTTCAACGGGCTGGCGGCGGTGGCGCTCACGCGCCTCGATGTGCTCGATACGATGCCGTCGATCAAGATCTGCACCGCCTACGAACTCGACGGCCAAATCATCAAGACGCTCCCAGCGAACGAAAAAGTGTTATCGCGCTGTCATCCCGTCTACGAAGAACTGCCCGGCTGGCAACAGCCCACGGAGCACGTTCGCGCCTTTGATGACCTGCCGGCCCAGGCGCAGGCGTTCATCAAGCGCGTCGAAAAGCTGCTCGAATGCCCCGTCGACCTCATCTCCGTCGGGCCTGAGCGCGAACAGATCGTCATCGTGAACCCGATCTTCTGATACCGATGAAAGTTCGCGACGTCATCGCCCGGCTGGAAGACGATGGTTGAGCGATCGTCCGGTGGAAGGGCGACCACAGGCAATTCAAGCATCCGGCGAAGCCAGGCCACGTCACTGTTGCTGGCCATCGCAACACCGACGTTCCTATTGGTACACTACGGAACATATGGAAACAGGCCGGACTGTTGAAGGACGAATGATGCGATACGCCGTCGTCATCGAGCAGGGCCCGACGAGCTATGGCGCATATGTGCCGGATCTGCCGGGCTGTGTGGCCGTGGCTGCCACGCTACCCGCAGTTGAGCGTCTGATCCGCGAAGCCATCGCCTTTCATATCGAAGGGTTGCGGGAAGATGGCGAACCCGTGCCACCTCCCACCTCGCGCGCCGAGTACGTCGATACTCCTGCCTGACGTACCATGCTGCCCGAAGGTCGAATGCCCGCGAAAAGAGCCCGTGGGTGAGGCCCACGGGCTCCATGCCAGTCGCTATCCCGCTCCCGTTGGAGTTACGAGGCCATCACGCCGAACGCGGCAGCCCCGCTGTTCAGCCCGAAGAACCTGGTCCGCCAACTCGAAACGACCGTGTAGCTGTTCGACGGCGTTGTGCCGTTCCAGGACAGGTTGCTCCCCGTCACGCCCGTCACGGTCGTGGTGTACGTACCGGTTGGCGCGTTCGACAGGGCGAAAGTCACTGTGCCGTTCGAAGCTGTCGGGCCCGTTGCGGTCCATGTTTGCCCGCGCGTCGTGTTCTTCAGGCTGATCGCGACGGACGCGCCGCTCACCGCAACGTTGCTGCTATCGAGTACCGACACGGTCACGTCCAGGGTGCTCCCACTGGTCTGATAGGTCACCGAGCCCACGTGCACACTGGTCGCGGTTGACGGCGGCGGCGTCGCGCTGC
>Ga0105240_10012294_pt1 | contig 11828 bp, 7 predicted proteins | sample KBSC54metaG_FD_80426 | JGI IMG/M metagenome (GOLD analysis project Ga0105240, IMG submission 80426) | Corn rhizosphere microbial communities from Kellogg Biological Station, Michigan, USA - KBS C5-4 metaG | ecosystem: Host-associated > Plants > Roots > Rhizosphere > Soil | place: Michigan, USA...
GACTCGGTCGCCTCGGTTGCGAAGCGCTTCAACACGACGCCAACCGTCGTGCGTGAGATGAATGATCTTCCTACCGGCGCGCTCACGGTTGGAACCGATCTGCGGGTTCCTTCAGCGTCCGCCGCGTTGCCCGCGAAAGTGCTGCTTGCCGCGGCACGCGTGGATAACCCGACGACCCGCATGTCGAAGCGACCGCACGTGCATGTGGTACATCGGGGCGACACGATGTACAGCATTGCGCGCCGTAGCGGCATGGACGTGAACAAGCTCGCAATGATGAATGGCATGCAGCCGGGCGACCCACTGCGCGCCGGTCAGCGCCTGCGTCTCTCCAACAGCGATGGTGGCGGGCGGACGGCCTCCGGGCCGCGTAAGGTCACCTACGTGGTTCGTGCCGGCGATACGCTCACCCAGATTGCCAAGCTGTTCCAGTGCTCGGTGAAGGAAATCATGTCCTGGAACGGCATCGGCGCCCGCAGCGGCATCTCACCGGGTCAGAAGCTGACCATCCGGATGGCCAGCCGCAGGAGCTAAACGGTTCGTCGAGACAGAACGACGCTGTTGCAGAAGTAATCGTACCGCTTGGGCAACAATGCGTTCAGCAGCAGCGTAGCGGTATTCAACGGGAAGACCACCCCTAATTGCGCCAGGCGCCCGAGGATCCGTCCCTTGGGCAGTACGTGTTGGACGAGGTACGCGACGAACAATTGTCCCAGAGCCTGCACGTAGGTCGTCGTCTTCTGCACCTGCAGGCATTCGAATCCGTTCGTGTTGAACACGTGCCGGATTCCGAAGCTGGTATACCTCGCGAAATCATACGGCACTTCGTGTTCATCCCAGGCGAAGGGCACCGTGACGAGCACCTGGCCTCCCGGCTTGAGCACACGGCGAATCTCAGCCATGACCTCGGGCAAGTTGAATACGTGCTCGAAAACTTCGAAGCTCACGACAACATCGAAACGCCCATCGGGAAATGGCAAGGTTTTGCCGTCGTAGTAAAAATCGACCTTGCTGTTGGCGTGATCGTGGCCCGACACGGCAATGTCGATCCCAACATAACTGTCGGCCGCGGTAAACAGCGACTCATAGGGCTTGGAGCCGCAGCCGAAATCGAGAATCTCGCCCTTCAGGGTCGGCGCCACGCGGGCAATGGCGCAATGCAGCCCGTTGCGGATGATGTAGAACGGATTGAACACCAATGCCAGCGGCGTGGTCAGAAAGTGCTCCCGGCGGATTCGCGCCTTCAAGGCTTGCAGCATTGGGTCCTGCGGTGAGTCTCCAGCTATTTCAGCTATTATACGGTCAAACGTTGCGTTGGAGGCACACAAATGGGTTTTCTTGCAGGCAAGCGCGCTTTGATCGTAGGCGTGGCGACCGATCGTTCGATCGCCTGGGGCATCGCCCAGGCCATGCATCGCGAAGGCGCCGAGCTTGCCTTCTCCTACGTAAACGACAAGATGAAGGAGCGCGTTGAGCCGCTCGCCCACTCTATCGGTTCGAAACTGACGATGCCTCTGGATGTCACGGTGGATGGACAGATCGATTCCGCATTCGATCTGCTGAAGCGCGAATGGGGACAGCTCGACATCGTCATCCATGCAGTGGCCTATGCGCCCCGGGAAGCCATATCCGGCAGTTTCGTCGCGAATACCACGCGCGAGGCGTTTCGAATTGCCCATGATGTCTCCAGTTACAGCTTCACGGCCCTTGCACACGGCGCACGGCCCCTGATGGCCGGTCGCAATGGCGCCCTCCTCACGCTCTCTTATCTTGGCGCGGTGCGCTCAATACCCAGCTACAACGTCATGGGACTGGCCAAAGCGAGCCTCGAAGCGAACGTGCGCTTCATGGCGGCTGACCTGGGCCCCGAAGGCATTCGCGTGAACGGTATTTCCGCCGGCCCGATCAAAACGCTCGCGGCCGCCGGAATCGCCGGATTCCGCAAGATGTTGAGCCATGTTGCCGAAATCGCACCCCTGCGCAGGAACGTGACCCCGGAGAACGTGGGGAATGCGGCAGCCTTCCTGTGCTCCGATCTTGCGGCAGGCATCACCGGCGAGATCCTTTACGTCGACGGTGGATTCAACACCGTGGGAATGAGCTTCCCGCAGGAATCGGAATCCTGAATGGCTCACCGATCGGCATAGATCGCATCCATTCCCTCGCGCAGTGTCACTGCAGTCACGAGTCCGGTGGCCACCGGGACAGCCCGGTACGAGAACGTCGTACCGAGGTTGTAATTGATCGTCAACACCTGATTGCCGGACGAGTCCAGCTCCGTCAGGAAATCGGCTGCGCCCCACTGCACCAGCCAGTTGCCGCCGTCCAGCAGACGCGCCGAGCCGCAGCAACCGGACCCTGCGACACGGGAGTCCATCAGTGTTTGCACGACATTCGCCGTCCGGTTGGTCAGGTCCAGCTGAAAACGGATCACCGCCGGTGGCCGCGATACCAACGTGCCGTTGTCGTGAACAGACACTGTCCCGTCCGGCCAGCGTCGCACATCGTGCTGGCCGCTCAGAGTGTTGTAGCCGGTTGCGGTAGGCCGGGAATCGTTGAGAACCGTCAGCGACTCGGCGCGCGGCACGCCGCCGATCTTCCAATCGATGGCGCCCGTGCTCTTGATGATGCGATAGATGGCATTCAGATGCCGCGCGGAAAACAGCACGCCGTCATCCCCATCAGGGGCGACCGCATTCATGTGGATGATGTCGCTGCCGATGTTCGGAAACCATGCTATGTCACCTGTCTCGGCAAGAGCGATGTGATCGCGGGTACTCCAGCGCCACACGATGTTGCTCTTCGCATCCAACTCGACAATCTCGGCGTCTGTGACCGACATCCGGGCGCTGCCGCCCCAAGGCGACATGTCGGTACAATCCGGCGGACAGGTTCGTGGTACGTAGCGGATTGCATAATAGTGGCCGGATCCCGTGGGCTGCAGCTCGTGTATATCCAGATCGGGCTGTGCCAGTGTACTCGTGGCCTGGCCGGCGAAGTCGCGAATGATGTAGCTGCCGCCGGTGTCCAGGCGCGTCCAGGCGAGATGATTCGAATCCAACACCTTGGCATCGACGATAAAATGGGGAACATCATGCATCCACCATACAGGCGTGCCACGTGCATCGGTAATGATGACGTAATTCCCGTCACCACCGTTGCCGAGATCCGGGGCAAACACATACCACTGCGACTGGGGAGTGCCGGTTACCGAGACCGTGAGGGGCGGAAAATCCGGCGGCAGGCAGCGCACCGAGTAAACCCCGCTCGATCGCAGGTAGAACTCGAAACCCTGGCCGGGCTCGAGCCGCACGGTCTTGCGGAATGTCGGCTGCAGATCGGGCCACACCTGTCTGGGATTCGCGGTCGTGCCGAGAAACACGAAATCGTGCAGCGCAGCAGCGGTTACCGTAATGTCGATGGCCGCTGTTGCGTTGCAATCGATGACGTAGTCGTGAATGGCCGGATCGAAGTCGGGGTGTTGGGCAGGCACGATCTGCAACCAGGGTTGCGCGCCCTGCGCGACCGTGTCTCTCAGCATCAAAACTACGTCGGAGTCCGAACCACCGCACGACGACAACATCGTCAACACCAACAAGCTGCCGCAGTGCAACGATCCATGACAACGTGCCGGGAACCCGCGCGAAACGTTGAGGTTTGTTTTCATTGTAAACCCTAGGACCGTAACGCTGCGTTTTTATATCACCATTGGATCGTGTCAGACAGCCCTGATGGAGGAACACCTTGCGCCGCAGAGACATCACCACCGCCCTGGTTTCAACCGTCACTGCCGCGGCGGCCATGCAGATGGCCGATGCACGAAGTTCCGCGCCGCGCGGACGCACCCGGGCGGAAACAAAGGCGGGCATCACTCCAGTTGACCTCGAGTTTGTGCCGGGACACGTCTACCGCTATGGAGCCAATACCAAACCAGGCTCAACCGACATGACGGCGGCCATCAATGCCGCCGCCGCGGTTTGCCGTATCGGCAACTATCCGCTGCAACTGCCGGGAGACACCATGTTGGTTTCAGGCTCCCTGGATTTCTCGCGCATCTATGTGTTCGGACTGGGGTCGCCGTTCGGCGGACCGAGCCTGATCCAGGCGAGCGCCGGCGAGTTTGATGTCGTGACTACGAGCGGCGCATCGGTATTTCACAACTTCAGGGTCGACGGCGGCAATCCGCAGAGGAAGGCGGGTTTGAGTGGCGATAATTTTTCGCTGAAGGCACGTCCACCGGACCACCCGTACGTGGTGAGCATGGTCAACGTCAGTTCAACCAATGCGAAGGCCCGCGGTTGTTACATAGAGCGCGGGGGCTATACGAGCTTCTTTCATTTCCACTGCCTGGGTGCCGGCCTGCATGCGCTCGAATGCCGGGGTACTCGCGCGGACCAGTGCACGACCATCCGCGACTACGGCAGCTCACAGTTCGGCGGTGCCCCGAATGGATTCGGCATCAAGCTGACTGAGTGCGTCTGCTGCGCGTTTCGCGATTCGATCCTGGAGGAGACTCACGGCATTCAGTTGAACGGCATCGACAACCGGGTGCTCACTTTCGATGGGGTCTACCAGGAAAACACGTACGGCAACCAGTTCATCACGGATGGTGAGGCCGGCTCGTCCGGCATCGGGCTCATTGTGAGAGGTTGTTTCGGCGGCAACACGACGATTCCCTATCTGAAGCAATGGCTCGATGTGCATATTCACGGCAACTCCAACCTGGCCGCGGGACCGGTGCCGTTGGGAAACCGGGCTGCGCAGGCTGACGGCGGCGAGCAATTCATCGATGACAGTGCTGATGTGACGGCTGCCTCGCTCCATCTGAATGCCGGTACGTACATGGTCTTCGGCACCATGCAGGCGCGGATCGAGAGCGGCTCAGGCTCCATTGGGCGGTTGGCCTGCAACATCGGCACCGACGCGAAGGCGGCCGGGCAGACGAGCGCAACCTCCGGTGGCAACTTCGTAGCCGGTGCGGCGGAGCAGAGCTCGCACGACGGAGCGTCCGACCTGCGGTTGAATTGCTTCACGCTGCTGCTGCTGGAATCAGCGAGCAGCGTGTACCTGAGAGCCCATGTCAGGATCAACGGCAACGCGAAAGTCGCTCATCGCGGCTTTCTCAATGCCGTGCTGATGCAATAACTGTTTCAGCGCGGAAGCGACAACACGTACGGGCCTGCAGCGAAAACCACGTTAGAGCCGGCAACCGCACCCACGCCTCGCGACTGGGTGGCACTGAGCCAGTTCGTGGCACCCGTATCGACCGAGTAAATAGCGTTTCTGTCCTGGGAATATATTGAGTTCAGTGCCAGGACCTGGACGGACAGCAGGAACGGGAGTCCGGACGTGCTGAGCTCAGCGCCCGTGGGGTCCTTGACGGTTGCGTGATCGAACTGAGGCAAGTTGCCACCGACCAACTTGTAGTGGTTCACCAGGATGTGGCCGGCATCGAGCCATCCCATTACCCAGCCGGTGAGGGGCGTGCCCTGCGAGCCGCTGCTGTTGGCGAACAACTGCGATGTAGCCGGCGTGGGCGACTGGTTGTTGAGGGCGGCGTTACACCCCAGTTGCGAACCATCCGGCGAGGTGTGAATGGTTACGCAATTTGCGGCGGTACTCCAGGTCGCCCCGCCGCCGCTCGCCGGATTGGCCGCAGCCGTTGCACCGGTGAAAGTCTGCGCCAATACCGACCCATTGCCGGACAAATCGATGTTCACTGGCGGCAGATCGGTATTGTTGGTCGGCCAGGTGCTCAGCACGCTGTCGCCGGGGAGAGTATAGATCCGGGTCTTGTGCGTATCCGTCAACTCGGCGCCGCTGAGACTGGTAAAAGCGCCCGCGGCTGCCAATTCCGCGCCGTCCGCTGATAGAACCAACTGCGAGCTGAAGTCGGAGATCGTGTTTTCGAGCGTGCCGGTGGCGCTGTTGTAATGGAGCACACGGCCCGATGCGGTTGCAATCGCAAACCGCGTGCCATTGCCCGCGATGCTCCAAACCTGGCCATAGTCCAGGTATCGCGGCGCTGAAATCGGGCTGGCGCCATCAAACAGAACACCGGAGCCCGTGCCGGTCACGAACGAAGACGCAGATACCGCGGCGTACGTGTAGTGATAGACATCTCCGCCACCGACAGGCAGCGATTTGACAACCGGCGCTGCGGGTGTCGATCCCGAGACGTCGATGAAGGTCAGTGCCTGCCCGCCGTTGGCCGCCATATTGGCAGCGACGAACATCGTGCCGCTCGCGCTGTACGTATCGGCGCTGAGGGAAACAGTCACCGGGGAGGCACCGTTCGCACCCACCTTGTAGATCGAGAGAGTGCCGTTTTCATAGCTTGCAAAAAAGTCACCGGTGCCTTGCAGATTACCCAGATCGCCCGAGGTGGTCGTGTCCTGCAGCACTGCGGCCGTCGAGTACGTATACGCGGTAACGGATGTCACTACGCCTGCGTTGGCGGTGAAAGTGGTAGATTGGAAGCGGTTGCCGTCGACAAACCACTCATTGAACGTGCCGGTGAATGAGGCACTGTTGGTCGAAGTACCGGTCGCAATCGATGTGGTTTCGATGACGTGGGCTCCGCCGACGGTGATCGCTGCACGCAGCTCGGTGGGAGCCGCGTAGACCGCGGTCGGCGTATATGCGCCCGTCGCCCTGGTGAATGACGTGGCGCCCGTCGTAGTGTTCCACACCTGCAGGCCGCCATTGCTGTTTCCCGCCACCAGGTAGCTGCCGTCGGTGGCGAGCTTCCACCAGGTAGTTGACGTCGTCGCGATCGTCGTAACGACGTGTCCGTCCGTTACCGATCGGATCTCGAAACCGGTCGGAGTCTGAAGAGCGATAGTCGTACCCTGCAGGTCCGCCACCGTCACCGGGCAGCCTCCCTGGCAGGGGGATGCATCGCCGGAGGCGATGTGCGCTGCCGTGGAGTAATTCCACAACACCCAGTGGCCGCCGGCATCCAGGCTCAACACGTGGGTGCCGTCAAACTTCAACACAGCGATGCTGTCGGCATGGCCGAGATCCAGCAGGACTCCTGATTGAACACTGAGCGTCAGCACGAAGGTGGACGTTCCACCACTGTTGCCGGCAGTGATCGTATAGGCCGTGGCTGGAGAATCGGCTGTTGGAATACCGGTGATGGCGCCGCTGGCACCGAATGACAATCCAGCGGGCAGAGACGGATTGATTGACCAACTCGTGATCGTCCCGCCGCCGTCCGCCACGCTAGGCGTCAACAGAGTGTTGACAGGTTGGTTGGTCGCCAGAGCCACGGTCTTCGAGGGATACGAGATCGTTGCCGGTTTCATATCGGTGATCGTGACCACGACATTGGTCGTAGCAGACCCGGCGGAATTCGTGGCTGTAACGGTGTATGTCGTCTGCGCCATCATCGCCGTCGGAGTACCGGAGATCGCGCCCGAAGTGGTGTTCAGCGTCAATCCGTTCGACAGGGCCGGACTGACCGAATACGAGGTCACCGTTCCTGTGACGGCGGGCGTTACCGGCGTGATGGCCTGCCCGATGCTGAACGTCTGTGGAGATGCGTAGCTGAAGTTGCTGGGTGCCGCAACAGTGGCGGTTGGTGGCGGCGGCGCCGGCGTACTCGAACCGCCGCCGCAGGCCGCGAGGCCAAGAGTCGTGCACAGAATTGCCGGAGCGGTGAATCGTGACCATCGCTTCGTGAACATTTGATGTCATCCCTGTCGAGGTCTGAGCCTCGATTTTGCTATGTCAAATCGGTGACCGGGGTGCTTTCCAGAACCCCGCGCTCACCTTCTAACCTCGCAACGATGACAGTGCAAGCAGCATCAGCGAAAACATTGATGGCCGTCCGTGCCATATCCAACAACCGGTCGAGCACGAGCAGCGCGCCGATGCCTTCGGGCGGCAAACCAACCGCGGACAGGATGACGGCAATGGCGACGAGGGATGCGGCCGGGATCGATGCGATTCCCATCGAGGTCAGCAGCGCCAGGATGACCACCGTAAACTGTTGACCGAACGACAGATGCAGCCCATAGGCCTGTGCGATGAACATGGCGCCCGCGCATTCATAGAGCGCGCTGCCGGCATGATTGATGGATGTCCCCAGCGGCATCACAAAACTTGCGATACGTTCAGATACATTTGCACGCTTTTCCAGCGATTCGAGGCTGAGCGGCAATGCCGCCGCCGATGAGGCGGTGGAAAACGCGGTCAGCAACGCGGGGCTCATCGCGGAGAACAGGCGATACGGATTGCGGATACCCGCCATGCGAAGCAGCACGGGTAATGCGACCAACGCGTAGATGAGGATCCCGCCGACGACGCAGGCACCGAAGGTCAGGATCGGACCCGCCGCATGAATGCCCGACTTCGCGACCACTTTGGCGGTCAAACCGAAAATACCCAGCGGCGCGAGGCTCATGATGAAAATGGTCATGCGCATCATGATGCGGAAGATGCCCTGCGCCAGGTCCAACACCGTCTGGCGGTACGGCAGCTCGATGCGCGCCAGGAAGAATCCGAACAGCACGCTGAAGAACATCACACCCAGCAGGTTGTTGGCCCCGGCAGCCTGAATGATGTTCGTTGGAATGATGGCGAGCAGAGTGTCCGTAATCGTTACCGACGCTTTCTGCTGCACGCTCGAGTTGACTATGTCCGATGACGTCTCGAGCGCGAGCAGCTCGCGCGCCGGGACACCGTTCACGATTCCCGGCTTGATGATGTCGACGAGCGCTAGCGCGATTATCACTGACAGCAATGTCGTGAAAACGTAGAACGCCAGCGTCTTGATACCCAGCCGGCCGAGATCGCGACCCGAACCGACGCTCGCCACGCCGGTGATGATGGATGCCGAAATGAGCGGTACCACCACCATCTTCAACAGGTTGATGAAGGCGGTGCCGAGGAAGTCGAAGAAGCCGAGGATCTTCGCGTCAGGGCCTACGAACCAGCCGACGATGGCGCCGATGGCCATCGCCACCAGGATGGGCGTGGCGGAAACAGGGCGAACCTGGTGCGCGGCCATGAGCTCGCGGCCGCTCCCAGGCTACTCGAACGCTTTCGGGTTCTTGCGGACGACGGCGGTCTGGCGCATTTGCTCGATATACGCGCGCGCATCCCCCTGACCGTGCTGCATGGCATCCTGCCGGGCCGTCAGGGCCTGCTGCTTGATCTGGTCCGCCGCCTTGTCCTGGTCAGCCACCGGCGCGTCGGTGCGCAGCCGGGTCAATGCCACCACGGCCGCCCCGCCCGTCTGCATGGACAGCGCTTTGTAGACCGGCTTGCTGTCGACCGGCTTCGGCGCCTTGAATACAAATTCGCGCAGCTCGGCGGGAACCGTCGGGTCCGTGCGGCCGATGAAACGAGCCGGCTCGACAGTGACGCCGAGCTGTTTGGCGATGTCATCAAACGAGGTGCCGGCCGCGAGCTTGGCCTGGGCATCCTGGGCCGCCTTCAATCCGGCCTCCGTGCCCCGGTCCTTCTTGATCGCGGCCACGATGCCGTCCTTCACTTCCGCGAGCGCCCTGGGGCTCGGCGCCTTGTGATCCGTCGCCTTCACGAGCACGAGCCGGTCCTCTCCTACCATCACGGGTCCACCAATGTGCCCAGGTTGCAGTGCGGAATCTCCAAACACAATGTCCTGTACTGGTTGAGCCGTTCCCAACGGCGGACCGCCCGCGCCACGCTGGAAAGGTGACACGACACCCGTGGCCAGGTTGAATTCCTTCGCCACCAGGTTGAGATCGCCGCCGGCGCTCTCCAGGCGCTGCTGGATCTTCTCCTGCAGGTCACCGAACTTGTCGGAGGCCGCATTGCGCTTCAGGTCCGCTTCCAACTCGGAACGGACGGCCTCGAGCGGTTTGGTCTTGCCGGCCTGGATCTCATCCAGCTTGATGATGTGATAGCCGTACGAGGTCTTCACCGGACCGGTGATCTCGCCCACGTTCATGCTGAACAGAGCGTCGGCGAATGACTTGTCGAACGTCTGCCGGTCGGCCCAATCGAGCTCACCGCCTTTCTCGGCCGACTGCGGATCCTGCGAATACTGTTTCGCGAGCGCCCCGAAATCCTTACCGGCCTTCGCCTGGGCCAGCACAGCCTCGGCCTGTTTCTTCGCGGCCGCATCGTCCTTGCCGACAGTAATCAGGATGTGCCGGGCGTGACGCTTCTCGGGCTCGTTGTAGCGATCTTTGTTCTTTTCGTAGGCCGCCTTGATATCGTCGTCGCTGACCTTGACCTGCGCGGCCAACTGGTCGAGACGCAACTCCGCGTACTGCAGGTTCACGGACTCCGGCGCCATGTACTGGGCCAGATGCGCCTTGTAGTAGGCATCCACCGCCGCATCGTCCACCTGGATGCTCGCGCTGTACTTATCTGGCGAAACAACCGCATAGCGGACTTCGCGCTGCTCGTTCTGAAGCGCGCGGGTACGTTGGATCTCGGCTGGTGTCTGGAAGTCGGAAAGGACGATTCCATTCATCAACTGTTGCTGCACTCCACGGTCCCGCAGGTCCGATTCGTAGGCGGACAGGGACATGCCCGCGAGCATCAGCTTCTCTTTCGCGACTTCCGCCGAGTACTGTCCTTCGATCTGGAATGCCGGCTCTTCGCGGACGGCCTTCATGATCTCGGCGTCGCTGACCCGGTAACCGAGCTCCTTGGAGCGCTCGGTGAGCAGGGACTGGCGGATCATCTGCTCGAGCAGCTGATCCTGCATCCGCGCCTTCATGTCGGGCGGAATTTCCCGGCCGAGCTGCTGCTGGTACTGGGTCTGCTGGTTGAGCCAGGCGTTGCGGGCCTGCTCGACGGGGATCTTCTGACCGCCCGCCTCCGCGGCATAGGTGGTGCCGCCGGCATTGAAATTGACGAGGCCGTAGGCGCCCCAGGCGGCAAAAATCAGCGCCAGGAGTCCCAGCACGACGTAAGTGAGCCATTTCTGGCTTTCCAGCTTGTCTCGAATGCTCTGAAGCATGTTCCAGGCTCTGACTGAGCGAGTGGGTCAGGGAGCCGGCAATGATACCAGACGGTCAGGCAGCTGCGCTGGAGGCTCGAACCTCGCCAGTGAAAGTGAGGCGTTGGAACTCCCGGCAGCTCAGGGCCAGCTCCGCGACCGTGCCCTGGGCCACGAGCCGCCCTGACTGCATGACCAGCACCTCGTCGAAGTTTTCGAGCAGATGCAGGCGATGGACGGAGGAAATCACGCAGGCGTCTTTGAGCATTTCAAAGAGATTCGCGTAAACGCGCGCTTCAGTTGCGGGGTCGAGACTCGCGGTCGGCTCGTCGAGGAGCACGAGGCCACTCCCCGCCGCGGCGAGTACGCCACGCGCCAGGGCGACACGGGCTCGTTGACCGCCGGACCAGTTCGCGGCGCGCTCGCTCAATGGCGCCTCCAGGCCCGCACCGCTCGGCTCAATGAAATCAGTGGCACAGGCGGCCGCCAGCGCGGGCCCGAATTCAGCCGGGCTCGGCGGGCCGGTCACCGACTCGCACAAGGACAGGTTTTCCGCGAGCGTGCCTTCATAGAGCTCGGCGTCCTGCGGTATCAGGGTTGCGTTGGCTCTCAGGAAGGCGGCGGCTGTCGCGGGGGCGACGCAGATCGCCCCTCCATCGAACGCGAGGCTGACGCGCTCCGCGCTGTACAGACCGGCCAGCACCCGCAACAACGTACTTTTGCCCGAGCCGCTGCCGCCGATCAACGCATAACGCTTGCCACGCTGGAGAGACAACGCCACCTTTTCCAGAGCCGGCTGCTCACCGCGATGCGCGGCGTGTGTGAAGCTCAGATCGCGAACAGCGAGGCTGTCCCAGCCCGCGGAGTGTTTCGTGGCGGGAACCGC
>Ga0105240_10012296_pt1 | contig 11828 bp, 11 predicted proteins | sample KBSC54metaG_FD_80426 | JGI IMG/M metagenome (GOLD analysis project Ga0105240, IMG submission 80426) | Corn rhizosphere microbial communities from Kellogg Biological Station, Michigan, USA - KBS C5-4 metaG | ecosystem: Host-associated > Plants > Roots > Rhizosphere > Soil | place: Michigan, USA...
CGATACAGCGCAGAAGCGATACGACGCGACCAGCAGCGAGGCACGCCATCTTGAACAGGAAGTTGCACGCCAAGCGGGCCAGATAACCGCTTTGGAAAAGGCGCTTTCAGAGGCGTACGCCGCGGCACCGCCCAAACGAATCTTACGAACGACGCCCAAGGCATCCGAGCCCAGCAAAAGGAAAAGAACCCCAGCGAGCCTCAACGACAAGCAATCGCGCGTCAAAAGATGACCGACTAAGCGGGCATGACACGATTAACGAGACAGACGACCAAATTAAGAGGACTGCGACAGCCCAGATCGATGGCCTAAGTTTGTTGGCTCAACGAGCGCGGTGGCTCATATTCTTCGGCAGTTGGAGCAGCTGGCTCAAGTTTGTTGGCCCGAATGGATCAAGTTGTCGGCCGATATGGATCAAGTCTCAGGGCTGCAAGCAGCGAGTTGATAGGGGTGCTGTCGAAAGTCTAGAGGTACGTTGATCTGATGCAATTTGTGCATCGGTGATAATTGCATTTAAAAACAATGAGTTGCATTTATCATTGTCCATTGGATTTTTGCACTTACAGCAAGCGGCGCTCGAATCTTCAATTATTTCTTAGTGGACTTTCAAATTTGCATTTTTCCTATGGTTCTTGAGAGTGGATCGAGTTTCAGGCATCGGCGGGCACGAGTGCAGCAGACAGCCAGGCGTCAAGCAGGCCGACGCGTACAAATTCCACGTGGGTGGGATAGGGCGGATTCCGCATCCAATAGAAAATTCGTGGCCCGACGTAGAGGTCAGTAATGGTTGGGGCCTGGTTGCTTGGGGCGGGCCAGCCAAGTAGCTCGCGCAAATGGTTTAGGCGTTCCCCCAAGAAGGTTCGGCGTCGCTCTATCTTGCCAAGATGTCCTTCGCCCGGGTGATTTCCGAAGATGTATTCACGTAGCCGGCGGGCATCCTTGAGGCAGAAGGGCGGCTTGTTGTACTTGCATTCCACCGTCACCCAAAGATTCTGGTCCGGCCAATAGGCAAGGACATCGTAATCACCGACGTCTTCGAAGCCCTCTTTGGGGAATCGTTTCTGGAAATTGACGCCTGGAAGGACGTAGGGCGTATGACGTTGGCAAATGGTGTGCGCGCGCGTTTCCAATTCCTTCTCAATGCGTCGCTTGATACGGAGGGCGACGTCGTTAACGTGGGGCCATGGCAGATCCGCGGGCAGATAACCATCGGATAATGAGCCAGCCCAGATGTTGTGGGCGCGATAGGTGGCAGCGGCTCCCCAGGCGATCTGGTGGTCACCCAGATCGACTAATGGCCGAATCATGTATCGATGGCTGCGCTTGCGGTGCTCCCACACAGGTACGTCGGCCTCCTCCTCATGTCGCCCTGCAAGTACGCGGATCAATCCTGCATCGAGTGTCAGAAACGTAATGACCTGATGCGCGGTGAGTTCGTCGATCTCCGGGAATGATTGATGGAGCGTTGCCGCGATGATGTTGGCTGGCGCCCGATAAGAGAGGTGCAGATCCTCCGGGTTGCCGGTCGCAGAGGGCCAGCGATACAGCATCGTCAGGGCGTTCAAAAGATGCCTGAGCGTGAAGCCTGCGTCGTGCTGCATGGCTTCGTTCAATTCCGTCAGCTCATGCTCGGACAAGGGTGAAACCGCATCGCTTGCTTCACCGATGCCAAGCATGTCGGCCGCCATTTCGCGGCGATATTGTTCGGGTTCATTGGACGCGTAAAAGACTTCCGGAACGAATGTATCGCTGAGTCGGATGCCACCGGCGTCGATGGCGTTGTGGAGCGTGTCGCTCGCCTGATAAAGCACCATCAACCAATCAATTTTCGCCACAAGGTCCGTCATGTCCTCGGTGGTTGGAACGTCGTTACCCTCGGAGTTCAAGGCGAGGGCTGCTTCCACCAGGTAGCGGTAGTTAGCGATGTTGGAGAGAAACTTTTCGTGCGCTTCGGCGAGATCGTGCTCTCTATCAAAATCCACTTCATGGTCCAGGCTCATCTTGAGTCGCGCAACGCGGTATTCGTAGTCGACGACCAGGGCATCGAATTGCTCCATCGCGAACAGGAGGACGGGCATCCTGGCCAGTCGGCGGATGTCTCGATGGACGAGGGCGCGATAGTCATGGCGGGCGGGGTCAATGATGGCTTTGGCTTCGGCCAGTTGATATTCCCCGGGGGTGGCACCTAGCGCCTGAAAGACGATCGCCAGCTCGCGTCGCGCGGCCTTGTACTGATTGGGTGTCGGAAGGTCCGGGCGGGCATGATCCGGTGCGTCCATGGGACGCTTAAGCGACTTCATGATGAATCGAGGGCGCCGATCCCCTGAGTCTCGGAGTCGTTGCAACGTGTTTTCGCCCACGGGGAAGTGAGTCTGGTGTGCGAGCCCTTCAATCCAGGCGGCAAGCGCCTCGGCTTGAAGGCGTGCGTCCTTGGCGGCATGGAGACCCTGGCTGACATGCCTAAGATCGACCTGCACTTTCAGTGTGATGGAGTCGGGGGTGTCTTTAAGATCTCCCATGCGCTCAACAGCGGCATGGTTGAGGGCGCATGCTCCCCCTCGACTTGAGAGGGGAGTGACGCTTCGTTGGCAAGGCAATGCGTCACGACACGTCGGCGCAGGAGGCCCGGTGGGAGAAGCTCGTGCCGCTGAATCACGGAATCAGCCAGTAAGTGGATGAAAAGCTCGAGTACTCGGCCGTCGTCAGGCGTCAGCTCCTGGGCTTCGGCATCCAGGGTGGCGTGTACGCTGGCCTCCGGAAGTTCTGCCATCCAATCCAAGACATAAGCGGACCGAGCCTTCAACGTGCGCAGTGGGCTGAGGAGGCCTGATGAGTGTTCGATGCTCCAGCTGGTGGGTTCATCATCGGGAAAGCGGGCCGGAGCTGCTCGCCAGAATGCCTTTTGCTCGTTGAAACGCCAACGGGAACCCCAGTGCGGATCCATCATGATCATGTGGGGTGTCGTCGCGCCATCCACGAGTACGCCATGGAACTGTCGGAATGCCGCAAAGAGGCCCACGGGCCCGATGAGTGGCGCGAAGAGCATCTTTTCGTGGCGATCCACGAAATCAAAATACGCCGCCAGCTCGTCGATGTCGGTGGCGGCCTGGACGATCGAAATGAAGTCAGGGAGAAAGAGGGTGTGCGCGGTCGATGGCGGTAAGGTCAGGATCTTCATGTCGGTGGATGCCTCGGCGATCACGACAAGAAGACGGGGCTTGATGGCGCGTTGCGTGGCATCGCCGAGCACCATGAGCTCTCTGCTGGGAAGCGCCATGGCAATGAGCGCGTGTTGTCTCTCGAGGAGTGCGGTGAGTGCTCGCTCGATCTTGTCGATGGCGGGGGCCTGATCCGGCGCTATCACGGTCACGACCCAAAGCTCATCGTTGACATGAAAGGTCGTGGCCACTTCCAGGAAGGGGCCGTTTCGGTCGCCGAAGCCAAGCACGTAGGGGCCACGAGCGGTGTGTCGCAGTCGCTTCTGGATAAATGTCGCCAAGGCGGTCGAGACCCGGCGTTCCAGTCGGCGCGGATGGATCGATGCCTTCCGCCCCCCGTCATGCATGACGGCGCCGATGGCTTCTCGTGGGGAAAGCGGGAGAAGTTCGCCGTCGATCTGGATCAGGGCGTACGGCAGGGCGTCGCCTGCGGCCAGTGCGCCGCCAAAGGTTTGGCCTGCGCCTCGTGAAACGGGCTGCCCGAGGTGTGCGATCAACTCCGGACGGAGTGGAAAGGCGATGGCTAGCTGCGCAAGCGCAGGTAAGGCGGCGAGGCACTGCCGCCAGAAGTGCTCGCTTGGTGCGTGAAGCGTTTCGTCCTGGTGGTCGATCCCAGGCGATAAGCGGGGGTTTTCGATCAGTGAGAGCAGGGCGTCCTGGTGGAGGAGTGCATGGTCGAGATCGTGTACTTCCGCACCCAGGGGTGCCTGGGTCATGCGGAAGGCGTCGATGAAGTCGGTGACGCGCTCTAACGTGCCGCCGAAGAAGACTTTGAGCGGTCGACCTTGGGCGACCGTGCGGATCTCTCCCCAGTCGGCCTCCGGTGTGAAGTCTTCTAGCAGGGGAAGGTCGGGCAGTAGCCCGTAGAGTTCGGCAAGGAAGAGCGTGAGTTCGGCATGGGTGTGGATGTGCCGATCGTCGCTGAATCGCTCTGGCGCGACGGCAATGAATGTCGCGAAAGCCAAGATGTGCCTGGCGCGTGCTTTGATGTTGGCTGGCCACAGGTCGGATGCGAAGAGTGCGGCATACACGTCCCTGGCTGCGTAACGGGTAAAAAGCCCTTCCAGTGCCAGGAGTGCCGCCGCATGGGGGTGTTGGGGTGAGTGCCGGCGCGACGTGTCGGGTTGTTGGCGACACCGGTGGCGCGCTTTCTTTTTTGGCTTTCGCGTGGACATGTGTTCGTACGTCCTTGTGAAGGCATCGTGTTGCGTTGGTTCTGCAAACCTCAGCGTCCTACTCGAATAAACAGCGGGTCCCTATCGAGCAGTTCGGAGGCGCGACGACCACTGTGCTTGTCGGCGTCAAGGAACGATTGAAGGATATCGGGGCGATCAAGGTCGGGGGTCGAAAAGCCTCGAATACATTCCTGGCTGAGATCGACCATCGTGGACCAGCTCAGCTCGGGCCCCGAGACCAGGCGATGGATGCCGTATAGACATTTCACACTTTGCAGGCGCGCCCAGAGGACAGCGGCAAAGCCCTCAAAGCCCTCGCGACAGCGAGAGAAAGCGAATTCGTGACTACGGAGGTCCGCGAGCACGCCCTCGGCAACGAGGTCCCAGAGCATGGACGCTTTTGCCGCAAACAGTGGATGCACGGCGTGATAGCAGAGCATTTGGGTGAGCGCACATCCGGCGTTGAATGCCTCATCGACTTTCTTGCCATCCATCAGCAGTCGGATGCGAGCTACCAGGGTTGCCGTCGTATCAAGGTCCCCTAAGTATTCGCTGGCCGAGCGGGCCTCACCCGCCAGTAGGCTGCTTACTAGGGTATCAAGCTTCGCCTCACCAAATCCGATGACCTTCCGCATGCATCCCTTGAGGTCCGTCTGCGGCGAAAGCATGGGCCATAAGTAGCTATAAAAGGCCTGGCGACTGGATGGGGCATGCCTTGCCATGTCATCAATCATGCGCTTTTGCGGATGCCGCTGCCCTTCGAGGTACAGCGCTTGTCGCGAGCTGGCGATGGCCCACCAGCCTTCGTGAGGCAGGCTGAACCGCCCGCGTTCGATGCCCGTGTTGGCGTGCTGGCGACGAAGGTGAATGGCTTGCCTTTCATGCTCGGCGGCCGCCACCGACGCCCAGACGGCGGTCTGCGTCTTTCGGATACGGCGCTCGTACGCTAGGCCCAGCGCCTGGGTCTTCTGATCCACCCGTCCGATAACTTGCTTTGTCGCCATAAAATGGTGTCAATCAGCGAGTTAGGCCGCTTTTTTGCACAGAATAGGGGGTAGATATTCCGTGCGAGTCCTCCCACGCTCGTCGCAGGTGGCGAATGCTTGGAGGAGTGATGCCCTTGGCCTAGCGCAGATACGACATGGCCCCGGTGAGCCAACACCGAGGCCAGTCTCTAACCAGTCACAGTACCCCCGTGACGCCCTCAGCTTGGACCCGTTTCACGCCATCTGTCAAGCGTGAGGGAGCGGTTTGCGCCTGGTCTTCCGTCGAACCGTGATGGAGGCTATGCATGAACGACGTATGGAATGTGGCGTCCGCACTGCGGGTGACGCTTGAGCCCGGTGATGTGGTGCTCTGGTCAGGGCGTCACCATGAGATTGTTCGCATCATCTCGTTGCAGCACCTGTTGTTACGGGACCCGTTTACCGGATGTGAGCATCAAGCAAATGTCGAAGACGCATTACCGGTGTTGGTTCCCCAGCCGCATCCAGGGCCGGGAGCTGGCTTAACGAATCAAGCCTATGTGGAGCAGGCGGTCGCGCGGGAGAAGGTATTGCGCCCCTACGTGCTTGGGGGTGAGCGCCTGACAAACGCCGCCCTCGAGAAGTTGTCGGTGACGCTGGCGCTGAAGGAGCGGCAGATCCGCAACCTGGTGAGAAAGCTCAAGGCCAATCCGTTGCCCGCGGCGATCGCCAGCCGTCTTCGGGGTCCACGCAAGGGGCGGCATCTGTTGGACCCGACGGTCGAGCGCATTGTTCAGAAGGAGTTGAAGGCGCGGGTTCGTGGCCGGCTATCGTCCGGACTGAAGCCGATCAACGAAGCCATTGAGTTGGCTTGTCATACGGCCAACCTCAAGCCGCCGGCCCGTGAAACGATTCGTCAGCGCATTGAGGAACGGGCCCGGGGATTAGCGCTTCGCCGCACCCATGGTGTCAAGCGAGCCCGGGAGCGCACATCGGCCAAGGCCGGAGTGATACGCACGACGGCGGCGTTGGCGCTGGTGGAGTGCGATCACACGCCGTTGGATATCTTCATCGTTGACTCGGTTCACCGCCAGAACATTGGTCGTGCCTACTTGACGGTCATTATCGACTGCCATACCCGAGCCATTCTTGGGTTGCATATTTCGCTCGATGATCCGTGTGCTACCACGGTCGCCCTTGCGATCCATCACGCGATCCTTCCGAAAGAGCGTTGGCTGGCCGAACGCGGGCTAGGGCATCTGTCATGGCCCATGTATGGCGTGTTTAGTGTGCTGCAGGTCGATGGCGGCGCCGAATTGAACGGCGGAGCGGTGAGGGCGGGTTGCCTAGTATGGGGTATCGAGCTGAAGCCGCGTGGCGCCAAGGAGAATGGCGGGATCATCGAGCGCGGCATCGGCAAGATTCAGTTCGCCGCGGCCGACGAGTCTGGTGCGACCGGCAACCGCCCTCGGGATCGTCGGGAATACGATCCGTCGCGCGATGCGCAGATGACGCTGCGGGAGGCGGAGATCTGGGCCGCCGAGCAAGTCATCAGCTTCTATCACCCGGATTGGCACGAGACGCTGCAAATGTCGGTTGCCAGGGCCTGGGAGTTGGCCCATGCGACGGAAGCGGGCTTGATGCTGCCGCCGGTGGTGACGGACGGGCGCGCGCTACTTCTGAGTTTTTTACCCTTCAAGTGGCGTGTCATCAGCCCGAATGGCATTCATCTGTTTGGTTGCCGCTATTGGACCAGTGCCCTGTTTGCCCATGTCGGTACCGGGCGCCGTATTCGGGTCAAGTACGACAGCCGCAACATCTCGCGCGTCTACGCCGAGGTGGACGACGGGGTGTATATCGACGTGCCGTTCGCGGACCTGTCCCAGGAAGCTTTGCCTCTCTTCGAGCATACCTATCGCCGGCGTGAGGCGCGGCGGCTTCATCGCGAGGGATTCGATCACGACGCACGATTCGCGGCCATGACCCGACGCGATGAGCGCCGTCGGCGGTCCAAGCAGTCCACGCGAGCCGCGCGGCGCGAGGAGAAGGTGCGCCAAAGTCTGGCGGCCACGGCCGGTTCGCATCCACCCCTGCAGGCCCCCGTCACACCGGTGGCGGATGTCAGTCCGGTTGCGCGCGCCGATTACCGTCGCACACCCACGGTCAACTGGGACGAGGGGGATGTGTGATGGCCTTCGATCATATCCATGCCAAAGCACAGGCGTTGCTGAATGCGCCGGTCGAGGAGCGCCTAAGCGCGATTCGCCGCGATCGTTTCATTCCCTATGAGGCGGGCAGTGTGATGATGGCGGAGATGGACAAGATCCTGTTGACACCATCGGTTGTGCGTGCCCGCTGTCTGTTGCTCGTCGGTGAAGCCGGCATGGGGAAGACCGCGCTGGTGGATTTTGTGTCGCGGCACTACGCCGCATTGCTTGGCGATGTTGCACCCAAGCGCCTGGTGCATGTGATCCTTCCGCCGGTCACGGTAGATCGGGCGATGTTCTATCAGCGCATTCTGAAGAGTCTGGGTGTGCCCTTTCGCAAGACGGATAAACCCGACTTTCTGCATGAGCAAGTGATCGAGGCTTTGCGTGACTTTGGAACGTTGGTGCTACTCATCGATGAGTTCCACAATTTTCTCGGTGCGGGTGCGAAAAGGCATATTCAGGAGCATATGGCGGCCATTCGAGACATCGCCAACATTCCTGTCTCCATCGTGGCCGCCGGAACGCGGCTCGCCGAGTCCTGCATTTTGGCGGACGAGCAGTTGGAGCAGCGGTTTCTTCGGTATCACCTAAATGCATGGGGGGAGACGGACGAACTGCGTGATTTTCTGGCGACCTGGGAGTCGCGTATCCCCCTCGCGCGGCCTTCCGATCTGGCGGGCTCGACACTGCTTCCGTTAATCATGCGATTCACCTTGGGCCATATGCGCCGGATGATCGAACTGATCAAAAAGGCGGCGGAGCTCGCAGTGACGACGAAGGAGGAGTGCATCACGGAAGCGCTCATTCGTCAGGCCTTGCAAGAGATGAGTCACGTCTTGCCCGGATATGTCGATCCCGGCGCGGCGGGAATGCCTCAGAGGCGGGTGGCATGATGACGGCGCCGCGCATCGGAAGCTTTCCGTTCGACGATGAGGTGCTGTCCTCATGGCTACTGCGACGTGGGGGTCGGCTGCGTATCGAGCGCGTCGTCTTCGATGAGGCCCTGGCTCGGCAGTACCCCGAGGTGGCGGCGGCTTTGGCCAAGGATCCAGATTTTCCGGAGGGGCGATGGTGGCGAAAGGTCGTCGCCGGCTTGATGGCCGTGCCGGTCGAGGCGCTGGACAGTCTTGGTTGGCCGTCGTCGCCCTGGGTGTTGCTACCCGACTGCCGGCGTAGCGCCTGTCTGCTGTGCCTGGCAGAGGCGCCGCAGGTCAACGGTCAGTACGTCCGTGAATTCTGGTTGCAAAGTTGGCGAACCCTCTGCGCGGTCCATCAGGTGCCTTTGGTGGAGGTGCCGGCAGTCGGGGCGGCGTGGGCTTTGCTGTCGCCGCATCGCCGGCGACTGCATGGCCCACTCATGCGGCGACCCGATCGGGCCGCCGCGCGTCTGGTGGCCGACTGGGGAAGGGTGCCAGCCTATCTGCGCGAGGTGATATTCAGTGCCGAGGTGCAGATCATGGAGGCGTGGCGTGAACACTTTGTCGGTGATCGTGACGGGGCGTCAGTGTCGGGCTCGCTGTTGGTATGGCGTGATGTGCTGGCCTTCTGCACATCGTCGTGGGCCGTGACGGCATCGCCCCCAATCGCGGCCCAGGCGTTGCCTTGGATGACCGGGTCGACCTACTTCCGCTGCCGGAGTGTTGCGCCTTGTGCGGAGCCCGACCTGACTCTCCGCACCTTTCGAGCTATGGTCGATCCGGCCGCACGCAGGATTTGCCTTGTGGCTGCCATGGATGCCCTGTATGGGTTGTCGGGCAAACGGATCGTGGGGTTAAAGCGACAGCCGTCATGGGGATGGCGCCGAGTATTGTCGTGCCTTCCTTTCGCCGCCTGGGAGTGGCTTGATCGCCAGGCGCTTGCGTGGCCAGCCGGATGGCGGCCACTGGTGGGGCGTTGGCGAAATATGGTGAACAGCTAAGGACCCTGTCGGTCGGGTGCGCGCAGCAGTCGCGCCCCCTGACACTAGAGTCATGGCAATCGAGACGTCAGGGCGCGGGGCTCGATTGCCGTCGGTTGTGATGCAGGTGCTCGGCCCGAAGCGCCACCAGCTCGGACTCCCGGCGCGGCGTGTCCGAGGCGATCGGCAACAGCGCTGCATCGCGCAATTCCCGCGGCGTGTCGTCGAGGGTGGCCAGGATCGCCTCAACATCCGCCATGTCCAGCTCGCCGGCCTGCTTGCGCTCATGGCCGCCGGTGCTCTTCTGCGCGGGGCGATCCCCGAAGGCGCCTGCAGCGCGGGCGGCCCAGGCCGATGACGGTGGCGGGGATTCTGGCCGGGTTGCTTTCGATCCGGCTGGGACAAGGCGCTGGCGCAGAGGTCATGCAGCGCATCGCGACCTCGATGGCGGGTGGCATGCTTGCTGCGCCACTACTGTCGATGGTGGTGATTCCAGCAGCGTTCTTGCTGATGGAGCAGCGGCACCTTCAAATGAGGATGCGTTTTCAGGCTAGCTAACTGGGAAAATTTCCCCTCCGCTTCTGACGAAGAACCTCGGCAAAGCGATCGATGAATTCCCCCATCGAGCCGCGAAATCGCAGCGCCTCGGGAGGAAGAGGGATGCCCAGTTGGCGTGCAATATCGGTGGCATATTGCACCTGAGCTGAAGTGGGGGGCTTCAGGTCAGCATCCAAGCATTCGGTGAGGCTCAGGGCGAAACATTGAGCTAGCCGAGCCTGAAAGCTCTCGACACTGCCCGAATGAAGGGCGCGGTCGTACTGAAGGGCCCAGGCCTCCTGGATGGGGTCGTCCAGAGGAATGGGAATGTCGTCATCATCATTGAGCACCAGGCGCATGCCGTGAACCCAATCGCCCCGGCGGGGACTGCTTGCTCTGGATACTACGAAACTCGTAGTATCGCAGGCAAGGCAATATTACGAATCTCGTAGGGGCTATCCCCGCGAAGGTTCGTGACATGGCTCGGAAAGTAGATGTCCGGCTGGTGTTCCAGCGGCGCCTTAAACAGGCCCGGCTGGCCCAGGAGCTGTCCCAAAGAGATCTCGGGATCAAAGCAGGGCTGGATCCGTTTGTGGCATCCACACGCATCAATCGCTACGAGAAGGGCATCCATGAGCCGGATATGGCGACCGTTGCTCGCCTCGCCGACGCCCTGAAGGTGCCGACGGCCTACCTGTTCGCCGAGGATGAACGCCTTGCCCGGATGATCCTGGCCTTCGAACAGCTCTCGGCATCCGAAAAGGAACAGTTGCTAAAAACGGTGGAGAAGCCCTAGCCACGTGGATAACAAAGAGCGCAATGAACCTCAGGTCCCACTCGAGCCGCTGGAGGCGTTATGGCTCGACGCTGGCCGTGATTCACAGGCTGAGGATGCCTTCTTGCGCGAATTGAGTCGCCAGCGCGTAGTGACGATTTTGCGGCAGCCGCCGGGCGTCGGCCCCGCTGAGCCCGGGCACAACCTTGTTCAGTGGCAGCACAGTACGGATGGCGTGACGTTCGTTCCCATCTTTACGAGCGTGCGGCAACTTTCCATTCCCGTGCCTGCACCCGCCAAGGCGGTTCGTGTCCCCATGCGGTTGCTGCTAGCCGCCGTCGACGGCCAGTGTTGCATCGTTAATCCTCTGTCCCACGCACCCTTCAAGCTCGAGGAAGGGCACGTCGCTCGGCTGCTCGATTACATGTCGGACGCCCATCAAGAAACCGGGAACCCGTCTCGCACTACCCCTTGGGCATTCCGGCTGCCCGACGATGCACTGTTTGGCGTCGCGGTTAAGCTGGTCGAATGGTTCAATCAACACGGGCGCGTCGACCGCGCGTACCTCTACGAGCTTCTGCGTGGCAACGAACCTCAGGCTGACATTGTCCTAGGACTGGACGAGCCGGCGGATTCCGCGCTAGCGGACGCACTGACCACCGTCGCCATTCAAGCGGGCGTGAATCCGGCCCACTTTATGGTTCGCTTCCTCCCCGATGAAGCGTCGCATCGTGAAGGCGTCCTGCGTGGTGGCATTACGCCGTTCTATCAACGCCCTAAGCAAGCACTCCACTAAGCCTCTGCCTACGCCAACCCGTGGAGGAGCACCAGCCCTGTCCGTAGATAGAGCTGACGTCGATATGGAATTCTAAGGGCGTCCGATCATCACTTCCGATGCCTCATGGAATCACTGATAAGTTTGATGGAGTGCTGGTTGTGCATGGTTCGGTCCAGCATTGCGTCGGCGATCGTCGGCTCACCGATGTAGTCATGCCAGGCCTCCGTGGGCAACTGCGGCGTGATCAGGATTGATACCCCGGGAACGCGATCA
>Ga0105240_10012298_pt1 | contig 11827 bp, 10 predicted proteins | sample KBSC54metaG_FD_80426 | JGI IMG/M metagenome (GOLD analysis project Ga0105240, IMG submission 80426) | Corn rhizosphere microbial communities from Kellogg Biological Station, Michigan, USA - KBS C5-4 metaG | ecosystem: Host-associated > Plants > Roots > Rhizosphere > Soil | place: Michigan, USA...
CCATCTCTGCGGCTATCAGGCCCAGGCAGCGTAGGAGCCCGAACTCTCGACGTGTTTCGTGTTTCGTGTGACTCTGTGGGCGCAGTTTGCCAAAGAGTGCCCCCAATTTTGCTGCTGCTAATCGGGGCCTGGCCGCAAGCAGTGCAACAGAAGCGGCTCGATCAGCTCCTACTCGTATCTGAGCGCGATCATGGGATCCACTTTTATGGCGCGGCGCACAGGCAAATAGGAAGCTGTAGCCGCTACCCCTCCTAAGACCAGGCAGACCGCCACAATGGTGGCCGGATCCGTAGGGCGGATTTCGAACAGCAAGTTAGCCATGTAACGCGTGAGTGCCAGCGCACCTGCCACTCCCAGGGCGAGCCCCAGCAGCGTAATCGCAAGCGCTTCACCCATCAACAGGCGCAAAATGTTCTTCGGCACCGCCCCCAACGCCATGCGGATGCCGATTTCATGCGTGCGCTGGGAAGCGAAGTAAGCAATTACCCCATAAATGCCTATCACGGCCAGCAGCAACGCGAAACCGGCAAAAAGTCCCAGCAGCGTGGTATTGAATCGCGGCGCCGCCAGCGAACTGTCCAGCCGCTGGTCCATAGTGGCGATATCAGAAATCGGCACCTCGGGATCCATATGAGCCAATTGTTGTCGTAGGCTGGCTGCTAGAGCGACCGGGTTGCTCTTCGATCGCATCGCGATCGTGGCCGGCAAAGAAATTTCATTCGCCGCAATCGGATCAGCAGGCGGGCTGGCGTAGGGGCGGTAAAGTTCGGCCTGCGGGGGCTGGGCAATCCCAAGCTGCCTCACGTCCCCTACCACGCCCACAATGGTGCGCCAGGGCCAGTCCGGCGCGCCTACCCGCACCCGCTTGCCAATCGCATTCTGGTTTCGAAAGAAGCGCTGCGCAAAGCTGCCGTTAACCATGATCGCAAAATCCTTATGGGTGCCGTCATGGGCGTCAAAGAAACGGCCGGCCAGCAATGGAACACGCAGGGTGCGGAAATAATCTGGGCTCACCGCCGTCAGGGGAACCGACGGTGCCGCCCCCGGCGGCGGCGAGGGCTCACCTTCGAATCGCACGGCCGTCTCGCCGGCGTACCCGCTCAAAGGCAACACGTTGGTAATGCCCACCGACTCCACTCCTGGCAACTCCCTGAGTTGCTGCATCAATCCCTGTAGGAACTCCCATTGCACCGCCGCAGTCGAGTATTTTGCTGGCGGCAGGTTCAGACGAGCCGTCAACACCCTGTGCGGATCGAAACCAGGGTCAACGTTGGCCAGCAAGATAAAACTGCGCAGTAACAGTCCCGACCCCACCAACAGCACCACCGAGAGGGCCAGTTCGCCCGTGGCCAGTACATGGCGAACATGCCTTCCGCCGCGCGCCCCTGCCGTTCGCCGCCCGGCGCGCTTCAGAGTTTCGTTGATGTCCGGGTGAGATGCCGCTAACCCAGGAAGCGTGCCAAACAGAATGGTGACCAGACATGTTATGCCGAGGGTAAACGCGAGCACGGATCTGTCCACCGTCATGGGAGCAATCTGCGACAAGCCTTGTGGCGCAAAGGAGCGCAGCAGGCGAATGCCGGCAATCGCCGTGGCCAGCCCGAAGGCGCCTCCGGCAAACGCCAGCACGGCGCCCTCAGTAAGCAGTTGCCGGATCAGCCTGGCCCGTCCGGCCCCGATCGCGGCCCGGACTGCAAACTCCTGCTGCCGCGCCGCCGTGCGCACCAGTTGCAAATTGGCTACATTGGCACACGCGATCAGCAACACAAAGGCCACTGCCCCCAAAAGCACCAGCAACTGAGACCGCACATCTCCCACCAGCTTGGCCTGGAGCGGAACCACCTGTACCTGCACAGTATTCCGGCCCATGCGTACGAACGGCGGCGACACCTGGGCAAAATCGCGCTGGTTAATGGCCGCCAACTCCGCCCGTGCTTGCTCCTGCGTTGCCCCGGGGCGGAGCCGTCCAATCAAGAATGTGTCGGCTAGCATCTTGGCGTACCAATCCGCTCGAGCCGGAAGTTGAAAGGGGACAAAACACTGCGGCTTAAGATCCTGATCGGGAAAACGAAAGCCGGCGGGCATCACCCCAACTACTGTGTACCTCTGATCGTCGAGCGTGATCGCCTTGCCCAACATGTTCGGATCGCACCCAAAACGCCGCTGCCAGAGCTCGGTGCTCAGAATGGCAACGGCCGGAGCGTCGGGCAGCGCCTCGCGGGCGAGGAAGCTCCGTCCGAGCGCTGGTTGAACCTCGAGGGTGTGAAAGAAATTTGCGGTGACGCCTACGGTCTGGATGCGCTCCGGCTCGCCCGCTCCCGTCAGATTCGCCTCTGAGCCCCCGTCGTAAGCAGCCAGTTCGGCAAACGAATGCGCCTGCGCCTTCCAGTTAATGTAGTCAGGACTGGGCACCGTGGCGTTGTCGTGCTCCTTGTGCCAGATTTCCGTAATCCACACCAACCGGCCAGGATGGTGGTATGGCAGCAGCCGCAGCAGCGCCGCATTGACCGCGGAAAAAATCGCCGTGTTAGCGCCGATGCCCAGGGCCAGGGTAATGACCGCCACGGCGGCAAAGCCGGGAGCTTTGCGCAGCGTCCGGATGCCATAACGCACATCCTGCGCCAGCGCCTCCAGCCAAGGCAGGCCGCGGCGATCGCGGTAGAGTTCCTTGGTTTGCTCGATGCCGCCCAGGCGGATCAGCGCCTGCCGCCGAGCTTCTTCCGGCGTCATTCCGGCGCGCAGGTTGTCCTCAATATGAAACTGAAGGTTGCTCTCCAGTTCTTCCGCCAGTTCGCGCTCGCGTCGGTCTTTGCCAAGCAATCCGCCGAGCCTTACCCACCATGTCCGCAGTTTCCGCATATGCCACCTGCTCGAAGCACCGGCCCTGTCCGTCAGCCCTCACCGGCTGAAAGCTGACCGCTGACTGCTAAGTGCTAAGTGCTGTCTTCTCCCGATTGCTGCCACCACTTCCTGGCTACCGGGTTTTAGCTGCTGGTCGCTTTTCCCAGAAACCGCGCCACAATCGCCGTTGCCTGCTCCCATTCGCGCGCTTCCCTTTCCACCTGCTTCTGGCCGGCGCGCGTCAGCTTGTAGTACTTGGCCTTGCGTTTGTTTTCAGAAACGCCCCACTCGGAGCTGATGTAGCCCTCCTGCTCCAGCTTCAGCAGAGCGGGATACAGTGTGCCGTAGTTAACCGCCAGCAGATCTCCGCTGGTCTGCTCGATGCGGCGTGCGATGCCGTAACCGTGCTGCGGGCCCATCATCTCCAGGGTTTTGAGCACCATCAGCGCCAGGGTGCCCTGCCAGACGTCAGTTTTCTCGCGCACCAACGCCCTCCTATGGGTTGAACATAGGAGAGCATGGCACACTTCCTATGGCTTAGCAATAGGACTCTAGAGAAAACTCCGCAAGCTGCCTGCCGGTGTCCAATGCTTCGCAGGCGGATCGGTGCGCTCTTGGTTGCCCTTTGGAGTATTCTTTTACCCCGATTAGTCGCAAGCCCCGGGAGGAACCGTTATGCAACTTTCACGCCGTGGCTTCCTGCGTTCCGCCAGCATCGCCGCCGCCGCATCTGCCGTCCTGGAGCTGCCGTCTCTGGCCGCTCCCCTGCAAGTGGAAGCGGCACATCGGGGCGACATTCCGGCCACTGCCATCAAGCTGAGCAACAATGAGAACGCCTACGGGCCCTCGCCCAAGAGCATGGCTGCCATGCAGACGGCAGTGGCGGAAGGCAATCGCTATCCTGACCGCTACAACCATCAGCTGGTGGAAAGCATTGCCGGTTTCCACAAAGTGGCGCCCGGACGCGTGCTGCTGGGCTGCGGCTCCATGGACATTTTGCGCGCGGCGACCGGAGCGTTCCTCGGTCCGGGAAAGGCGCTCATTATTCCGCAACCTACTTTCGAGGCGATTGCGGAATACTCCAATCCGCTGGGCGCGGAGACCGTGCGCGTGCCGCTGGACAGCACGTACGCGCATCATCTGGATGCCATGCTGGCCGGCGCTGTAAAGCAGCCGGCGCTCATTTATGTTTGCAATCCCAACAATCCCACCGCCACCATCACGCCGCGCAAGGATCTGGAAACATTCATAAGCAAGCTGCCGGCCAATGCGGTGGTGCTCATGGATGAGGCCTACCACCACTTCGCCGTCGGATCCCCGGGATACGAATCTTTCCTCGACCGTCCCATGGATGACGAGCGACTGATCGTCAGCCGCACTTTTTCCAAGGTGTATGGCCTGGCCGGGATGCGCATCGGTTACGCCATCGGCACTGGCGCAACCCTGAAGCGCCTGAATGCATTCCGCTCCATCGAATGTCAGAATGTGGCGGGAGTGTGCGCCGCCATCGCCGGCCTGGAAGACCAGGATTATGTGCGGATGGCTATCCGGCGCAACGCCGCCGACCGGCAAGAGTTCTTCAGCCAGGCGCAGAAGCGCGGGCTGAAGCCGATTGACTCACGCGCCAATTTCATCATGATGCCCGCCTCGCGCCCGGCACAAACTGTGATTGATTTCTTTCAGAAGAAAAACATCATCATCGGGCGCAAGTTCCCGCCCATGGACAATTACGTGCGCATCTCCCTGGGCAAACCGGAAGAGATGCGCCAGTTCTGGCAGGTTTGGGACCAGATGGTGCGCGCCGTCCCGCCCACCAGCTGACGAATTCCCCTGATTGTGATCAGCGAAATCCAAGGGAAACCTGCGGACTCCGGCTCGTCCTCTGTGCGCTTCGTATTAGGTTGTTTTGAAAATTACCCTGAGCAGGAGGAGGGACTACGTGCGTCAGGCACAGGCTTCGCAGGGCTGCCCGGTAAGATAAGCACCGGCCTCGGCGGCTAGGTCGGCCGCCGGGCCGATGGTAAACACGGAAGTGAGATTGGTGAGCTCGAGCAACTCCGCCACGTGCGCCGAGGGACGCACCAGTTTCAGACCGCTGCCCAAACCATGCGTGCAGGTGTGCAAAAACACCAGCATCCCCAGCCCGCCGGCATCCATACGTTCCACATGCGCGAGGTCGAGGACAATAGACCGCTGGTCGAGTTCACAAAGCACAGCTTCGCGCAAGGCGGAAAGGCTCCTGCCCACGACGATCTCGCCCTCGCAGTGAAGGATTGCCGTTTCCCCGGTTCGTTCTATTCTGATGTTCAACATTCTGAACTCCCCTCACTCTGTATACCACCTGATACGCCAATTCCTTGTTAAGAGTTCATTAAATTGTGCCCTTACAAGTCCGGGCTGCAGTAATGGACGGCTCAGGCGAAGGGAAGTTAGCGGTAGAGATAAATGTTCTTGGGGGAGGGGCTGCGGCGAAGCTGGTAAGGGCCTGAGCAGCCGGAACTTACGAGATTAGCGCTGGCTGGCCTCACCGCCGGCCACACGCTGGTTAAATTTGGCAGACTGGTTGCGCGGAATGCTGAGCGATTTCCATCCGCCATGCTGCAAGTGCTTGGCTAGAAACACGATCTGCCCGACGTGGTAGGCGTAATGGGCAATCTGACGGCTCACCGCCTGCATCACCGAATGGGCTTCGCCCCGGATGGTGATTTTTCGCGCCGCATCCTCGGGCCCCAACGGCTCCAGTGCGGAGAATAGGCAGTTCCAGCCCGCTTCCCACATTCTCATCAGCGCTTCGCGGGTAGCGGGCGGTTCCTCGAACTCGCTGTCGCGGTGGCGGTCGGGCTTTTCGCCGTCGCTGGTCAGGAAATCGGTCCAGCGCGAGCGCATGTTGCCGGCCACGTGCTTCACGATTTGGGCAATCGAATTCATTTCCGGGTCGAGCACCGCCAGCAGTTGCTCATCGCTGACCTGCGCCATGGCTCCTTCCCCCAGCTTCTTGTAGTAGCGAAACAGGGAGAGCGAGTCCTCAAGGTAGTTGGTGGTGAACTTGAGCGCCATGAGCTGATTTTAATAGGAGAGTCGCTTCGCTGGGCCCCTGCCGAACTCAGACACTCAGCCCGCAAGGACAGCTTTCAGCCATGCCGAATCGAGCGCCTCCCACGCCCGCGGGGCGGCCACACCACAAATCCGCGCCGCAAGCTTCTGCTCAATCTCACCATGGTCGAGTGATGACCATCACGGCAGCGGCGGACGCAGCCTGGGTAGGCTGGCAATGGGCCGGATGGTCCTGGGGAGAACAGACTGATATGGCTTACGTAATCATCAGCAGTTGCATCAAAGATGAGCTTTGCGTGGACGTGTGTCCCACCGACTGCATTCATCCCAAGAAGGACGAACCGGAATTTGAGGCCGCCACCCAGTTGTACGTGGATCCGCAGGGCTGCATTGATTGCGGCGCTTGTGTGCCGGTTTGCACCTCTGATTCCATCAAGCCGGTCGAGGATTTGGCCGAAGACCAGAAGGAATTTGTAGCCAGCAATGCCGGGTTTTTCTCCCAATAAAACGCAGCCGGTCCTCGCAAAAAAGGCTGCCGTCCGCCCGATAGTACCGCCACCTCAGTAATTTCCCAGGAACACGGCGGAAAGCTAGGCTTATGGGGCGGAGAATACTAATGTCGGCACCGGCGCAGCATTCCGTCCCGGGAGTGCAAGCTTCCAAACCCGAGCCCAGGCGAGATCCGACGATCGAGGACATGCTGCGGGAATGCATCGAGCTCTGCGCCCAGGTGGCGGAGCGGCACGCCGCTACGGAAGCGGCGCAACAGATCCGCCGGCTCAAGCCTCCCAGCCGCTGGCCCTAAGCGGCCCTGCACGAGCGCACTCGCTCAGCACTCTCTTTCTTTTTTGAGAGAACTTCCTGCACCAGGCTCAGCCAGGCATCCGGGTTATGTGTGTCGGCCTGGTAATCGCCGTAGTCTACCGCTTGAAACGGGGCTGGACACAAGGCCAGCACAGGAACCCGAGGCAGGTTGGCTTTAATCCATTGCGCAATCCGCCGGCGCTCCTCGTCAGGCCCGGCGTGGCCCACAATCACCAGGTCGAAGCGCCGCGTTCTTGCCATGCGCCGGGCCGCGGGGCTGCCCACCACGGAAACAACTTGATATCCCAGCCGGCTCATCAACTGTTCGCGAATGTCAGCTAACCCAGGATCGTAGTGGATATATAGAACACTCGCGCCGCTCACGGCTTACCGGCTTGTTTCCGCCCGGCGCGGGAAGCGGGCTTGCCTACAAGAGCGATGTCGGCCAACTCCAGATAATAGTTGTGCTGGGCCGCGGGAGCCACGATCATCCGTGACGGACGACGAGACAGCGGTGCTACCGGCATTGGGATCGGCCCTGAGCTCAGCCCTTTATTTCCGCGCTTCTTCTGCCCTGAGAATTTCCTTTTTCTCACGACGCCACCCTCCCGATTGTGAACTCGCATGGGAAATCAGCCCTGTCGAAGCAGGGTGTGGCACAGCGGTTCAGCAATCAGCTAGCAGAGTCGTGTACAGATCAGATCGAGAAGCCCGCCGCCATGGAAAGCTGCGGGTTCGGAGGACCAGCGCTGATCGGCGGTCCCGTGGGGAATAAAGAACGTGAGCAAGCCCGTGCCGGCGGCGACCAGTGCTGCCATTGCCATTGTCGCCGCCTGCTGTGATCCCAGAGTGGTTGGGTCGAGGTCTACCGAGGGTGCGATGAACACTACCGCCACTGCAAATACGAGGAGACAGGCGATTACGAATTGGACTCGCGTAATCCGCACGCAGGCCAATATAGTGGCATAAAAATCTGCTCAATTCCAAGCATTAAAGTCGTCTCACGATAGAACTTCCTGGCACCACGGGGCTGGCACCAAAGTGCCATTCACCGCGCTGTTTAGTCTCTCCGTTTTGCGCTTTTGCGCGAACGCTCCATCCACACTTGTCCCCGCGGCAGGCATAGCGCCGCCGAACCCACCAGGCTGGACTCCGCTCCATACAACGCGCTCAGGATGGGAATCTGCTGCCGGCTGGGGCTGACAGCAGACGCTTCCAGGCGCCCGCGAATGTAGTTGAAGAACGAACCCATCAGTTCCCCCAGGCCACCGCCCATTACGATCACTTCGGGCTCGAGCAGGTCAATAATGTTGCCCAGCCAAATGGACAGGTAGTCGGCCGCCTCGCGCAGAATCTCATTAGCCAGGGCATCGCCGTCCAGCGCGGCCCTGCCCACGAGTTCGGAGGTGACCGCAGCCGCCTTGCCTTCCGCCAGTTCCAGGATCCGGGTGCGCGGATTGGTGGCCACCAACTGCCGGGCTCGCGCTCCAATGGCGCTGCCCGAGGCGTACATCTCGATGCAGCCACGCTTGCCGCAGGCGCACTGTGGGCCGTTCAGGTCTATGGTCATGTGACCGCCCTCGCCGGCCGCGCCGGTGCGCCCGTAGTAAAGGCGGTCCTGCAGCACCAGTCCGGTGCCAATGCCGGTGCCCAGGCTCACATAGAATAAATTCTTGTAGCCCACGCCCGCGCCCCACACCGCTTCAGCGAGCGCGGCGACGTTGGCGTCATTGGCCAGGCGCGTGGGCAGCTTGTAACGCTGCTGAATTTTTTCCGCCAGCGGATAATTCCGCCAGCAGGGCAGGTTGGTGGCGCTGAGCAGCACGCCGCGTTGCGAATCCACCCAACCGGGCACGCTGATGCCGATCCCAGTAACGGGCCGGGCGCGGCGGTTGCTGAGCACCGCCTCGATGGCTTCTGTCACCGGGCGCAAGGCCTCCTCCGCGGTCTTGCGCACCACCATGCGGCGGCGCGCGGTGAACAGCACTTCGCCGGCGGCGTTCACTAGGCCAGCCGCGGCCTTGGTGCCGCCGATATCCACTCCCAAAACGACATGTTCAGCTTTTGCCACTGGCGTTCCAGTTTAGTTCGGCGCGACGCAAGGCGCAGCTAAAACCGCGTTTCGGCCGTCTCCTTTTTCTATTCATCTGCAGGCTCGGCCGGATCGGGGAGAGCCGGGTGGGGATGGACCGCAATCTACATCTGCGAGAGCTGTCTGCTCCCAACTTCTAGGCCGTTGGTGGAGGAGTTACGATCAAATTGAGCAGTTGGCTTTATGCGCTATTTCACTCCTGTTTCTCCGAGGCCAGCGCCCAACCCTGGCGCACCGCGGCGCCTAGGAAAATCTCCGTTTCCTCTGCCCTGAAATTCCCATCCTCATCATCGAAATTTTGGATTGTACTTCCACAAGCCTTCCACCTTATTCATGTCACATGTCGGAATGGGGTGTGGATCACGACGCGTGTGGTGTCGGCTTCGTCGCCCAGATGGACGGGCGGGCCTCGCACCAGATCGTGGAAAGGGGACTCGAGGCGCTGTTGCGCCTGGCGCACCGCGGCGGCGTGGATGCCGACGGGCGCAGCGGTGATGGCGCCGGCCTTCTTCTGCCCATCCCAGAAGTATTTTTTCGCTCGCGGGCAGGCTTTGAACTCCCCGCGACCTTCGGCCTGGGGATGGCGTTTCTGCCGCGGGATGGCGCGGAAACGGCACGCCAATGCGTCGGAAGTTCTGCGCCGGCGCACGGGCTGCGTTTCCTGGGCTCGCGAACCGTACCGACGGACGCCTCCATCCTGGGACCGCGCGCCCGCGATACTCTCCCCCTCATCGAGCAATTCTTCTTTGCGGAAGGGGACGGCAGCTCCGGCGAAGAACTGGAAACGCGTTTGTTCCGCATGCGCAAGCATGCCGAAGCCGGTTTTCCATCCGGCGCCTATTTCTGTTCGCTTTCCTCGAAAACCGTGGTTTATAAAGGGCTGGTCACACCTGACCAGCTGCCCGCGTTTTATCGCGACCTGAGCGATCCTGTGTTCCAGTGCTGGTTCGCCATCTTTCACCAGCGCTATTCCACCAACACCCAGCCCAGTTGGGCTTTGGCGCAACCCTTTCGCTTGGCCGCGCACAACGGCGAAATCAACACCATCAGCGCCAACCGGCGCTGGCTACGCGCGCGGCAGGGGGAGTGGCGCCGTTCCCTGCAGCTTTCCCACGAAGTTCGGCTGCTGGAGCCGCGAGTAAGCGACTCCGCCAGCCTCGACAACGCCTTCGAACTTTATCTGCGCCAGGGCTGCACCGCCGCGGCAGCCGCCCTCAGCCTGGTGCCGCCGGCCTGGGAAAACGAAGGCGCTCAGATGCCCCCGCAGGTGCGCCGCTTTCTTGCCCAGCAGGCGCGCCGGCAGGAGCCGTGGGATGGGCCCGCCGCGTTGATTTTCACCGATGGTTCCGCGGTCGGTGCCAAGCTCGACCGCAATGGCCTGCGGCCGCTGCGCTACACTTTGACCGCGGACGGCCTGGTCGTGGTCGGCTCGGAAACCGGCATCGCCGACCTGCAGGGCAAGCGCGTCATCGAACGGCAACGACTGGGGCCGGGCGAATTGCTGCTGCTCAACGACGGCAAGCTCCTTCGTCCCTCGCAGTGGCCGGAGTTGCCGGAGGAGGAGCCGCAAATTTCCGCCTATGCGCTGAAAAGTACAGCAGGGACTGAGGCACCGGCAACCCCGCAGCGCACCCGCACCATGGCCGCGCTCGGCTGGACCGAGGACCGCTTCCGCCTGCTCTTCCAGCCCTTGGTGCAGGATGGCAAGGAGGCAGTGTGGAGCATGGGCGACGACGCCCCGCCCGCGTTTCTTTCCAGCCATCGTCGCCCGCTGTGGGATTACTGTAAGCAGCGCTTCGCCCAGGTCACGAACCCATCCATTGATCCGCTGCGCGAGCGGCAGGTCATGTCGCTTGACGTTTACCTCGGCGAAAGCACGGTGCTGCCTTCGCCATTGCTGGACTGCACCCAGATGCAGGCGCTGGGGGAGCGGCATAGTTCTGCCCACCGCATTGATATAACTTTCGACGCCACCGCGGGCGTGGAAAACGCGCTGGCGGCACTGCAACGCGTGAGCCAGAAAGCAGCACACGCGGTTGCGGCCGGAGCGGGCGTGGTCATTCTGAGCGATGGCGCAATCACGAGCGGCCGCGCGGCGCTCCCTTCCCTGCTGGCCACGGCGGCTGCCTGGAAGTCCCTGGTCGAAGCAGGCGGATTCGAGATTCCCCTGGTCGTCAAAAGCGGCCAGGTAATTGACACTCATCACCTGGCATTGCTGGTGGCTGCCGGCGCGTCTGCAATCTTCCCTTGGATGGCTCTGGAGCTGGCGGCTGAAGCGGAGAATGGCGGGGCCAACTTCCGCTCAGCGGTGGAGAACGGCTTACGCAAGGTGATGGCACGCATGGGCGTCTCCACCATGGCCAGCTACCGCAACAGCCAGCTGTTCGAAGTTATCGGCCTCGACCCCGATGTCTGCGAACGCTTCTTCGAGGATGCCCACTGTGCACTGGGCGGCAAGAACCTGCGCGAGCTCCTGCAGGACGCGCTGGATACCCACGCCGCAGCCTTCGCTTGTGAACAAGGTGGGTTGCGCGATGCGGGGTTGTTCCGCTTCCGCCACCAGGGCGAGGCACACGGTAACTCTCCCGATGTGGTGCGCCGTATGCACCAGTACATTAAGTCGCCCAGCGGCAAAACCTACCAGGCCTTTATTGAAACGGGCGAGGGTCGAGAAACGGCGGCCATTCGCGACCTGGTGGAGATTGGCCCGTCCTCATCGCCGGCAGCTCATGCGCACGTGGAAAGCGAAACCTCCATCCTGAGCCGCTTCAGCACGCAGGCCATGTCGCTGGGAGCGATCTCGCCGGAGGCGCATCGCACGCTGGCCATCGCCATGAACCGGCTGGGGGCGCGCAGTAACACCGGAGAAGGCGGTGAGGACCCGCGGGTTTATCGTCACGGCGGCGTGGCCAACAACCGGGTAAAGCAGGTGGCCTCGGCGCGCTTCGGCGTGACCGCGGAATACCTGGTCCACGCCGACGAACTCGAAATCAAAATCGCGCAAGGCGCTAAGCCCGGAGAAGGCGGCCAGCTGCC
>Ga0105240_10012302_pt1 | contig 11825 bp, 9 predicted proteins | sample KBSC54metaG_FD_80426 | JGI IMG/M metagenome (GOLD analysis project Ga0105240, IMG submission 80426) | Corn rhizosphere microbial communities from Kellogg Biological Station, Michigan, USA - KBS C5-4 metaG | ecosystem: Host-associated > Plants > Roots > Rhizosphere > Soil | place: Michigan, USA...
AAGCAAAAAGTCATTGCCACGCTGCGCCGCGAAAAGGGACATGACATCGACGCCGCCTGCGGCCAACTGCGCTTGAAAACAGAGCGTGAACTGGCGAACGCAAATTGCTAAGACAAGGACCAGCGGAAAAAATCTAATTCATGCCGGTTGGCACGTGCCGCATTGCATTGGAACCGCTCTCGCCTTACTTTTCCCGCGTGATAGCCTTGCTTGATTACGGTTCAGGAAATTTGCGCAGCGTCCACAAGGCCTTGCTCAAGGTGGGGGCGGACGTGCGCATCGCTCAACGGCCGGACGAAATGGCCGCCGCGGACGCCGTCGTGCTGCCGGGTGTGGGCGCCTTTGACGACTGCATCAACGCGCTCCAAAAGCAGGAATTACTCGAAGCGTCCCGACGATTTATTGAGACCGGAAAACCGTTCCTTGGAATATGCGTCGGCTACCAGGCGCTGTTTGAACGAAGCGAGGAGTTCAATAGTTGCGCCGCCGGCCTCGGCGTTTTCGCGGGCAGCGTCGTCCGTTTTTCCCAAGAGAACGGATTGAAAATTCCGCAGATCGGCTGGAACCAACTCGAAACGGTCAATTCGGAATGCCCCCTGTACCGCGGCATCAGCGACGGGAGCTACGTGTATTTCGTGCACAGCTTTTTTCCCAAGCCGAAGGATGCGACCATCATCGCCACTCGCACAACCTACGGCGAAAATTTTGCCTCGTCCGTCTGGCGCGACAATGTGTTCGCCACGCAATTCCATCCGGAGAAAAGCCAGAAGGTAGGATTGCAATTGCTGAAGAACTTCGTGGATTACGCCGCCGGACGGTGAATCTATGCCTTGCCAACGACCGGCAGGCGCACCTTGAAACGCGTTTCACCGGGCTTCGATTCAAACTCGATTTCGCCTCCATGCCGGTCCCCCACAATGCGGTTGCTGATGATCAGCCCAAGACCCGTTCCCGCGCCGACCGATTTCGTGGTGAAAAACGGCTCGAACATCCGCGACTGCACGGCCGGAGGAATGCCGGGGCCATCGTCCACGATTTCGACCACCACCTGGTCATGCTCGAAGCTGGTGCCAACGCAAATTTTACCAGTGCCCTTCACGGCATCGATGGCGTTATCGATGAGATTGGTCCAGACCTGGTTGAGTTCACTTCCGTATGCCATGATGCGCGGCACCGACCGGTCGAACGCGCGCACCAGCGTCACGTTTTTTAATTTGTGACCGAGCATCGTCAAGGTGCTCTCAATCCCTTCATGCACGTCCACATCCTGCATCGGCGATTGGTCCATGTAAGAATACGATTTGACCGCCTTGACGAGTTCCCCGATGCGCCCCGTGCTTTGCTCAATCTGGCCGACCAGCGATTTGAGACTCAACCGCGCCTCCAGCCAGCACAACGCGTCCACTCGGCTCTCGACCGGGAGCGCGTCGGTCACATTCGAGAGCCAGGCCGCGTCCAATCCCGCATTCACGAAACTTGGCGCGAGGTCCCATGCGCTCGAAACGCCCTGGGCATCCAGCCAAACGGCTATGGATTCCGCCCGGTCGCTGCGCGCCAGGTGATCGAGTTCGGGATTTTTGCCGTCGGAAGCTTCCTGCGCGGCTGCCACCAGACGTTGCCAATGGTCGGCCTTCAACACCTTGCTGAGTTGGCAAAGAAATGCCTGCACTTTATCGGTGGTCTCCTGCAAATGCGCGGCCGCCCGCCGGGCCGCGGCTGCCGGATTGTTCAATTCATGCGCTAATCCCGCCGCCATGGTGCCCAACGAAACCAGCTTTTCCCGTTGCTGCGTGTAACCTTCCAGATTGCGCATTCGGTTCGAAGCGGAACGGAAAATCTCCCGCGCCACGCCCTGGCAGCAAACCAGCATCCGCCAGAAATTTTCTTCATTCAGCCGAAATAACCGCGCCGGTTTTGACACGCGAACCGTGGATACCCAGGGGATGCCCAACAGCAGCATGATCTCGCCAAAATAAGTTCCCGGTTTCGCGACCGCCATCAGGATGGATTGACGATCGTAGGTGCGCGTGATCCGCACTTCACCCTCCAGCAACACATGAAAGAAACCGGTTTGCTCCCCGTCGGCAGCCAGCACAGCGCCCGCCGGTGCGCTGACGATTTCGCCCGGTTCGAGGCAGCCCAAATTTTCATCCGTCAATCCCGCAAAGAGCGGAACGGAACGAACCTGCTGGAGTTCGGGAGGGGTCAGGCTCATAAAAGGCCGAGGTATTGATGAACCAGTTTCACCGCCATGGCTCCTTCCCCCACCCCGGAGGTCACGCCTTTGGCGGACCGATGCCGCACGTCTCCAGCCACAAAAATCCCCGGAACGCTCGTCTCCAGATAAAACGGATCGCGATCCACGGTCCAACCGGCGGGCCGTTTGCCTTCGAGCACCAGATGCTGGCCGGAAATCAAGTAACCTTGCGCGTCGCGCTCGACCACTCCCGCCAGCCAATCCGTGCGCGGAACCGCTCCCGCATAAATCAGCAGCGCATTCGCCGGGACCGTTTCCGTCGCGTGCGTTTTGTTGTTGCGTATGGTAAGAGACTCGCAATGACCGGCGCCTTCGACTCCCACGACGCTGGAATTTAACTTCACCTCGATATTTTTTGTGGCGGCGATTTGGTTTTCTAAATATTGCGACATCGAATCCGACAGCGAGGCGCCGCGGACGAGCATCGTGACCTGGCGCGCGAATTTTGAAAAATACATCGCCGCCTGGCCCGCGGAATTGGCGCCGCCGACGATATAAACATCCCCGTCGCGATAGGAAAACGCGTCGGACATCGGCGCGTAATAATAAACGCCCGCGCCGCTGAGGCGATCCAGCCCGGGCACGTCCAGTTTTCGGAAAGCGATTCCGGTGGCGATGAGCAATGCGCGAGTACCGATCTCCGAGCCGTCCGCCAGTTTCAGCACGCGGGTGGGGCCCTCGATGCGAACACCGGTGACTTCCTGCGGCGCGAGAATTTCCGCGCCAAATCGGCGGGCCTGCGCCACCGCGCGCCGCGCCAGGTCGTTGCCGCTGAGTCCCATTGGGAAACCGAGATAATTCTCAATGCGCGAACTCCGGCCCGCCTGCCCACCGGGAGCTTCCCGCTCGATGAGCAAGGTGTGCAAACCATCGGCCGCCCCGTAAACCGCCGCCGCGAGACCGGCCGGCCCGGCGCCAACCACCACCAGGTCGTAAAATGGAAACTCCGCTTTTGTTTTCAACCCCAATTTGCGCGCCACTTCAGCGGTCGGGGGATTACTCAAAAAGGAACCGTCCGCAAACACCACTACCGGCAACGACGCCGGGTCCGCGCCGGTTGTATCCAAAAGTTGCTTCGCCGTGTCATCGGTTTCGATATTGAGCCATTGATGCGGCACGAAATTGCGCCCGAGGAAATCCCGCACCTCGCTGGAATGAGGCGACCATTGATTGCCGACCACGCGCACGCCTTCAAACACCGGGTGAAACGAGGACTGCCAGTCGTCCAGCATGTCATCCACCACGTCGTAGAGACGTTCCTCGGGCGGGTCCCACGGCTTCATCAGGTAGTGATCGATATGCACGTTATTGATCGCGCGAATCGCCGCATCCGTGTCCGCATAGGCGGTAAACAACGCCCGTTTCGCGTCCGGAAAAAGCTCAATCGCTTTTTCGAGAAATTCCACGCCCGACATTCGGGGCATTCTCTGATCCACTAGAAAAAGCGCCACCGGTTCGTTGCGCAGCTTCAATTGCCGGGTCGCTTCCATTGCGGAAGCGCCTGAATCCGCGGAAATCACTTTATAGGGGTCTCCGTATTTCCGGCGCAGATCGCGCTCCACGGCGCGCAGCACATCCGGATCGTCGTCCACCGTCCAAATCACTGGTTTCGGCATAACAGGTCAGGTTCTTGCTTGTGTGGTGGGTTCGGGTTCTTGCTCTCCTGAATTGTCCGCCGGCAGACTGGCCACCACGGCCCGCAGTTCCGTCGGGTAATTGCGTTCGCGCCACGCGTCAATGCCGCCCAGCAATGGCCGCACGCGCACGAAGCCGCTCCGTTGCAGCAGCAACGCCATGCGCGCACTGCTGACCTCGTTCGGACAGGAACAATACAATACAATGTCGCGATCCCGCGGGATCGCCTCCGGGTGCGACTTCAGCTCTTCCATCGTCATGTGGCGCGCGCCGCGAATCAACGACGGATCGCGTTCCACCTCCGCCTGGGATCGCAGGTCAAGGATGATGACGTTTTCGCCGCCGTCGATTTTTTGATGAAGCTCGTCCACAGTGATTCGCGCCATGGATAATTCCTTCAGCAAGCGCCGCCGCTGAAAATATTTGTAGCCGAGATAAACCGCCACCAGACCCGCAACAATGGTCAGCGCTCCGCTTCCGAGACTGTCGAGCGCGCCCAGGACCTGGTCTAATTGTCGGCTGAATAACGCTCCTATCAACACGAAAGATCCCGCGTAGAGCAGCGAGCCCAGGCCATCGAAGAAAAAGAATCGCGATGCTTTCATCCCGGAATTGCCCGCCATCGGCGGAGCCAGCGTGCTCAACCCGGGAATAAACTTCGCCGCCACCACTCCCTTCATCCCGTAACGCGTGAAAAGGTCCTGCGTCCGGCGAACGCACGAGTCCGGCTCCAGCGAAATACGACAGAGCAAATTCAACATCCGCTGCCCGCCGTAGCGGCCCAGATAAAACCAAATGCAATCGGCCAGCAAAGAACCGCACGCGCCCGCCGTGAGTGCCACTGACCAATGGGGCTTGCCGGTGACGCTCAGCGCCCCCGCCGCCAGCAACCACGGCGCCGCCGGCAACGGAACCCCCATTTGCTCGACGAATACCGCCGCAAATAAAACCGAAGGCCCGTGCCGGGTGAGAAATTCCAGGATCTCAGTCATGTTCTTCGTTCGTGCCTATTTGGTCATTCCCCACTTCCACTCGCGGATTTCCGGCAAGTCCTCGCCGTGCTCGCGGGTATAGTGCTTGTGCTCAATCAATTTGTCGCGGATGGCCTGCTTCACGTAAGCCGCGCTCGGGCCGAGCTGCGGCACCCGGTCAATGACATCGGCAACGAGATGAAAACGGTCCAGTTCATTCATCACCACCATGTCAAACGGCGTCGAAGTCGTGCCCTCCTCCTTGTAGCCGCGCACGTGCAGGTTGTCGTGATTGGTGCGCCGGTAGGTCAGGCGATGAATCAACCACGGATAACCGTGATACGCGAAAATAATCGGCTTGTCCTTCGTGAAGAGCACGTCGAAATCCTTATCGCTTAAGCCGTGGGGATGTTCGCTTTGCGGCTGGAGTTTCATCAAATCCACCACGTTGATCACGCGGATTTTCAGTTCCGGGAAATGCTGGCGCAGGATGCCCACCGCCGCCAGCGTCTCCAGCGTCGGCACATCACCGGCGCAGCCCATCACCACGTCCGGCTCCTGGCCCCGGTCGCTGCTGGCCCATTCCCAAATCCCTATGCCGGCGGTGCAATGCTTGATCGCCGCATCCATGTCGAGCCATTGCGGCGCCGGTTGTTTGCCCGCCACCACCACGTTCACATAATTGCGGCTGCGCAGGCAATGGTCAGTCACCGACAGCAATGTGTTGGCGTCCGGCGGCAAATAAACGCGGATGATCTCCGCCTTCTTATTGACCACGTGGTCGACGAAACCGGGATCTTGATGGCTGAAACCGTTATGGTCCTGCCGCCACACGTGCGAGGTGAGCAGATAATTCAGGGAGGCGATCGGCCGCCGCCAGGGAATGTTCCGGCAGACTTTCAGCCACTTGGCGTGCTGGTTGAACATTGAATCCACAATGTGGATAAACGCTTCGTAACATGAGAAAAACCCGTGACGCCCGGTGAGCAGGTACCCTTCCAACCAACCTTCACATTGATGCTCGCTCAGCATTTCCATCACGCGGCCATCGGGCGCAATATGGTCGTCGCCGGGAATAATCTCCGCCACCGACTCGCGATTCGTGACCTCAAAAACCGCGTTCCACCGGTTCGACGCCGTCTCGTCGGGACTGAACACGCGGAAACTGTTCGGATTGCGACTGATCACGTCGCGGATGAACCCGCCTTGAACACGCGTCGCTTCGGCGGTGACTGCGCCCGGCTTCGGCACCTTCACAGCGTAATCGCGGAAATCCGGCAGGCGCAAGTCGTGCAACAAAAGCCCGCCATTGGCGTGCGGATTGGCGCCCATCCGCCGCGCGCCCTGGGGGGCGAGTTCGGCGAGCTCGGGCCGGAGCTTTCCGCTTTTGTCGAACAACTCCTGCGGCCGGTAACTCTTCATCCATTTTTCCAGGATCTTCACGTGGCCCGGATGACTCATGTCGCCCATCGGCACCTGGTGCGCGCGAAACGTGCCCTCGACTTGTTTGCCGTCCACTGTTTTCGGACCGGTCCAGCCCTTCGGTGAACGCAGGATGATCATGGGCCAGCGCGGGCGTTCTTTGAAACCTTTGGCGCGGGCGGCTTGTTGGATCCGCCGGATTTCCCCGAGCACGGAATCCATCGTCGCCGCCATAAGCTGGTGCATCTTTTCCGGATCGTCACCCTCAACGAAATACGGCTCGTAACCGTAACCGCGAAAGAGCGCCTCCAGTTCCTCACCCGGAATGCGCGCCAGCACCGTCGGGCCGGCAATTTTATAACCGTTCAAATGCAGGATGGGCAGCACCGCGCCGTCCTGCGCGGGATTGAGAAACTTGTTCGAGTGCCAGCTCGTGGCGAGCGGGCCGGTCTCCGCCTCGCCGTCGCCTACCACGCAGGCAACCAGCAAATCCGGATTATCGAACGCCGCGCCGAAGGCGTGCGAGAGCGAATAGCCCAATTCACCCCCCTCGTGGATTGAGCCCGGCGTCTCCGGCGCCACGTGGCTGGGAATCCCGCCGGGAAACGAAAACTGTTTGAACAATCGCTTCATGCCGGCTTCGTCTTGCGAAATGTTCGGGTAAACCTCGCTGTAGGTGCCTTCCAGATACGTGTTGGCGACCAATCCCGGTCCGCCGTGTCCCGGGCCGGTGACATATATCACATTGAGATCATGCTCCCGGATGACCCGGTTCAGGTGCACATAAATAAAATTCAATCCCGGCGTCGTCCCCCAATGACCGAGCAACCGCGGCTTGATATGCGCCAGCCTGAGCGGCTTTTTCAGCAGCGGATTGTCATAGAGATAAATCTGGCCCACGGAAAGATAGTTGGCCGCCCGCCAATAGGCGTCCATTTTGCGCAACAACTCCGGAGCCAGCGTTCGTCCTTTTGATTTCATGTTTTATTCCTTCCTTTCCGCGGCCGCACCAATGACCCGGCACACCGATCGGGCAATCATCAATTCTTCGTCCGTGGGAATCACGCGGACCACCACCCGGCTGGCGCCTGCGGAAATCACCCCGGCATGAGCTGCGTTGCGGGCGCTATCCAATTCGATGCCCAGGAATCCGAGCCCTTCGCAAATGCGGGCGCGCACAGGCGCGGCATGTTCCCCAATGCCACCGGCGAAAACCAGCGTGTCGAGCCCGCCGAGCGCGGCGGCGTAAGCTCCCATCCATTTCCGCGCCTGGTAGCAAAACAGCGCCACCGCTTCGGCCGCCCGAACGTCTTCGGATTCCCGCGCCAACAGGTCGCGCATATCGGAACTGGTCTCCGAGACTCCCAGCAGTCCGGATTCACGATTCACCATTCGATCAAATTGCGCCGCCGTCATTTGTTCGCTCCGCGCCAGAAACGTGACCAACCCAGGATCCAGGTCGCCCGATCGGGTGCTCATCACCAGGCCCGCCGCCGGGGTAAACGCCATGGTGGTATCGATACTTTTTCCCTCCCGCACGGCAGCCATGCTCGCGCCGTTGCCCAGGTGGGCCAGGATCACGCGCCCCCGGGCGGCGGGTGTGCCGGCGACGCGTTCCAGCTCCTGCATTAGATACGCGTAGGACAAACCGTGAAAGCCGTAGCGTTCCAGTCCTTTCGCGCCATACCGGCGCGGGATCGGCAGCAGCTTCGCCACCCTCGGCATTTCGCGATGAAACGCCGTGTCGAAACAAGCGACCTGCGGTGTCCGGGGAAACTTCGACGCGAACGCTTCCATCAGCGCGATTTCCGCCGGAAGATGGTCCGGGTCGAAGGATCGAATGCGCCGCAATTCCGCGAACATCGTGTCATCCACAATCTGCGGCTCGCGATAATGCGGCCCCCCGTGCACGACGCGATGACCGACGGCGTCAAATTCCGCCTCCCCCAGGTTGCCCAGCCGTTGGAATAAACACTCCATGGCGCTGATATGATTCGGCGCGTCAATGTCCGACCGTTTCGGCTGACCATCGATTCCTTTCCATGTGAAAGTCGCCCGCGGTAATCCAATGCGGTCGATGGCTCCCGACCAGGTCCGCGCCATCGGCTTCGTGTCTTTAAACAGCGCGAACTTCAGACTCGACGATCCGGCGTTGAGCGCCAGCGCCACTTTTTCAGTGCGCAATTTTCCAACCCCGCCAGCGGCCGGTGTTCCGATTGGGCTGGCGGCTTCTGCGCTCATTTCGCGTCCGGGCCGTTCATGATCGGGTTGCGCCACCCGACGGGAGGGCTGATTCGCTCAGCCTCCGGCGGTCCCCAGCTTTTCGGGTCGTATTCAAAAACCGGCGTGCCGGCTTTCAGCGCGGGATCGACAATTCGCCATGCCTCCTCCACATAATCCTCGCGAGCAAACAGCGTGGCGTCTCCCGCCATCGCGTCGCCCAGCACTCGTTCGTAGGCGTCCATTTCGCGGGCCGAAGGATGCCGGGCCACCAGCAGTTCCGATAATTGGCTCTTCGATTCATCCGTGGGCGAAGTGACGTTCAGTCCGAACGCCACCACCACGTCCGGGCTGATCCGCAACCGGACGTAATTCGGTTCCAGGTTGTAATGCTTGTACATGGTCGGGGGCAGCCGCAAATGGATTTGAATTTCCGTGCAGGTGACCCCCAGGCATTTCCCCGCCCGGATGTAAAACGGAACCCCGCGCCAGCGCCAGGAATCAATGTGCAGTTTCAGCGCCGCGAAGGTCTCCACTTTCGAATCCGGCGCGACGCCGGGCTCCTGCCGGTAACCCCGGAATTGCCCGCGCACCAGGCATTTGGGATCAAGCGGCGCAATCGCCTTGAGAACCTTTACCTTTTCATCCCGTATGGATTCGCTGTCGGTTCGGACGGGCGGCTCCATCGCCACGTTCGCCAGCACCTGGAACAAATGATTTTGCACCACGTCGCGCACCGTGCCGACCTGCTCATAAAACGCGCCGCGACCCTGGACGCCAAAATCCTCCGCCATCGTGATCTGCACGGATTCAACGTGCGAACGATTCCAGAACGGCTCCAGCGGCGTGTTCGCAAAGCGAAAAAACAACATGCTGTGCACCGGCTGCTTTCCCAGATAATGATCGATGCGGAAAATTGCCGTCTCATCGAAAGTTTTCAACAGGATTTGGTTCAACTCCCGCGCCGAAGCGAGGTCGCGCCCGAAGGGCTTCTCGATGATGACGCGCGCATGGCTCACGCAACCAGCCCGGGCGAGTTGCTCGACCACGATCGCGAACGCCGAAGGCGGAATCGCCAGGTAATGCGCCGGACGCTGCGCGGAACCCAACTCGCGCTTGAGCGCAGTGAATGTGCCCGCGTCGTTATAGTCGCCGTCCACGTAGCGCAGCAATCTCACGAGTTTCTCGAACGCCGCGGGATCCAGTCCGCCGTGTTTCTCCACGCTGTCCTTCGCCCGCGCCTTCAACTGGTCCAGATTCCACCCGGCCTTCGCCACACCGATGACCGGCACGTCCAGGTGGCCGCGCTTCACCATTGCTTGCAGGGCCGGGAAAATCTTTTTGTACGCCAGATCTCCCGTCGCGCCAAAAAACACCAGGGCATCGGAATGAGTTTTGTTCGTCGTTGTCATTTCTCGGGTTTCTCCAGGTGTCCGCCGAATCCAAAACGCATCGCCGACAAAATCTTGTCCTGGAAATCGGCTTCTCCGCGCGAGGCGAACCGCTCATAGAGCGCCGTAGTCAGCACCGGCACGGGCACGCCCTCGTCTATCGCCGCCTTGATCGTCCAGCGGCCCTCTCCGGAATCGGACACGCGCCCCGCGAACTGCGACAGCTTCGGGTCCGCCGCCAAAGCGCTTGCCGTCAGGTCCAGCAGCCAGGACGCGATCACGCTGCCGCGACGCCACACTTCCGCGACGTCGGCCAAATTTAATTCGTACTGATAATGTTCCGGATTGCGCAACGGAGTCGTTTCCGCATCCGCCACATTTTGTTCTTTGCCCGCGCAGGCAGCTTTTAGAACTCCCAACCCTTCGGCGTAAGCGGCCATGATGCCGTATTCAATGCCGTTGTGAACCATCTTGACGAAGTGGCCGGCGCCATTGGGGCCGCAGTGCAAGTACCCCTGCTCCGCCGTGCCGCCCGGCTGGTCGCGTCCCGGCGTGCGCGGGATGCCGCCAACCCCGGGCGCGAGCGTGGCGAAAATGGGATCGAGGCGTTGAACCACCTCCCGTTCCCCGCCGATCATCATGCAATAGCCGCGTTCCAGGCCCCAAACACCGCCGCTCGTTCCCACGTCGAGATAATGAATTCCCTTTTTTGCCAATTCCTGCGCCCGTCGGATGTCGTCCACTTAATAAGAATTGCCCCCGTCAATAATCGCGTCCCCTGCTTCCAGGAACGGCGCCAGCTCACTAATGGTTTTGTCCACCACCGCCGCCGGCACCATCAGCCAGACCGCCCGCGGCTTGTTTAATTTTTTCGCGAGCTCCGCGAACGAAGCGGCTCCCACCGCTCCTTCCGCGGCCAGAGTTTCGACCGCTTTCGGCGAGAGATCGAAGACCGTGCACGGATGACCGGCCTGGAGCATGCGTCGCACCATGTTGGCGCCCATCCGGCCGAGGCCGACCATTCCAAGTTGGGTTGGAGACGATGTTTTCATAAGATTTTTGTGACGACTATCTCTTCAATCTGCGATAGCGACGGATAAGATTATTCGTGGAACTATCGTGCTTCAGTTTGGGCGGAGTCTTGCTTTCGAGTTCGGGAATAATCCGCTGCGCCAGCACTTTGCCGAGTTCCACTCCCCATTGGTCAAACGAATCGATGTTCCAGATCACGCCTTGCGTGAAAACGCTGTGTTCGTACAACGCAACGAGTTTGCCGAGAACTTCCGGCGTCAACCGCTCCGCGAGAATCATGTTCGACGGCCGGTTTCCCTCGAAGACGCGGTGCGGCACAAGCCAGGCGGGAGTTCCTTCCGCTTTGACTTCCGCCGCCGTCTTTCCAAACGCGAGCGCCTCGGCCTGGGCGAAAACATTCGCCAGCAGGATATCGTGATGCGGCCCGAGCGGCGCGAGCGCGCGGGCGAACGCGATGAAATCGCACGGAATCAATCGCGTGCCCTGGTGGATCAACTGGTAGAAGGAATGCTGCCCATTGGTGCCCGGTTCACCCCAGTAAATCGGGCCTGTCTGGTAATCCACCTGTTTTCCCTCCAGCGTCACGCGCTTGCCGTTGCTCTCCATCGTCAACTGTTGCAAGTACGCCGGGAATCGCTTCAGATATTGTTCGTAAGGCAGGACCGCCACCGTTTGCGCCCCCAGGAAATCGTTGTTCCAAATGGCAAGCAGCGCCATCAGCACCGGCAGGTTTCTTTCAAAGGGCACCGTACGAAAATGCTCGTCCATCTCATGAAAGCCCTGGAGCAATTTGCGATAATTTTCCGGTCCCACCGCCAGCATTGTCGAAAGTCCAATGGCCGAATCCATCGAGTAACGTCCGCCGACCCAGTCCCAGAAGCCGAACATGTTCGCCGT
>Ga0105240_10012306_pt1 | contig 11823 bp, 13 predicted proteins | sample KBSC54metaG_FD_80426 | JGI IMG/M metagenome (GOLD analysis project Ga0105240, IMG submission 80426) | Corn rhizosphere microbial communities from Kellogg Biological Station, Michigan, USA - KBS C5-4 metaG | ecosystem: Host-associated > Plants > Roots > Rhizosphere > Soil | place: Michigan, USA...
ATCCCGCGGCCACCCTTTGACCGGATAGCGCGCATTGGCAGGCCTGCAGGCGCTATTCCGAGGACTTCGCTGTCCAAGGTCGACATGCAGCCTCCCCGCAGCCGACGAGGTGGCGGAACCGCGCCGGTCACTCACGCTTCTGTCGAATGCCAAGGGAGAGGTGCGTCCAAATTCCGTCATCCCAGCGAAAGCTGGGATCTCAGGAGAGGATGACCGCGCCCACATCCCTTCATCGTTATCCCGGACTTGATCCGGGATCCATCCAGCGGCTTGGCACCTGCCTCCCGGTGGATGCCGGAACGAGTCCGGCATGACGATGTATTTGGAACAAGGAGCCGGATCGCCACGTCGCTATGCGCTCAACAATGACGAGAGACGCCCCCTTTACTTCCCCACCCCGGCAGGCGCCGAACATTTGTCCATTCCCGCTTCCGCCTCCGCCTGCGTCACCTTGCCGTCATGGTTCGCATCGAGGCACGCGAAGCGCACCAGCGGCTTCGCCATCAGCTCATCGAGCGTCAGAAAGCCATCCTTGTCCGAATCATTCTGGTCGAACCCCGCCATCAGGGCCGCGCGCAGCCCGTCGCGCTGCGCCTGCGACAGGCTCAAGGACTGGAGCATCGGCGAGGCATCGACCATCGCCGCCCATTCGGCGCGGCTGACCTTGCCGTCGCCGTCCGTGTCGATGTGGTTGAACATCTTGGTGTAGCTCGCGACCAAGGCGTCCCGGGTCTCGGGCGGCGCGGCATGCGGCTTGGCCGCCGCCGCGGCGGCGAGAAGAAACAGAACGGCCATTGATCCCCCGATTTTCGATCAGCCGAATTCGTAGGCGCGTTCGCCACGGCTGTGAAGGTCGAAGCCCGTCATGCCCGCCGGGTTTATGCCGGAGGCGCAGAGGGAGCAGTCAGGAGCATCGTTCAGCCCCATCTGCCCGACTGTACGGGGGCGGAAGCGCGGCCCCGGGCTTGGGGGTAAGTGGGGCCGCGCCCTACGCATGGGGGAGTCCTACTAATCCCCCATGCGCAAGACGGAGCCGTTCGCGACGCGCCTTGGATCAGGCCGCCGGCTGCTCGAGCGAGGCCATGTCGATCACGAAGCGATAGCGCACGTCGGCCTTCTCCATCCGCTCCCAGGCCTGGTGGATGTCCTGAATATTGATCATCTCGACCTCGGGCAGGATGTTCTTCTCCGCGGCAAAGTCGAGCAGCTCCTGCGTCTCGCGAATGCCGCCGATCGGCGATCCGCTCAGGCGACGGCGGCCGAGCAGGAAGGGGATCGTGTCGATCGGCTCGACCGGCCCGAGCTGGCCGACCATCACCAACGTGCCGTCGATATCGAGCAGCGGCAGATACGGCATGACGTCATGCTTCACTGGAACCGTATCGATGATCAGGTCGAAGCCGTTCGCCGCCGCCTCCATCGCGGCCGCGTCTGACGACACCAGCAATCTCTCCGCGCCCAGTTCCAGCGCGTCGGCCTCCTTGTCCGCGCTGCGGCTGAGTACGGTCACATGCGCGCCCAGGCCCTTGGCCAGCTTGACCGCCATATGGCCGAGCCCGCCCAGCCCGATCACGCCCACCCGGCTGCCTTCCTTGACGCCCCAGGTCTTGAGCGGCGAGTAAGTCGTGATGCCCGCGCACAGCAAAGGCGCGGCCCTGGCCAGATCGAGCCCGTCGGGCACGCGCAGCACGAATTCCTCACGCGCCACCATATGCTTGGAATAGCCGCCCATCGTCATCTCGCCGGTGACGCGGTCGGCGCCCGAATAAGTCAGCGTCATACCCTCGCGGCAGAGCTGCTCCTCGCCATTATGGCATTGGTCGCAATGCTGGCAGCTGTCGACCATGCAGCCGACCGCGACATTGTCGCCGACCTTATACTTGGTCACCTCGGGTCCGATCGCGGTGACGCGGCCGATAATCTCGTGGCCGGGGATCAGCGGGAAGCTCGACCAGCCCCAATCGTCGCGCGCCATATGCAGGTCCGAATGGCAGACGCCGCAATAGAGCACCTCCATCTGGACGTCGTTGGCGCGCAGTTCGCGGCGGTCGAAAATGTGCGGCGCGAGCGCGTCGTTCCGGGCCTTAGCGGCATAACCGATGGTCTGCATGGGTTTCTTCCTTTTTAGACGACTGCCGTCATCCCAGCGAAAGCTGGGATCCATCTCGCGACCGTGAGGTCAGGCCGCAGAGCCGGGAGATGGACTCCCGTCTTCGCTGGAGTGACGATGATGTTGGGGGATTTGGGGGACGTTAGCGGTTGATCATCGCCTGTGTGGCCGCCGAATAGCGTGCACCCTCGATCTCGACGCTTTCCGCGGCGCGGGTGATGTCGGCGAGGTCGTGCGCGCTAAGCTCGATCGCGGCGGCGTGGATATTCTCCTCCAGCCGGTTGAGCTTGGTCGTGCCCGGGATCGGCACGATCCATGGTTTCTGTGCGAGCAGCCAGGCGAGCGCGATCTGCGCGGGCGTGGCCAGCTTGCGCTTGGCGATGGCGGCGATCAGGTCGACCAGCTTCTGGTTGGCGGCGCGCGCTTCCTCGCTGAAACGCGGCAGGCTGTTGCGGAAATCGTTGCTCTCGAACTTGGTATCCGCGCCGATCTTGCCGGTCAGGAAGCCGCGGCCGAGCGGGCTGAACGGCACGAAGCCGATCCCTAATTCCTCAAGTGTAGGCAATATCTCCGCCTCGGGCTCGCGCCACCACAGACTATATTCGCTCTGCAAAGCGGTGACCGGCTGGACGGCATGCGCGCGGCGGATGGTGGCGGCGCCCGCCTCGGACAGGCCGAAATGCTTGACCTTACCCTCGCGGATCAGGTCGCCGACCGTGCCCGCGACGTCCTCGATCGGCACGTTCGGATCGACGCGATGCTGGTAGAAGAGATCGATCACGTCGGTCTTGAGCCGCTTGAGGCTGGCTTCCGCGACCGCGCGGATATGCTCGGGACGGCTATCCACGCCAGTCTGCTTGCCGTCCTCGATCTTGAATCCGAACTTGGTCGCGATCACCAGCCTGTCGCGGATCGGCGCGAACGCCTCGCCCAGCAACGCCTCATTGGCGAACGGGCCATAGACCTCGGCGGTATCGAAGAAGGTCACGCCGCGCTCGACCGCCGCATGCAGCAGCGAGATCATCTCCTTCGGGTCAGGCGCGACGCCATAAGCGAAGCTCATGCCCATGCAGCCAAGGCCGAGGGCGGAGACTTCGAGACCGTTGCCGAGAGTGCGTTTTTGCATGGATGCCTCCTGCGCGTTCGAATGAGGCCGCCCATCTAGAGGTCGTACGGGCGCACGATTAGCCCGTGAAATCCGCATGAACTTATGAGATTGGCTCATGAATGCCGCGCCACAACGTCAACGACCTGCTCGCTTTCCTCGCGGTCGCCCGCGCGCAAAGCTTCACGCGTGCGGCCGCGCAACTGGGCGTTTCCCAATCCGCGCTCAGCCATACGATCCGCGGGCTGGAGGAACGGTTGGGGCTACGCTTGCTCACCCGCACCACGCGCAGCGTCGCGCCGACCGAGGCCGGCGAGCGGCTGATGCGCAATATCGGGCCGCACTTCGACGAGATCGATGCCGAGATCGATGCGCTGAGCGATCTCAAGGACAAACCGTCAGGCACGATCCGGATCAACAGCAGCGAGCACGCCGCCGAGACCCTGCTCTGGCCCAAGCTGGCGGAGTTCCTGCCGCATTATCCCGACATCAAGATCGAGGTCTGGGCCGATTATACGCTGGCCGACATCGTCACCGAGCGCTTCGACGCCGGCATCCGGCTCGGCGAGCAGGTCGCCAAGGATATGGTCGCGGTCAGGATCGGCCCCGACGAGCGGTTTCTCGTGGTCGGCGCGCCCGCTTATCTCGCCGGGCGCGAGCTGCCGCGCCATCCGCAGGATTTGCTCCAGCATCGCTGCATGAACATGCGGCTGCCCACCTCAGGCGGCCTTTACGCCTGGGAATTCGAGAAGGACGGCCATGAGCTCAAGGTCCGCGTGGACGGCCAGCTCGTGTTCAACGCGCTTCCGCCGATCCTGAACGCCGCGCTCGCCAGCTTCGGCCTGGCCTTCCTGCCGCAGGAAATGGTGCAGCCGCATATCGCGGCGGGACGGCTGGTCACGATGCTGGAGGACTGGACCCCGCCCTTCCCCGGCTATCATCTTTAATATCCCAGCCGCCGCCAGCAATCGCCGGCCTTCGCGCTGCTGGTCGAGGCGCTCCGCTACCGCGGCTGACAATCATCCTCCGGCTTGGCCCAATGATAGGTGCCGTCCGCGCCCTGGAAAGTGCGGTGCGCGACCTCGCTTGCCGCGCGCGCCTGCTCCAGCCGTTCTTCCGCTTTCTCGCACAGCAGGCGCAACATCACGCCATCGATATCCTGCTCAACCATGGCAGGTGAAACGCCGGAAACGGGCCTACGGTCCCGGTTAGCAGCCTCCTAACCCTGATTTACATTAGCCGGAATGGAGTCCGAAACGAACGGAACGGTGTCGGCCTTGTTCGGTTGTTCGCCGCCGGGGCAGACGAGGAGTTTGTCATGGCCGATGTTGAAACCACCCATACGCCTGCGGGCAGTACGACCGTCGTCGAGAAATCGGGCAGCGGCGGTGCGGGCGCGATCCTGATCGCGATCGTGCTGCTGGTCGCCGTCGTGATCGGCGGCTTCTATCTGTTCGGGCGCCAGGGCGCGCAGAATTCCAGGGATTCGGCGATCACCGGCGCCGCCAAGAGCGTAGGCTCCGCCGCCGACAAGGCCGGCGACGCCGCGACCACGGCGGCAAGCAAGCAGTAACGGTTGAATACCCACCTCCGTCACCCCAGCGAAAGCTGGGGTCCATCTCCCGACCGTCCCGGCTGGAGGAATGACAGGAGATGGATGCCAGCTTCCGCTGGCATGACGGGTGGCGGTTAGGCCGCATCAAGCTCCGGATAATGGCGGAAGATGCCGTCGGAGAAAGCGATGCGACGATCGCTCGAAAGATAATCCTGCAACTCCGGCAAGGCCGCGACCGCATCGTGCAGCTTCATCAGGCGCGGATGGTCGCCCCACACCGCCTCCATCCGCCTGGGAAAGGCGAATTTCAGACCTGCGACCAGGTGGAAAAGCGACAGGTCGGCATAAGACCAGCTTTCGCCCGCGATCCAGTCGCCCCGCTCCGAAAGGATGCGCTCGAACCATTTCAGGAATTTGGGGATGCGGTTGGCACGGAAATCCTCCGCGCGCCTTTTCGCCTCGGCCTGCTGCTTCTCGTAATATTCGCCGAGTGCGACCGGGTGATGCGTGTCATGCGCCTCCGCCACCATGTCCGCGATGGTGAGCTGGACCTGATGGACCCACAGCCGCCCGGTTTGATCCGGCGGGGCGAGGCCATATTCCTCGCCCAGATAGAGCAATATGTTGGCCGACTGGCCGATCGTGTTCCCGTCGGGCGTGACCAGATAAGGCGGCGCGAACGGCGGATCGTCGCGATCCGCGTCCAGGTCCTTGCCGAGCGCCTTGTAGCCATCCTCGCCCGCTTCGCGCGCCATGTCGCGATAGGGGATCTTGCCCGCTTCCAGCGCGAGCCGCGGGAACTCGCCCCGCCCGGGAATGGTCGGCCAATACCAGAGTTCGTACATGTGGGGTGTGTCCTCTCGTTCCGTGACGGCCGTGATCGAGCAGAGAAGCTGACTGGCAAGAAGCGTCGCGCAGGCCGAGCCGGTTGCCCGGACAAGCGGCGCGACGTAGCCAGTCAGCTTCTCTGCTCGACCGCAACGCGGCGGGTCGCAAATTGGCGCCCAGCGGCGTCACGCGTCGGTCACGATGAATCTTCATCGCTCCCTCCTTGTTCCTACCTGGGCACCAATTTGCGACCCGTCCCGGCCATCACGGAACGGGAGGACACACCCCTAATCCTCCTTGGCGGAGGGCGTCAGGCCTCTTCGGGCGCCCTCGCGACGATCGCCAGCGCGTGGACGCGCTCGGCCAGCAGCTCGGCCAACGCCTGATTGACCAGCCGGTGCCGCTGGATGCGGTTCTTGCCCGAAAAAGCGGACGAGACGATCTCGACCGTGAAATGGCTTTCGCCGCGCGGATCGTGCCCGGCATGGCCGCGATGCTTGGCCGAATCGTCGATCACGGCGAGCCGTTCGGGCAACAGGCCGGTGCGCAGCCTTTTTTCGATTTCGGCCGCGACCGGCCCCATGGGAGTCTGTGACATCACGCTTATATAGGACGGTTCACGACCCTGATCGACCCAGGCCGCTCGGCCCGGGGCGTGAATCGGGATCGCACAAAAGGGTGAGATGCATTCGTTGGCAGACGCCAAACCCAGACAACCGCGATTTCACGGCCGCGTGCCCGGGCAGCATGCCTGCAGCGCGCCCGGCTGCACCGAACCGGGCGAGTTTCGCGCGCCGCCTGAGGAAGGTGCACGCGCGAATTTCAACGGGCCGGGCTCGTGGCGCTATTTCTGCCTGGATCATGTCCGCGAATTCAACGCGGGCTATAATTTCTTCACCGGCATGACCGCCGAGGAAATCCATGCGCAGCAGCGCCCTTATGCCGGCTGGGAACGCGAGACGCGCGCTTTCTCCGCCACCGCCCAGGGCGGGACGCCGCGCTGGTCCGACTTCATCGATCCGCTGGATGCGATCCAGGCGCGCTACGGCACGGGCGGTCAGCAGGCGCGCAAGGATGGCAAACCCTTGAGCGACGCGGACCGCCGCGCGCTCAAGACGCTCGGCCTCGATGCCGAAGCCGACCGCCGCGCGCTCCGCCAGCGTTATTCGGAACTCGTCCGCCGCTACCACCCCGACCGCAACGGCGGCGACCGCAGCCAGGAGAAGAAGCTCCAGCAGGTGATCGATGCCTACACCCAGCTCAAGAAGGCGCCGGCTTTCGCCTGAACCGTTCGAGCCGTAACGATCGATCGATAAAGGCGGATAGCCGGACTTTCCGCTGATCTTCGTCGACGTAAGCCTCGGCCGACGCTGAGCCGAGGTTGCGCGGGGGGATCGCGCCGCCTACCAGCCGCGCCATGCTGCCCGCACTCGCGCATATCGACGCCTGGATCTTCGATCTGGATAACACGCTCTATCCGGCGTCGGCGGATCTGTTCGGGCTGATCGACAAAAGGATGACCGCTTATGTCATGCGCATCACCGGCCTGTCGTTCGACGAAGCCTATCAGGTGCAGAAGGGCTATTTCCGCGAACATGGCACCACGCTCAACGGGCTGATGCAGGAGCATGGCGTCGATCCGCACGAATTCCTGGCGGACGTGCACGCGATCGAGATGGATGTGCTGCGTGAGGACAAGCGTCTGATCGATGCGATCGCCCGCCTGCCCGGGAGCAAATTGATCTTCACCAATGGCGACGAGCCTTATGCCCGGCGTGTGCTGGCGGGCGTGGGCCTGTCGGAAAGCTTCGAGGCGATCCACGACATCCACGCCATGGCCTATCAGCCCAAGCCGCAAGCTCACGCCTACACTTCGATGATCCAGGCTTTCCGGATCGATCCGGCGAAGGCCCTGTTCGCGGACGATCTCGCCCGCAACCTGCCCCCGGCCAAGGCGGTGGGGCTGACCACGCTCTGGATCGACAATGGCTCGGAACAGGTGGGGGCAGACATCACCGACGGGATCGACTACCGCGCCACCGATCTCGGCCAATGGCTGCATGATATATTGAGGGAAGAATGACGCTCGAAGCCACGATCGACGCCGCCTGGGAAGCGCGCGACACGCTCTCGCTAACCACCACGGGCGAGGTGCGCGACGCGGTCGAGGCCGCGCTCGCCGGCCTCGACGCGGGGACTTTCCGCGTTGCCGAGAAAAAGGGCGATGCCTGGGCTGTCAATCAGTGGCTCAAGAAGGCGGTGCTCCTCTCCTTTCGGCTCAACGATAATGTCGTGGTCGATGGCGGCACGCCGGGCGGCCCCGGCTTCGACAAGGTGCCGACTAAGTTCGCCGGCTGGGACGAGGCGAAGTTCCGCGCGGCGGGTTTCCGCGTCGTGCCGGGCGCGACCGTGCGCCGCGGCGCGCATATCTCGAAGGGCGTCGTGCTGATGCCGAGCTTCGTCAATATCGGCGCTTATGTCGGCGAGGGCACGATGGTGGACACCTGGGCCACGGTCGGCAGTTGCGCGCAGATCGGCGCCAACGTCCATATTTCGGGCGGCGTCGGCATCGGCGGCGTGCTCGAGCCGCTCCAGGCGGGGCCGGTCGTGATCGAGGACAATTGCTTCATCGGCGCCCGCTCCGAAGTCGCCGAAGGCGTGCATGTCGGCGAGGGTGCTGTCCTGTCGATGGGCGTCTATCTCGGCGCGTCGACCAAGATCGTCGACCGCGCGACCGGCGAGATCTTCATGGGGCGCGTGCCGCCTTACGCGGTGGTGGTGCCGGGCACCCTGCCCGGCAAGGATGGCGGCCCGGGCCTCTATTGCGCGGTGATCGTCAAGCGCGTCGATGCCCAGACGCGGTCGAAGACGGGCATCAACGAGCTTCTGAGAGACTGATCGCCGGAAGCGGACCATGGCCCGGACACGCGCTCAGGTCCGCCATTTTCCGCGCTCCATCGGCTATCTGCTGATCGTCGTCCTGTTCGCCGCGGCGGCGATCGGTCAGGGCCTGTCCTATTGGCCCGGCATCATGACCTGGGACGCGATCACCCAATATGATCAGGCGGTCCAGGGCTATTTCGAGGATTGGCACCCGCCGCTGATGGCGTGGATCTGGCGCCAGCTGATCGCGATCAAGGCCGGTCCCGCGCTTATGTATCTGCTGCAGCTCGGCCTGTATTGGGCGGGGTACGGCCTGATCGCGGCGGCGGCGATAAAGCGGCGGCAGCCTCTTGCCGCCTGCCTTATCCTCGCTTGCGCACTGATGCCCTTTCCGCTCGCACTGATGGGTTCGGTGCTGAAAGACTGCCTGATGGAAGGCTTCTTCCTGACGGGCGTCGGTCTGCTGCTCTGGGTGCAGCGCGCGCCGCACTGGGGGCTGCGCATCGCGGCGATGCTGTCCTTGCTGCTCGGCGCCTTGCTGCGCTTCAACGCCTTCCTCGCCGTAGTGCCGCTGCTGGTCAGCCTGCTCCCCTTTTCCTGGCGCAACACGACACCGCGGCTGATCACGGCGTCGCTCCTGTGGCTGGCTGTGGTGCTGGCGTCGCTGCCGCTCGCCAATCGCCTCATCGGTGCCGACAAGACGCATGTCGAGCTGTCGCTCATCATCTTCGATCTGGGCGGGATCACCCGGCATAGCGGGACCGACGTTTTCCCTCCCCTGGGTGTGGCGGAGCCGGTGGCGGTCAATGCGCGCTGCTATCGACCTGACAAGTGGGACAGCTACGCGCTCTGGGCCGAGCCTGTGTGCCCGATCAATTTCGACCGCGTCGAAGCGGCGGTCGAGCGCGACGGCATCTCTCCTTATTCCCGGTTGCTGCACGCGATCCTGGCGCACCCGATCGCTTATGCCGAGCACCGGCTGGCGCATTTCAATCTCAACAGCCGCTTCCTGGTTCGGAACGAAGTGCAGGGGCCGGCTCCAGACCGTGCGATCGACAATGACTGGCATTTCACCGTCACGCGCGGCCCGGGCCTGAAGCTCATCAACCTGCTGACGGGCATAAGCATTCACAGCCCGCTCGGATGGCCGATCGTGTGGATCGCGCTCGCGGGCGGATTGCTGTCGATCCGCAATTTCCTTCCCTCGGCGGCGCTGATCACCCCGATCGGCCTTTCCGCCTTTCTGTACGGGCTGGGCTATCTGCCACTGAGCGTGTCGTCCGAGCTGCGCTATCATCTGTGGACGATTACCGGCGCGGCGATCGCGGCGGCGTTTGCCGCAGCCGATTTACGATCGGGCGCGGCTATCCCGCGCGGCAGGCTGGTCGCGGCCCTTGCGCCGGCGGCGCTTACCGCCCTGCTCTGCACGCTGGCGCGAGTCTCCGCCTTCATCTGAGGCCCGGCCTAATCAGTGAACGACATCGCGGCGACGACGAGTAACCCGACGATGCTGGCGCGGCCGGGCCGCCTTCCCTATCCTCCCGCAAGAATCTTTCGCGGGGACGCAATATGACGAGGATGTTGCGCGTGACGGTCGCCGCCGTAGCGCTGGCGACCGCACTGGCACCGGCCGGGGCGGCGGACACGCCCAAGGCCAAATATGGCGCCTGGGGCGTCGACTATGCCGATATGGACAAGAGCGTGAAGCCGGGCGACGATTTCTTCGACTATGTCGAGGGCACCTGGCTCAAGACGCATCCGATCCCCGCCGACAAATCGCGGACCGGTTACAATTATACCTTGCCGGACGAGACCGAGGTGCAGGTTCGCGCGATCGTCGAGGATGCGGCGCGCAAACCGGACAATGCGATCGCACGCCAGATCGGCGATTTCTACGCCGCCTGGATGGACGAAAAGGGGATCGAGGCGCGCGGCACCGCGCCCCTGACACCCTATCTCGCCCGGATCGAGGCAGTGAAGGACCGAAGCCAGCTCGTCGCGCTGATGGCGGCGCCTGGCTATGCCTTGCCGATCGACATCGGCATTACCGCCGACGAGAAGAACCCGACCCGCTACACCGTCGCTGCGAGCCAGGCGCGCCTGGGCTTGCCGACACGCGATTATTACCTGCTCAAGGGCGAAAAATACGACACCTATCGCAAGGCCTATCGCGACTATATCATCCGCATCCAGACACTCGCGGGCATCGCCGATCCGGCGGCCAAGGCGGACGCGATCATTGCGCTCGAAACGCGGCTGTCGCAGGATCAATGGACGCCCGAACGGCGGCGCGATCCGCAGGCGACCTATAATCCGATGACGCGCGCCGAGCTGATCAAGCTCGCCCCCGCGATGGAATGGAATGCCACGCTCAAGAACATCGGCCTGGGCGCGGCGCAGACGGTCGACGTGGTCGAACCGAGCGCGGTTACGGCTGCGGCGGCACGCATCGCCGATGTGCCGCTGCAGACGTGGAAGGATTATCTGACCTTCCGTTTCATCAGCGATCACGCCACCTATCTGCCCAAGGCGTTCGACGAGGCGCATTTCGATTTCTACAGCCGCACGCTGAACGGCGTGCCGCAGCAACGCGACCGCTGGAAGCGCGGCATGGTCCTCCTCGACGAGGATTTGGGCGAGGCGGTCGGCCAGCTTTACATCGCGCGCCACTGGTCGCCCGAAACCGAGGCCAAGGCGAACGAGCTGCTGAACGACATGCGCGCGGCCTATAAGGACAAGATCGAGCATGCGGCCTGGATGGACGAGGCGACGCGCAGGGAAGCGCTCGTCAAGCTCGCCGGCTTCGATCCGCGCATCGGCCATCCTGCCCATTATATCGACTATTCGAGCTTCACGGTCAGCCGCACCGATCCGCTCGCCAATGCGATGGCGTCGGCCGATTTCGACTGGCGGCTGCAGCTGTCGCGCTTCCCCAAGCCCGTCGACCGCAGCCTGTGGGATATGACCCCGCAGACGGTGAATGCTTATTACGATCCGACGCTCAATCAGGTGACCGTGCCCGCCGCGATCCTGCAACCGCCCTTCTTCGATCCCAATGCCGATCCCGCGGTCAATTATGCGGAGACGGGCGCGACTACGATCGGCCACGAAATGGGCCATGGCTATGACGACGAGGGCCGTCAGTTCGACGCGCAGGGTCGCCTGCGCGACTGGTGGACGCCCGCAACCGCCGCCAAATATAAGGTGAAGGCGGAGATGCTGGCCGCCCAGTTCGATGCCTATGAGCCGATCCCGGGCGTCCATATCAAAGGCCATCTCACGCTCGGCGAGAATCTCGCCGATCTCGGCGGACTCGAGGCTGCTTATCGCGCCTACCGCCGC
>Ga0105240_10012307_pt1 | contig 11821 bp, 8 predicted proteins | sample KBSC54metaG_FD_80426 | JGI IMG/M metagenome (GOLD analysis project Ga0105240, IMG submission 80426) | Corn rhizosphere microbial communities from Kellogg Biological Station, Michigan, USA - KBS C5-4 metaG | ecosystem: Host-associated > Plants > Roots > Rhizosphere > Soil | place: Michigan, USA...
CAACGACACCGTGGTGACGCGCATTCGGCCGACCCCGGCCGAGCTGGGCGAGACGACGCTGTTCGACGCTACTGCGCTCTCTGACGTGAGCACAGCCAGCCCGCGGTTCGTGCTCGATCTGTCGGCATTGTGGAGATTCGGTGCGCTGTCGGTAAACCTCGTAGAGAAGATTTACGGGCCCTCATCGGAATACGAAAACGACGACGGCGACAACCCCACCGGAAAGCTGCAGTACTTCAAGAGCACTATTGGCACGGCCGCGATTACGAATCTGAATGTGAGTTATGACTTCGGCCGGCACTTGAGGCTCAGCATCGGCGCGATCGATCTGTTCGACCGCAAGCCGCCTCACCTCAACGCGGGCTTGCTCGCGCATTACGACAGCTTCGTCTACGGCGATAATCAGGGCGTACAGGCTTATCCGTCGTTCTCGCCATTCGGTATCAATGGCGGGTCCTACTATGCGACCGCGCTGTTCGCGTTCTGACCGGGATAAGAAAAACTAAACCGCAGGTCAAAAACTGTATTTGGTTGCTCGAGGCACCAGGCGGATAGTCCAGCCACACCCGCGAGGGTGTCTGACTTGCCACTCACAGCAGCACTGTATTGGGGTTGGGCCGATACAGTGCGACGGATTCGCTCGTACGCGTACATTCCGTGCAACGGTCCGCCGCGCCACGCTATATCGGTGAGCTGGAGAGTTCAGTACCTCAAACGACCAGAGAGTGTGGCCATGGCTGCGACCAGTGTCATTCGACGTAGTTGTTGGAAACTCATCACGGGCCTGTTGGCCGCATACGGTGGCAGCGTCGGCATTGCGACCGTGTCCGCCGCTGAAATCGACGCCCCGCCGCAGGAAGTGGTCAGACTTGCTGACCTGAATCTGCAGGATTCCCGAGGTATTGCCGCAGCCTACAACCGCTTGCTGTGGGCCGCGCGGCGGGTCTGTGCCGGCACGGATTCGGCCGACTACTGGGTTCGAGAGAGCGCAGTGCCGTGTGTCATACAGGCCGTGAGCCGAGGACTCGATTGCGTCGGCTCGCACCAGTTGACCGCATACGCGCAGGCGCAGCCGTTGTTTCGGCTGCGACGTGCGCAGACAGGAGGCGTTTGATGGACACCTTTATTGCACTTGCTGTGGTCGGGGTGTGGATAACGATTTCGGTGGTGGGATTGAGGCGGGCTTTCGGTTCGCGCAGTCTTTTGCCCGGCTGTGCACCCAAACACGAGGCCTGTCCGGCGGGCCATGCGCGAACGCCGTAGGTGGACTCCGAGCTACGACTCCTCGATATAACTTCGCTCTGAATCCTTGGGCCGATACCCGCCGCAGTAATCAACTGCGGTGACGGCGCCTGGCCTTCCCGTAGGGTACCGCCCCCGGATGCGCTGTGCGCGGCGCCAGATATTGGATTATTGCGTCTGTCCCAGGACCGACACAGACTGCGCGCTGATCATGATTGTATTCGAGCAGTGTTCTTGAAGCGGAACACAACGGCCTGTTTCGTTGTACGCCGCTTTCCCGGGCCAGGTCGTGGGAATAGGATTCGCGGGCCGTAACATAACTCCATCATCCGCCTGGCCTGTCCAAAGGAAGGGACCAACATGTCAAATCCATTGCTCATCGTCTTGCGCAACTCGTTGCACTCTCTCGGTGCCGTTCTCGGTCTCTCGCTTTTGCTCTATCCGATCTCGAGCCTCGCCGCAACGACGCCAACGTATCTCGTGCAACCGAAGGTTACCGGGTCGTTCGGTATCGTAACGTGCGGGTCGTACTCGATCTTTACGGGCTCCACGCCCAGCCCCACGGCGTACTGCGCCCAATTCATCGGAAACGTGAATACGACGGCGGTGGCCGGTAGTCAGGTTGCTTATCTCGTGAGTCCCAAGTCGACCAACCAGTTCGGTATCACCTCGTGCTCGGGATACGCGATCATCACCGGCTCGGTACCGAACCCGAACAGCTACTGCAGCCAGCTCATCGGGTATCCCTACGCGAGCGCGGTCGCGGGCACCACGGCAACCTATTTCGCATGCCCGCTGGTGACCAATAATTTCGGAATCGTCAGTTGCTCGGGCGCATATCAGATCATCAAGGGCGCAGCGCCCAATCCGAGCAGTTATCAAAGCTGGCTGATCGGGTACACCAACTAGCGCAACGGCGGCGGGCGGCACGCGCGTATGCCGCCCGCGCCGGGTGTACACCGGTTGACTAGCCGCAATCCGGCGACCCTGGCGCGCGGTTCACGTAGGAGAACAGTTCACCGAGAGTAACGGCCTCGTGCCATTGCTCGAGAAGGGCTTCGACGCCGACCCCAAACGCTTGGGACAAGTTCGTCAGGAAGTTCTCACACTCCAGCGAGTCCGCTCTGGGAGTCTTCTGGCGGGTGGACGCTCAGCCACTGCCGCAGCGGTCGCTCGAACTCAGACAGGTCTTTCGAGGCATCTTTGACTGGTTCGAGCGAAAAAGGGGGTAGTCACGGAGTCCTTTCGAGCTTGTTCCTGTGACGCCGCTTCGCGCGTCATAGCAATTACCCTATTTCTGTGCAACGCCGCGATCAGTGAACCGATTTGGAGCGCCGCCCGCCCTCGCGCGGGCCGAACGATGAGACGTTAGGCTCATGACGCCGATGTTTGCTCGTTCCCGCCTGTTCCCGAACTACCATCCCCCAAAATTCTGTTGTACGGTTGTACAACAGGACAGACGTCGACCCTGTATGAAGTCGCGCTGGACCGATAGGGAGAGCACTATGCGTATCGATGCGCGGAGGATGAGCCGAGCCGGTAATGGACTCTCGGTCCAGGTATTCGCGGGGGTGGCACTGGCAATCGTCTCGAAGTGGTGCCTGGCGGGGTCGCCCGGAGGTGATGACGCTGTTCCCAACAGCGGCACGCCGGCGGCTGCTGAAGCGCCGGCCAGCAGCACCGACAACACTGCCACCAGGACCGAAAAGAGCCTCGAGGAGGTGGTCGTCACAGGCTCCCTGATTCCAACGACCGGCAAGGAGCTCGCCACGCCGTTGACGGTGATCAGCACCGAGGATCTCCAAAAGAAGGGATTTGCCGATATTGCCGAAGGTTTGCAGCGTACCTCGTACGCAACCGGAAGCATCCAAGGTGGGCAGTACGCTTACAACTTGGGCTTCACCCTCGGAGCCAAGGTCGTCAGCCTGTTCGGTTTACTGCCCCAATACACCAAGTATCTGATCGATGGACGCCCGATGGCGGCGTACCCGGCGCTTTACAACGGCACCGACGTCATCGTCAGCATCTCGGGCGTTCCGACACAATTGATCGATCACCTCGATATTCTCCCCGGCGCGCAGTCTTCTATCTACGGATCCGACGCCATCGCGGGGGTGGTCAACATTGTGATGAAGAAGAACTTCGATGGTCCGTTGATCGATGGCCGCTATGGATGGAGCACGCAAGGTGGCAATTCGGATCGACGCATTGCGCTGGCTGACGGGTTCAGTCTCGGGAGCCTCAGTCTCGTGGCGGGTGCTCAGTACGAGAATCTTTCACCGATCTGGGCCTTCCAGCGAGGCCGGACGCGTCAGATTTTCGCCGGCGGGTCGACACCCCAGACGGCTACGAGGGACTTCCTGGTGATTGGCCTTCAGGGCCAGCCGAATGGCGATATCTATTACTTTCAAGACCCGTCCAATTGCGCGAATGTCAGCGCCCTGTACGGCGGCACAGAGCGCATGTATTCGCGCGCGAACTTTGGCTCTTACTGCGGCACCGTCAACCAGGGCTACTACACCATTGCAAACGAGCAGGAAGCTACGCAGGGATATGTCCACGCGACGCTGGACGTGACGGACACACTGCAGATCTTCGCGGATGCCCTCATCAATCACGACGTAGTGCGATTCAGCGGGGGAACACAACAGTATAACAGCAGCTATGACCCGGCCAGCCCGTATGCCTACTACGAGGACCCCAATCTCAATCCGGACTATCTGAACCTGCAGCGCAACTTCTCACCCGAGGAGGCAGGGGGTCTCGATAGCACCCTCAACAAGAACACGAACAACACCGTTCGCGGCACGCTCGGCGTCAAAGGCGACATCGGCTCTTCCAATTGGAAATACGTCGTTGACATGACCTATTCCGAGAACAAGCTCACGGAATCCACGCCGGTGTTCCTCACCGCTCCGATTGAAGCCTTTTTCGCCAATATCTATGGGCCACAACTCGGTTATGACGCCGATCTCGGCGCTTATCTCTATTCGCCCAACTATGCGTCTTTCTACAAGTCCCTGACCCCGGCCCAGTTCAACGGCTTCCTGGCAAAGCTCAACAACTACTCCCGCACCGAAGAGAGCTTCGCGCGGGGACAGGTGACGAATACGGCGCTCTTCAAGTTGCCCGGCGGGGGTGCCGGGCTGGCGTTGCAACTCGAAGGCGGCAGCCAAGGGTGGGATTATGCGCCGAACTCAAACTATTTCGATGGTGGAGCGTTCGCTTTCACTTCCACGGCGGGCTCCGGCCACCGGTCGCACTACGCGATCACGACTGAGCTGAAGTTACCCGTGCTCTCCGTTTTGACCGCCGACCTCTCCGGCAGGTATGACGACTTCCGGGTTTCGGGCCAGAGCGTCGACAAGGCTACTTTCAATGCCGGACTCCAGTACCGTCCCGTGCAGATGTTGCTCTTGCGCGGCCGATATGGCACGGCCTTCAAAGCTCCTACACTGGCGGATGAATTCGAGGGCAAGAGCGGGTTCTATCAGAATCTGAACGACTACTACTACTGTGCGACCCAGGGCTTTACCGGCTCGAACCTGCCCAACTGCCACCAGTTTCAAGCTTCCACCTTCGGTACGACCTCCGGCAATCCCGCGCTGCGCCCGATTACGGCCACAGTGTGGGACGTGGGCTTCATACTGACTCCCCTCGAGCGGTTGAATATCACCTTCGACTACATCCACTGGGCGATACGGAATGAGGTGCAATCGTCAAATCCGGACACACTGCTGAAGAACGAGGCGGCGTGTCGTCTCGGCGACCTGGATGCCAACTCGCCCACGTGTGTGCAGGCGATCGCGGACGTCACTCGCAATTCCAGTGGTCAGATCGTGAGCATCTACACACCAAAGGAAAACGCGTCCCACGAGAACCTGGGCGTGTTCACCACTACGCTCGACTATGCGGTTCCGGCGGGAGCTCTCGGCGAGTTCCTCCTCAATGGCTCATTTACCCTGACCAAGTTCCATACGTTCGAGCAGTTTCCAGGTGATCCCTACGTCAACTACCTCAATGATCCTTTTTACAGCACGGAATTCAAGACAAAATCGAACGCATCCGTCACCTGGTCGAAAGACCCCGTCAGCGTGACCCTCTACGTTGAGCGCTATGGGCGCTCGCCCAACTACATCTCAACCACGCAACAGAACGGCTATTCACAGAGCGGTGCCGGAACCGTGGCGCCCTGGACCCTGGCCGACCTGACCGTGAGTTACAAGCCCATTGCATCCCTGGAGCTGACTTTCGCCACCAACAATCTGTTCAACAGGATGCCCCCGACGGACAACAGCTATTTCGGCACCGAAGTGCAGCCCTATAATCAGTTCAACTACAATGTCTACGGGCGCACGTTCTACGTGACGGCGAGCTACAAGCCTCAGTTGGGAGGCCACTGAGGCGTGCGCATCAAGTCTAACGAGAAGCTCGCTGCGCAGTCCCTTATCGTCCTGGCCGGGCTGTTGCTGGTCTGTGTGGCCCACGCGGGTCGTGCGTTGGTTCCGCAAGACTGGTATCGATTCCAGGCTCTCTCCGACCTTCAGATGGCACCCGATGGCAACGCCGTAGCCTACCTGGTGACCCGCTATGACAAGGAGCTCGATGAGAGCCGAACTGCGTTATGGCGCACCGACTGGACTGGCGGGGACAGTGTCCAACTGACTCGCGGCGAGAGCGTTAGCGATCCACGTTTCAGTCCCGACGGCCGTTACATCAGTTTCCTGTCCGCGCGGCCGGCGGACAAACCGGCCCAGCTATGGGCGCTGGATCGCCATGGTGGAGAGGCCCGAACGCTCAGTCATGTCGACGGCGAGATCGTCGCGTACGAGTGGGCACCCGACGGCGCTCACGCGGTACTGGTAGTCCGTTCCTCGGCTCGCGAGAAAGGTACCAGGCCCATTGTAGTGGAAGCCTCTCAGTTCAAGAGGGACGGGCAGGGCTATCTGACTTCGGACCAACGGACTTACCTGTATCTGCTGGATATTGGCACGGGGATCTCTCAGCCGTTGACCAGCGATCCGGCGCGCACGGATTCGTTCGCCGTGTATTCCCCTGACTCGCGTCACATTGCTTTCATCAGCAGTGCCGTCGATGATCCACATGATGTCGGGCGGAGTGAGATCGACGTGATCGACGCCGCCAGTGGCTCCAGGCCACGACACCTCCTTTCGACCGAGGCGCCCAGAAATCAGGCTCTCGCATGGAGCCCTGACGGCACCCGCATCGCTTTTTCGAGCGGGGCCGAGCTGAAATATAACGCCTACAGTGTCGATAGGCTCGCCGTGGCCGAGGTGACATCCGGTAAAGTCCGTGTGTTGACCGATGGGCTGGATCGAGCGGTCGTTCTTGCAAAGTTCGCCGACGACGGCCGTTCTATCCTGTTCTGCGTCGAGGACGACGGTATCCGCTATCCGGCGCGGATAAATCTGGAGACGGGTGTCATCGACCATCTGGGCGAGCGAATGGTGGTGCACGATCTGGCCTCGGCCAAAGGCCACGTGGCGGTGCTGGTGTCGAGTGATTCGGCTCCCGTCGAGGCCTTCGCGCTCGAGGACGGTCACCTCAGGCCACTGAGCGCCCACAATCGTGAGTTGTTCGGCGAGTTGACGCTAGGCTCGGTGGAGGACATCGTGTTCAAGAGCCGCGATGGAACACAGGTGCGCGGACTGATGGTGAAGCCACCTGGGTTCATGGCCGGTCGGCGATATCCCACGATTGTGTGGATACACGGCGGTCCCAATGAGCAGGACGAGCACTCCCTGGAGCTCTATAGCTACGGGACACAGCTCGATCGACAATTTTTCGCAACCCATGGGTATGTCGTGCTCGCGATCAACTACCGCGGCGGCGCCGGACGAGGTGCAGGTACGCGCGGGCCATCTTCGCGGATTGGGGTCATAAGGAAGTCGATGACCTGCTCGCCGGCGTGGACTACGCGGTCGCCCGCGGTATCGCGGATCCGGGGCGAGTCGGAATCGGCGGGTGGAGCTACGGCGGAATTCTTACCGACTACACCATTACGAAAGACACCCGGTTCAAAGCTGCGATCAGCGGCGCCGGCAGTGGCAACCAGACGGCGATGTATGGTGTCGACGAATACGTGTCGCAGTACAACAACGAGCTCGAGGCGCCTTGGCACGACACCGCGCTATGGATAAAGCTCTCGTACCCGCTCTTTCACGCTGATCGCATCCGTACTCCAACGCTGTTCCTGGGCGGTGACAGAGACTCCAACGTTCCGTTGGTAGGCGGCGAGCAAATGTATCAATCGTTGCGCACTCTGGGAGTGCCGACCCGACTGGTCGTCTATCCCGGCGAGTACCACACGCTGGCCCGTCCCAGTTTCCTGGTCGACCGAACTCAACGCTACCTCGATTGGATGGACAGGTACCTCGCCCCAACTGCGGCGTCTCGTTAGGCAGCCGTTAGGGGAAGCCCTGCTGCCGGCTGGAGGGAACTCCCCGCGACCCGTTCTCGATTTTGAGCGTTCGCATGGGGTCCGACCCTACAAAGTGTGTGCAAACACAACAAATGGCGCGTCCCGCCGCGCTATGATGACCGGGCGCACCTGTCATGTTGCTTGTTTCACATGGACGCATCGGCACCAGGCCCAGCGGTTTTAGCGAAGCTCTCCCATGAACCCAAATAACAACGGAAGCGATTCCGCGGGGTTGAGCTTGCAACCCCCAGCGATCGTTTGCCCGAAGTGCCAATATAGAAGAACGCCGGCGGATCAGTGCCCGCAATGGCAGTGTCCGAGCTGTGGAGTGGCCTACAGCAAAGCGACAGCGCCCTCGGCGCCTGTTGCCATCAAAATCAGCAGCGTCCGTGGACCCGGCCGCCGGGAAATCGACCCCGACGAGCTGGAAACCGTGACGCCGAGCGCATTCTCCGTGTTCATCGACGGGCGCATCGGCCGCCTGCGCTATCTCGCCTATTCGTGGCCGCCGATGATTTTGACCGGTTTGGGAATTCTTGCGGCGGTCATGCCCAAAACGCCCGGGATGGTGAAGTTTCGCGAGACGTTGTTGATTCCGGGGGCCATCCTGATCGTCCTGTGGATCTGGACGATGCTGCGATCGATGGCTCTGCGCCTGCACGATGTCAATCGAAGTGCCAAGTGGGTGTTGGCGTTGCTGCTCTTGCCCGGCTTGGGCCGCCTGATGGGCGGGCCACAACTGGTGCTGGTTTGCTCGAGCGCTTTCTGGATCGTTTCGTTATTACTGATCATCTGGCCGGGCTCGGACGGCTATAACGACTATGGGCCACCCGCCGGCCCCAACACCACCCTGGTGAAGGTAGGCGCCTGCGCAGTCCTCGCCCTGATGGCGCTGAGCGTGGTCGCAAACGTCAAGTACATACAGTATGCGCGTGACCACAAGCTCAACGCCTCGAACTCCGAGGCTCCGGGTGGAACCGGAGAACAGCCGGCGTCGACCACCAAGGAGAAAGCGCTCGCCGCGTTACGCCAGACCGTGCAAGAGCTCTCGCCGACGCTGCCCAAGAAGATAGACCGGGTAACTACGCTCACGGGCGCGGAAGTTCGTGGCGACACCTACAAGGTGTATTACTCAATGGATCCGAGTGTCCACCTGGATGCGAACAGGAAGGACGCTGCGGAGCAGGTCGCGAAGCAGAAGATTTGCCAGAGTTCGATGCGGACCCACATAGACAACGGCGTTACGGTGGAGTACGTCTACACGTTCTCGGGGTCGATAGGGGAGCAGACCCTGTTTGTGTATGTCCCCGCCGGCAGTTGCAACTGAGGCCTAGGCGGGTATACGCCCGGAGTCGATGATTGTGGCTGCGGTAATCTCGCGTACTGTTCGGGCGCCGCAGCCGACCATGGCAAGCCTCAACTCGAGATTGAGAATGTCGAGCACGCGCTCGACGCCATCCTGACCGAAGGCCGCGAGCCCCCAGGCATAGGGGCGTCCGATGCCGACCGCGCTGGCGCCCAACGCGAGCGCCTTGAAGACATCAGTGCCGCGGCGTACGCCGCCGTCGACGAGCACGGGAATGCGACCGGCCGCCCCCTGCACAACTTCCGGCAGCGATTCGATCGTGGCGCGGCCGCTCTCGATCGAGCGCCCACCATGATTGGAGACGATGATGCCGTCCGCGCCATTCTGCACCGCGAGTGCCGCGTCCTCCGCCGACTCGATTCCTTTGAGGACGACTTTCATCTTGGTCACGTCTTTGAGTCGTTTTACGAAATCCCACGTCAACGATGCCTGTGTGAGGCCAAGACCTTGAGTGTCAATGCCGCTGAACATCGGTTTGGTGCTGAGATTCGCACGCGGATAGCCATGCTCGTCGACGCTGTGACAACTACTGCAAGTGCGAGTGTCTGCGCGGCGCAGCCGCGCTGCGGTCTCGGTGTTGCGTCCGGCGGGCGTATCCACTGTGACGGCAACAACGGGGCAGCCGGCCGCCTCGGCACGCTTGACCAGCGTCTTCGTGACCTGGAACTGGTTGGTGGTGTAGAGCTGGTACCACACCGGCGCGCCCCGCGCGGCGTTGATCTCCTCCACCGGAAATGATGCCTGGGTCGACATGATGTGCAGGGCGTTCTTCTTTTTCGTCGCGCGGGCGACGGCGATGTCGCCCTCGGGGTTCAGCGCGCGCAGGCTCCCGATCGGCCAGCAACCGATTGGCGATGCGGCTTTGATGCCGAGTACTTCGATGGACAGATCGACATGGCTCACATCGACCAGACGCCTGGCCCGCAATTGGTAGCGCGCGTAGGCTGCATGGTTGGCGCTCAGCGTGACATCCCCATCGACCCCGCTTTGCAGGTATCCCCAGTGCGCCGGGGGCACTACGCGCTGCGCAAGCGCCTCCAGCTCGAATACATCCAGGGCTTCAGCGGCCGAGGCAGGCAAACGCTCTTCGGAGAATGCGCGTGTCCAAGGTGCGAGGGCCGTCAATACAGGACTTGCACCCAAGAATCTCAGCAGCGCGCGACGCTCTAGCCTCATGATCCCCTCCCGATAAACCGCATCCCGTCGCCTCTTACCAGCAGGCCTGTGCCCAGGCAACCAGTTGCTACGGTGGTGACCGATCCGCGGCAGGATGCCAAGCCGGTGCCTTTTGAGTTGGGATAGGCGATGCCGCCATCGTAGCCCGCTGCAAACGAGGCTCCCAGCGCGGCGCAGGGCGGCTTGACGCCGGTGCCCGTCGCGGCCAATGTTCGGCAAAGCGGAAGTGCCAACACGGCAAACCAGGAGTGGCTACGCGAGCAATCATGGGCGAAAAAGTCTCCGCAGACTATGGCTTGGACGGTGAGGCCGTAAAGTCTTTGCTTCAGGGGGCCGTGTTGAAGGGGCGCGACCCGCTTCAGATCCTGCGCGCTGCGGCCATCGATCCATCGATCTATGGAAACGCCCAGGCCGCGATCGGCGGAAGTTCGTTGGTCAGATTAGTCCGCCAGATTCAAATCTCGATTGACGATGTGTACTTGGGTTTTCTGGCGCAAGGCTGCCGGTTGGCGCTCGAGACCGAGAGATTGTTGTCCTTCCTGCATTGCGCCACCTTTGGCGAAGCGTTGCGCGTCAGCATCCGATTCACCGACGCCATGTCTGCCGATGTTGGCCCCGGAATCATCGAAGAGCATGGCGCCGGATTGCAGCACATTTGCAAATATCACACGATCGGCGGCGTCGATCGCAACATCCTGGTGTGGATCCGATTTGTCTGGATCTATCAATTCTTCAGTTGGCTCATCGGCCGTCCCCTGGCGCTCCGCGGAGTTTTCATTCAGGGGGCCCAGCCAACTCAGTCGAATGGATTCGACCGGTTTGCGCTGTTCGGCTGCCCGGTGAAATTCGGCGCTCCGGTCGATGCGCTCTGCTATAGCTGGAATGACCTGACTGTCCGCCTGGTTCACAGCTCCATCTCGGAATACGAAGACTATTATTCAAGCGCGCCCGACTGGTTCGAGTCTCCCGGACGAGGTTTGAGCGTGCGCGAGCAGACGCAGAAGGTACTGATCGATCTGCAGAGGGCGGGCATGTGGTCGGCGCCCATCGAGGTGGTCGCCGCGCGCCTTCGAACCCGACCACGGCGGCTGCGTCACGATCTGGCGCATGAAGGCGAGAGTTTCCAGGACATCAGGACACGTCTGCGGGGTGAGCTCGCGGGTGCCTATCTGCTGGCGAGTGATTTACCCATCACGGCCATCGGCCTCGCATTGGGCTTCAGCGAGCCCGGCAGCTTCTCCAGGCACTTTGTGGCCTGGGCGGGTATGACCCCGTCTGCTTACCGCGCCCATCATATCGCCGATGCGGCCAAAATCGGGATCGCCACGGCTTTACTTGCAGAGCGGCGCGTTAAGTTGTGAGTTGTAGTTGTTCACGCCTGAACGAGCGGGGGTACCGAGCCCCTTACCCATTGCGGGCCCAGCGATGTTCCGCCAGGCCGATGCTTTGTCACTACGGTTAAGTCCTGTTGTCACTCCTGCCATAGCGATTTTCCCCTCGGATGGTACGTTGCAGCGATCACTCGGGATCAGAAAACCGGGGATTATTCGAATTATCGAGGGGGATCGGAATGAGTCGGCATCACATCGCAAGAC
>Ga0105240_10012310_pt1 | contig 11820 bp, 10 predicted proteins | sample KBSC54metaG_FD_80426 | JGI IMG/M metagenome (GOLD analysis project Ga0105240, IMG submission 80426) | Corn rhizosphere microbial communities from Kellogg Biological Station, Michigan, USA - KBS C5-4 metaG | ecosystem: Host-associated > Plants > Roots > Rhizosphere > Soil | place: Michigan, USA...
ATGGTCGGCGCGGGGCGTGACGCTTTTTTCCGGTGGCGCTTTGCCGGAGGGCGACGACATGGCGGCGCTTTATCTGCCGGCGGGCGCGAACGGCCCGGCGCTGCTGACGATGAACAATTTCCGCATGATCATGAAATACAACAATGCCGCCAGCTATGCGCTGGCGGTGGGACTGTTGGCGGATCGCGCGATGGACCGTCCGGGAATCCAGGCGCCCTGGCCGCGCAGCGAAAAGCCTTTGTCCCGCGCCGAACGGCTGCGCTTTCAGACCGATCTTGCGACATTGGGATATGACACAGGCGAACTGGATGGTCTTTTGGGCCGCAAAACTCGCGAGGCTTTGCGCGCGTATCAAGCTTCGCGCGGTCTCGTCGCCGATGCCTTTCCGACCCAGGCGATGCTGACATTGCTGGACGGCGACGCCACCAAGGCCACGACAAAGATCGACTAGATCAGGGTTTGAAGCCGGGGCAATCCACGCGGCCAACGCCGCCATCGGTGCCTGGTGTGAACACGCATTGGCCTTTCTGGCGCCCGGCGGAATCGTAAAGATCAATCGCCCAGTCCGCTTCCCGCCGCGTCATCATCAGAAAACCGAACCCGCCCACCGACAGCCCATCCTTGACGCTGACGCCGGAACGTCCTTGGAAGATCGCGCCTTTCAAGTCGGCCGGCGTGATGTCGAGATTGTCGCCGCCATTGCCGGCAACGATCTGCGGCGGCACCGCGCCGTCATAATTGATTGCTTCGAAAGTATGGATATGTCCCGACAGCATCAACGCGATGTTCGGCGGCAACGGCGTCGTGCTGGCCGCGGCGATGATGGTGGCGTTGCCGCCGATGGGAATATTAAGCGGCCCGGAAATCGCCGCCCAGATCGGGCGATGCCCCACATACCAAACCGGAGCGGAAACCGATGCCAAATCCTGGAACTCTTTCTCATAAGTGGGAACCAGCTTGTCATTGATGCTGGTATCCGGTGCATCGGCATTGTCCATCGCCGCCAAACTCACGCCGCCCACAGACACCAGAAGCGGCGCCAAATGCGGATTGCAGGGCGCAGCAGGATCGAAAGCGTCTTGCCCCAGCAATCTGAGAAATCCCAGCCCGGCGCGCTGACAATCCTCATGATTGCCGCGCAGAATCACCCAAGGCGCGGCCGTGAGCAAAGGCGCTGCAGGAGCGAAGAAATCTGCATTCCAGCTGGGCCAATTGTCGCCGGAGGGCGAACCTTCGCATCCTTTGTTGCCCGTCGGGCATGGCTCTTCGCGATAGAGATAGTCGCCGACGTGGACCACCAGGTCCGGTTTGAGTTTCGCCGCCGCCGCCGCCAGCGCGGGAAAAGGCCAGGCCGCCGGATCGTTGCAGGCCTGCAGCGCGCCGCCCTTGATGCGGCAGCCGGTGTCGCCCAATACCAGGATGCGGTTCGGCGCGGGAACCGGCAGCGGCAGGGCATTGGCATGGATGGACGCGGCACTGGCGCCGGCCGGGACCGGCGCGGCGCAGGTCAGCGGAAAAGCGCCGTTTTCTGGCGCGCGGACCGTCATCGCCACTTCACCTTTGTCGCTTTTCAGGGTCGGGCAGGTCTGGTCGCCGGTGATGACGCGCGCTTCATAGCCGCCGCCCGCAACCGCCTGCACCCAGGCTTGGGTCTCAACCTGAGCCTGCGCCCGCGCGGGGAGCATGATCATTGTGACGATTGCTATAAGTGTGAAATTCCTCACATGCGCCCCTTTGTTGCATATGCACAATGCCTTGGTGGCATGACATTTGGTATATCTTACGTTGTATAAAGATAGCGTAAATTAAAAACCTTTGTCACAAGGGACCCGAAGGGAATATTCGTGCCACGCGTATTGACGGAATCCGACATCGCAAGCTTTCGCGAACGGCTCTGCGAGCTTGCCACGCGCATCTATGTCGAGCGCGGTCCCGAGAATTTCAACATGCGCCTCCTGGCGTCTGAGTTGGGCGTCAGCGCCATGACGCCCTATCGCTATTTCAAGGACAAGGACGAGATCCTGTCCGCGATCCGGGCGCGGGCCTTCAACCGCTTTGCCGACCAGCTGGAACGGGCGTTGGCGGTCCCCGGGACCCCGCCCGAAAAAAGCATGGCGGTGGGAAAGGCCTATATCCGTTTCGCGCTGGAGGAGCAGACCTGCTTCCGGTTGATCTTCGATTTCAACGAGCCCAAAGGCACGCCCGTCCCCGAACTGGCGGCGGCTGCGGCCCGGGCGAAATCCACCATGACCACGCATATCCACATGATGGTGAAGGAAGGCTATTTCCACGGCGACCCCGAACTGATCGGTCACGTCTTGTGGGCTGGCCTGCATGGCGTGGTGGTGCTGCACCTGTCGGGCAAGCTTTACGGCGATATCGACCTGTTCAAGCTTCTGGACGAAGTGCGGCGCGTGCTTCGGGGCGCCTACACCGTCAAAATTCCCGCCGAAGCGTAATGCGCCAAGTGCGCCCCACCCCGGGCAGTGCCGCCAGATTGGCGTAGGTATCGGCATCGGGCGTGAAATAACGCGTGTCTGCCAGATTGTTCACATTCACATCCGCCTCCCATAGCCCCATCCGCAGGAACGCCGACATGTTCAGCGTGACATAAGACGGGAAGGTGATCGGCTGCGGCACCGTCTGGGCGGTGTGCGAGACATAGGTCCCGCCGACTGTGGCACCCCAATTCTGCTCGTCGCTCGTATAAGTGAGATAGGGGCTGATCACCGAATGGGGGATCAGCGCATATTCGTAATTGCCGCCTTTGCCCGGCAGGCTTGAGAAATCGAACGCCACATAGCTGCCGCCGAACCCGGCCGCAGGCGATACCCCGGCGTTGCGCGCAGGAATATAGGCGAAGCTGTGGTCCGGGCCTTTCACGATGGTGTGCTGCAGGCTGCCTGCCAGAGTGGCGCTGAGATTCTCGTTCATCACATAACGGATCTCCGCCTCTCCCCCTTCGGAGCGCGTGCCCCGGACATTGGTGATGCCCAGGCCTTGCTCCAATTGGGTGCGTTCCTGCCGGTACCAGGCCACCGATCCCACCAGATGCTGGTCGAGAAAAGCGAACTTCACGCCTGCTTCATTGAGGAAGGACGAGGACAGCCAGGCATCGCTCACGAGCAATGATGTCACGACCTGAGAGGCCTGACCGATTTCGATGGCCGAGGATTTGGCATTGGTGACGTAGGGGATCAGGCCCCAATCGGTTTTGTAGCTGAGGCTTGCCGAATAGGTCAGTGCGCCTTTGCCGGCGCGCGCGTCCGGCGGCTCGAACGCCATCACGCCCCGGTCCACCGAGCGGACATTATAGGCGTCGTAGCGGCCGCTCAGGATCAGATCCAAGCGCTTGTTCCAGGCAATATCGGAGGTGACGAACAAGCCGGCATCGCCGGTCGAGGTGCGCACGTCATTCTCCCAGCCCAGCCCCACCGCACCCGGCGGGTCGATATTGAAGGGCGAGTCGATAATGTCGTTCGGCGTGGCACCGACGCTGATGTCGCGCCGGTCCAGCGCGATCACGCCGCTATTGTAGCTTTCCTTGCCAATGGCGCGCACATAGCGATACGAGGCGCCGACGATATTCTGCGTGGTGATGGCGCCGAAATCGCGCGCGAAATCATAGCGGAGCCGCGCCTCACCGATCAGAGTGCGATAGGAACCGGGAAATCCATAGGACACAAAACGGTCATTCGACAGCGTGTCGACAAAACCTTGCAGTCGGACGCGGTCCCCGCCGTCCAGGGCGCGGACCAGCTCGACAAAACCGGTATGGGTGACGGTATTAGAAAAATCCACGCCCCGCGCGATGTACACGGTGCGGCGATCCAGATGCGTGGTGCCCACACCCGTGTCCAGCGCATGGGTGGCGTTGACGCAGGTGCCGCAGCCGGGCACGGCGATATAGAGCGGCTTGAAATTGGGATCGAAGAAATAGGGATTGCCGCCCAGCTCATTGAGGGTCAACCGTCCATTGCCGTCGGCGTCCTTCAGCGAGATGTTGCGGCCAGTGATGTAGGTGCCGGTATCGATCAACTGCTGCGTGAGCCGGTTCCAGCCCGGCGTCTGCACGTCACCATTGGAGTGGTAGTACATGTAGTCCGACGAGAGCGACCAGGCGCCGCTTTCGAAATCGCCGGACAGTTCCACCAGCTGATGGCTGGGATGGATGCCGCGATAATAGCTGAAGGAATCATCCAGCTCGCCATAGGCATGCACACCGCCCCGCACGCTGCCCAGATCCAGCGGTACTCCGATCTGGCCCGTGAGATTGCGCTTGGAATAGCTCCCATAGCTCGCCGTCACTTCACCGGAAACAACACTGTCTTCGGCGGCGGCCACGCTTTTGGGAACAAAATTGATCAGACCGCCCACTTTGCCAGGACCATAAATGGCCGAAGGAGGCCCGCGCAGAATTTCGATCTGCGCCGCATCGCCCAAAGGCGTGGAATATGTGCCGCGATTGTCGGCGCGCTTGAAGCCGCGGAAATAGGATTCCGCCAAGGTGCCGCGCAGATTGACCGCGCCTTCCACGCCGTAAAAGCTGGCGGTGTAGGCAGATGGCGTGATCGCCGTCAGCGTATCGACGCCGGTCACGCCATAGCGGTCGACGGTGGTGTCGCTCACCACGGTCACCGCGCGCGGGGTTTCGATCAGCGGCTTGTCCAGGCCCAGCGCGGTGTCGTTCGGCTTTGTCTCGATCAGATGCGCGCGGTCGCCCGTGACGGTAACGGTTTCGATGGGGGCTTCGGCATACACGGGCAGGGGCGCAAAAATCAGGGCTGCGGCAATCAAACGAGACAGAAAAGGCATGGGGCGCTGAAATCGGTTGGAGGCGTCAAATTTCTTCTAACATTTCACACCGAAAAGCCAAGAGCCTTCGTACGCGTCTTATCAACTCGTTGTTTAAATTAAATAATCTTCCAAGCGGTGATGATATCCGCACTTGATGCCGGGATGGCACAATTCAATTCCAGCGCTTTCAAGGCTCCCTCGTGCAGGTCTTTTTCATAGGCCGCGACAGCATCGGCGGCAATGAAGACGTGATAGTCCTTTTCGAAGGCATGACGCGCCGTGGAATCCACGCAGCATTCGGTGGTGAGACCTGCGATCACCAACGTGTCGCGTTTCAGCCCTCTGAGATGCGCGTCCAGGCCGGTTCCGGAAAAAGCGTCATATCGGTTTTTGGAGAACACAGCTTCCTTTTCGCGCGGCAGCGGCCCCACAAATTCCGCGCCTCGTGAGCCCTCCTGGCAGAGCGGCGCGTCATTTTCGGTGCCACGCCGTTTTTTCCATTCGCGCAACAGGTCGGTCTCGTCGCTTTGACGGGTGATCAGTCGCGCGAACAGACAAGGTACGCCGGCTGCTCGCGCGGCATTCGCCAGCAATACGGCATTGCGAAGCGCGGGCCCAACCATGGAAAGGTTCATGCCGCTTTTTCCCATCGCGCCATCGGCTTCGGCGAAATCCACCTGCATGTCTACCAGCAGGAGAGCGGTCCGCGCAGGCGTGATCCAATCCTTCAAATTCATGCGCGAGCCTTCAGAAGTGGCAGGATTTCCCGGCCCATCACGGCAATGCCTTCGGCGTAATCAGCAAAGATCAGCATCAGGCCATCCAACGCGCAATCGTCCAGGAAGGTTGCGATCTTCTGGGCGCAGCTTTTCGGCGCGCCGATCACGGTGTGAGTCATGAAAGCGCCCTTGGCGCGCGCCACCATGGCATTGTCCCCGCCGGCAAACGTCGCGCCATAGCTTTCCAGCATGCCCAGCACCGCGCCCTCGTCCAGACCGTCGCGGTATTTCTCCGCGGTCGCGTCGGCGGCAGCATCGCTGCCGCCATAGATCACCGTGCACATGGCGTAGGTCTTGATGCTTTTGTGCAGCTTGGCCGCCAGATCCTTGGCTTTGAGCGACGCCGCTCGCGTTTCCGCTTCGTCACGGCCGCCAATGAAGCAGATATCGGCTTCGCGCACCGAGAAATCGAATCCTCGCGCCGACATTCCGGCGCAAATCAGGTCGGGCCGGCGCAACGGCTTGGGTTCCGATATGCAATCCTTGATGGTGAAATAGCGGCCCGCAAAATCGACCCGCGCATCCGTCCAGAGCCGCTTGACGATTTGCGTCCATTCCTCGGTGAGGTCGTAGCGTGCATCGTGATCCAGCGTTTCATCCCAGGCGCCCATCTGCTCGAATTCACCACGATAAGCGCCTGCCACAATATTGAGCCCGGCACGTCCACCGGAAATATGATCCAAGGTGGCGATCATTTTCGCCGCGGCCACGGGATTATGCAGGATCGCATGCAAGGTGGCCCACACTTTGATGCGTTTCGTCAAAGCGGCGATGCCCGCCATCGTGGTGACCGATTCCAGCGACGTGCCCCAATGGTCGGTGTCGCCGCCGAAACCGCGCCACTTTCCCATCGACATCACGAAATCCATACCTTCGGCTTCAGCAAGCAACGCCGCGTCGCGGTTCTGTGCCCAACCGCCATCCAACAACGGCGTGTTGCGGGAGACGATCCATCCACCATTGGCAATTGGCAGGAAGACTCCAAATTCTGCATTCACCGTCATGCCGGGCTCCGCTGCGGACGGTGCATGACGGCGACTGCGATCAATACCAGCAGGACCAGTCCTTCCAGGATGGTGAAGGCCGGAACGAAGCTGCCGGTATGGTCGGCGACGAAACCCGCGAAGGCCGGACCGCCCGATCCCACCACCGAGATCAGATTGACGATGGCGAACAATTCCAGATTGGGCGCCCGCCCGAAATAGTCCAGCAGCAGAATGGTGGACGCAAAGAAAGTCAGGCCATAGCCCACGCCGATCCCCACCGCATAAACCAGCATCAGCGGCAGGTCATGCGCGGCACTGAGCGCCACCAGGCCTATGATCAGCATCGCCAGAGACAGCAGCAACAATATCTTGGCTCCGATCCAGCGCACCAGCACGCCGCCCGCCAGGCGGGCACCCGCATTGATCAGCGCTTCGGCACTCATCATGCCGCCCGCCACCGCCGCGGTCACGCCATGATTCATCAGATGCGCCACTGATACGGCGTTCACGGTAATGCCCACGAACAGGAAGATGCTGTAGGCCGCTGCCAGGATGGCGAATTGCCGGGTACGCAGCGCCGCCTTCACCGTCCAATCGCCCGATCCGGTACGGGTCTTGTTTGCATCCCGGTGCAGATCGGTTTTGACATCGATCAGAACCGCGCTCAGCAAACCCGCCAGCGTCACCAGCAGCAGCGACACTAGCCAATAGGCACGCCAATCCTGGCTGATCGCGGCAACCCAGAGATAGAGGATGGGACCCGCGACGCCGCCCAATCCCCCGACCGTGAAATAGAGCCCGAAGGCGAAAGACGGATTGATATAGAGCCGTGTGAGCAGATAGGTGCCCGGCACCGTCGCCAGCAACGCGAATCCAAGCCCCATCAGCACACAGCCCAGGAAATAGAGCGGCAATCCGTGCGTCAGTGCCAGGCAGGCGAAGGCCGCGCCCATTGCCAGGCTGCCCGCAACCAAAGTGGCGCGCACCCCGAAGCGCCGGATCATGGTGGCAGGAAGCGTGGCGGTAACGCCGGCGGCAACGCCGAGCAACGAAAAGCCGGTGCCCGCCCCGCCCCAGCTCCAATGAAGCTCGCTGATCATGGCGGGCAGCACCACTCCCAGCGAGCTGAACGTGGTGGCGGTGATCAGGAAATACACCACGCTCACCGCGGCGAGCGTGATCCAGGAACGCCTCATGGCGCGGCCCAGGCGCGTTTGACGTCTGCGGGAAAATCGCCCAGCGCCATGTGCATCGCATCCTGCGCCCGCGCGACATCATGCGCGGCGATGGCGTCGGCCAGCGCGCGATGCTGGTCCAAGGCAAGACGGCTTTCCTCCAGCGACGGCTCGCGCATGGTGACCAGCCAGAAGCGCGCCGTCTGGTGATGCAAGGTCATCACCATTTTGGCCAGCACGCGATTGTGGCTGGCGCTGGCCACCGCGACATGAAACGCCTCGTCCATCACCGCCAAAGCCCGTGCGTCATTCTTGGCGATGGCGGCTTCGCCTTCGTTCAATGTGGATTGGATCGCCGCGATGTCGGCGTCGGTGGCAAGGCGCGCGGCCAGCCCCGCACATTCAACTTCGACCAGGGCGCGGGCGGCGAACGCCTCGCGCGCTTCCATCAGATCCAGCGGCGCCACCATCGTGCCCACGCGCGCGCGTCTGAGCACTAGCCCTTCCAGCGCCAGCCGCGCCAAGGCTTCGCGAATGCCGGCCAAACCGCCGCCATAACGCTTGGCCAGCGTCTGCTCATCCAGCCTTTCGCCGGGCGCCAGGCGGCCCACGATAATGTCGATCAGAAGTTGGCCATAGAGGCGCGACTTGAGAAGCTGCGGCGACCATTCGTCCAGCCTGGTGTCGTTCGCGCGCGGGGTGATGGTCTTGGCGGCCATAATCGCCGCGCACAATGGTGATGGGCGCGCCGTCTGGCAAGACGCCCCCGTCGTACGGGTCTCGCGGGAAACCGTGCATTCCCGTGCGCCAAAAGGGGAAAAATGGATAGACTGAGGGCGGACCCGACCCGAGGAACCGCCATTGCGCCACTGCCCGTCAGCTCATCCTTCATGATCACATTGATGATCGTGGAGGCGTTATTCGCCATCCCGGCCGGCATCGTGCTGAGACGTATCGGCCATTCGATGTGGTGGGCGCTGCTCTGCTTTGTTCCCCTGGCCGCACTTGCAGGCCTTTGGGTACTGGCTTTCACCAGATGGATGCCGCGCTCTGATGCCTGAGTGGGGACCTGAAACGCCCGTCAGACCCGGAAGCGGGAGTACATTTCCGCGATGGTGTTGACCGCATTGTCGGCCTCGGCGCGGTCGGCCAATTCACCGGACACGTTATAGCCGCGCATATCACCGCCATTCAGGTCCTGAACCACGATGCCGTCGCGCCGCGACAGGATGCTGATATTCTTGTAGTTGAAGCCGTAATTCACTTCCGGCTGCGGAATAAGCCAGGCGATCTGGCCGCGCACGGGGGTGAGGGATTCATCCTTCCACCAGTCACGCGCCGCATAGCCGGGACAGTTGATCACCACTTTTTCCTTGAGCTGGGTGAGCTCGTTGGGCGAGCGGAACTGCTTGCGCACGAATTGGCCGCCCGCGCTGAAGAAATCCGTCATCAGCGTGTGCGCATAACCGGCGACGTTGAACTGCATATTCTGCGAGCGGCGCACATATTTGGTGGGAAAGGGCGTGGCGCCCGCCGGCAGCTCCTGCGAGCGGGGCGTAATATCGCGGATCCGGTCCATATACGTGGCGAAGCCCAGCGTATCCAGCTTCTCCGCTTCCTCGCGCGCCTGCTCGAACGGCTCGTCCGACAAGGAATAGCGGTCGGTGAATTCCACCGGCGTGCCCGGCAGTCCCAGATACTGGCGATACGTCTTGAACGAGAACCGCGCCATCTGTTCCCACACCGCGCCGAAGTTCGGACCGGCCGGTTCCTTCAAGGCGATACGCGAGTCCGGCGTCCAGCTGCCGGTGGCCCGCGCCGAACGGGTCTGGGGCAGAAGATCGCGGGCATAGATGGTGACTTTCGTGCCGGCGCGCTGCGCCATGATCGCGGAAGTGAGGCCGATGGCGCCGCATCCAATCACGGCGATCTCGGACGGGCTGTTTCCCAGCGCCAGTTGCATCGCCATGTTCGCCGAGCCCCAGGACAGCGACCAGCCCGAGCCGCCATGGCCGTAATTGTGCACCACCAAAGTGTCGCCGATCCGTTCGGCTTCGATGCGCGGACCTTTGGCGCGGAAGGGGCGAAGACAGACGGTGATGTCGAACAGCCGGTCGGGATGGGCCCTGACCGGTGCCAGGGCCGGAGGAATGTCCTGCGCGGAAAGTCCGGTTATGCGGGGCACCCCGGCGCGCGGCCCCGTGGCGCAACCGGCAAGGCCAAGGCCGCCCAGCGCCAACGATGTTTGCAACAGGCGGCGCCGGTTCAGATCCCGTTCGGCCATCGCATGCTCCCCCGAAAAGCCCTTATGAGTCTGAAGGGTTACACAGCGACCCCGCCCGCGCAAGACGCGCGTTATTGACGTGCGCGTCCGATCAAATCGCTGGTGCTGCGATCCGGAACCAGATCCGCCAACATCACTTCGCCTCCATAAGAGGCGACGAAATCCGCCCCCACAATGTCTTCGCGTTTGTAATTGGCACCCTTGACCAGAATATCGGGCCGGATCCGCCGGATCAGATGCTCCGGCGTGTCTTCGCTGAACATCACCACCAGATCCACTGCCGCCAGCGATGCCAGAACGATGGTGCGCGCCATCTCGTCCTGCACGGGACGGCCGTCACCCTTCAATCGCCGCACCGAGGCATCCGCGTTCAATCCGACCACCAGCCGGTCGCAGGCGGCGCGCGCCTGAGTCAGAAGCGAGATATGGCCCGGATGCACCAGATCGAAACAGCCATTGGTGAAACCGATTTTGTGTCCTTCGGCGCGCCACAAGGTCAGCCATTCCAGCGCGCGGTCCAGGGACACGATTTTCTTTTCCACCGACTCCATTTGGCGGACTTGAAGTTCGGCTGCGATCTCCGCTTCCGTCACCGCGGCGGTTCCCACCTTGGTGACCGCGATGCCCGCCGCGATATTGGCAAGCCGCGCCGCACTTTGAAGATCGCTTTGGACCGCCAGCGACAAGGCCAGCGCCGCCACCACCGTGTCGCCGGCACCCGAAACATCGAATACATCCCGCCTGCGCGACGGAACATGCACGATCTGATGCCCGCGCTCCGCCAGCGACAATCCGGCCGGACCGCGCGTCATCAGCACCGCGCCCAGCGCCGGCAGCCGGATGAGAAGCGCTTCCGCCGCCGCCGCGACCGCCGCATCGCTGCCGGTATCCATGCCGGTGACAAGGCCCGCTTCGCTTCGGTTGGGCGTGATGATGGTGGCGCTGTCATATTGAGAAAGCTCCACGCCTTTGGGATCGACGATCGCGGGCTTTCCATGCACCTTTGCCAACGCGATCAACCCCTGAACCAGCGCGGGCGGCAGAAAGCCCTTGGCATAATCGGAGATCACCAGCACGTCGTGATGGGGGATCGCCTCCCGGGCGGCGGCAAGCGCCATCTCGTTCACAGGGTCGGGCCAAGGCGATTCCCGGTCGGCACGCATCACCTGCTGCTGATCGGCGATGTAACGGATTTTTTCCGTGGTGCGAGCGTCTTCCAGCACCACAAGGCCGTCATCGATGGCGGTCTCACGCGCCAGAAGCTCGGCGACATGATCGCCCGCGTCGTCTTCGCCCCGGCCGCCGATCAAAGTGGCCCGGCCGCCCAGCGAAGCGATATTGCGGGCCACATTGCCCGCCCCGCCCAGGCTTGTTGCTTCGCGTTCGACCGCAAGGACGGGCACGGGTGCTTCGGAAGAAATGCGGGAAACCCGCGCATAGACAAAGCGGTCGAGCATCACATCGCCCACCACCAGCACCCGCGCGCTTTTGAAGCCGGCACTGATATCCAGCAGCCTTGCCATATGCCGGTGACCTTGCCGATTTCGCCTTGGCTTTTAGAGTTTCAAATCCGCCGGGCCAACACAATCTTTGCATCGGCTTCGCGCTGGGCCTTGCATAGCCGCGCCAGCACAGATTCATGCCGTTGAAACTTAGTGCCGGGAAACAGCCAAATCGCGGCGGCCGCAGACGCGCGCGCGGCGCGGGAAGCCTCCAACTCACATCGGCGCTGCGCTCAGCTCTTGAACAGCATTCCGAGCAGCGCGATCACCGCGAACATGCCGACCCAGAACAGGCAG
>Ga0105240_10012311_pt1 | contig 11819 bp, 9 predicted proteins | sample KBSC54metaG_FD_80426 | JGI IMG/M metagenome (GOLD analysis project Ga0105240, IMG submission 80426) | Corn rhizosphere microbial communities from Kellogg Biological Station, Michigan, USA - KBS C5-4 metaG | ecosystem: Host-associated > Plants > Roots > Rhizosphere > Soil | place: Michigan, USA...
AGCGGCCACGAGTTCGACGGCTATGGCGGCAAGCTGTTCACCGAGACCCTGGCGCCCAAGCCGGCCGACACCGCGCTCTGGGTCCATATCGGGGCCAACGTCGCGGTCTATGACTTCGCCAAAGGGCCGGGGCGGTCGATCGTCCGCCAGCCCGGCCCGCCGGCCCAGCGCCTGCTGGCGGTGAGCGAGCCCCTGCTGGGCCCGGCGGCCAAGGCCTTCGAAGGCCAGGTGGGCTACGGCGAGCCCCTCGACATCGACAAGCGCAAGGCGCCCGGCGAGATAGCCCATTTCCAGGAACTGGGCTATCGCCCGCTGGTGGGGATGGTGGGCGCAAGTCCCTTGCACCACACCCCACGCGACCTGCCCGACGTCACCGGCCCGGAGCTGCTCGAACCCGTGGCCCGCAGCCTGGCCTCCCTGATCGCCGACGCGACCTAGGCCTGGGGGCCGACTGGCGCTAGGTCTCCATCGATGAGGATGCCGCTCCCCGACGCCGCGCTGATGGCCCGCAAGGCCGAGATCGTGCGCGCGCTCAAGCGCCTCGTGTCGGGCGAAGGCGTCATCGGCGATCCCGCCGGCCTCGTCCCCTTCCAGTCGGACGGGCTATCCGCCTATCGCCAGACGCCGCTCGCGGTGGTGTTGCCGGAGACCACCACCCAGGTCTCCGCCGTGCTCGCCTGGTGCCAGGCGAACGGGGTGAAGGTGGTGCCGCGCGGGGCCGGCACCTCGCTCTCCGGCGGCGCGCTTCCGCTGCAGGACGGCATCGTGCTCGGCATGGCCAAGTTCAACCGCATCCTCGAGGTCGACTACGCCAACCGCTGCGCGGTCGTGCAGCCCGGCGTCACCAACCTCGCCATCACCGCCGCCGTCGAGGCGGACGGCTTCTATTACGCGCCCGACCCGTCGAGCCAGATCGCCTGCACCATCGGCGGCAATGTGGCGGAGAATTCCGGCGGGGTGCACTGCCTGAAGTACGGGCTCACCACCAACAACCTCCTGGGCTGCGAGATCGTGCTGATGAGCGGCGAGGTGGTCCGCCTGGGCGGCAAGGGCTTCGACGCGGCCGGCTACGATCTCCTGGGTGTGGTCACCGGCTCGGAGGGCCTGCTGGGCGTCGTCACCGAGGTCACCGTGCGGCTGCTGGCCAAGCCCTCGGCGGCGCGCGCCCTGCTGCTGGGCTTCGGCTCGGTGGAGACGGCCGGCGCCACCGTCGGCGACATCATCGCCGCCGGCGTGATCCCCGCGGGGCTGGAGATGATGGACCAGCCGGCCATCGTGGCGGCCGAGGCCTTCGTCCACGCCGGCTATCCCACCGACTGCGCCGCCCTGCTGATCGTCGAGCTGGACGGCCCGGAGGCGGAATGCGTCGAGCTCTGCGCCCAGGTCTGCGACCTCGCCCAGGCCCGCGGCGCGAGCTGCGTCCGCACCTCTGGGAGCGAGGCCGAGCGGCTGGCCTTCTGGGCGGGGCGCAAGGCGGCCTTCCCGGCGGTGGGCCGAATCTCGCCGGACTACTACTGCATGGACGGCACCATCCCGCGCCGGCAGCTCCCGCATGTGCTGACCCGCATCTCCGAGATGGCCGCGGACTATGGCCTCGGCGTCGCCAACGTCTTTCACGCCGGCGACGGCAACCTGCATCCCCTGATCCTCTACGACGCCGACAAGCCTGGACAGCTGGAGGCGGCGGAAGCCTTCGGCGCCGACATCCTGAAGCTCTGCGTGGCGGTGGGCGGGGTGCTCACCGGCGAGCACGGCGTCGGCGTCGAGAAGCGCGACCTGATGGGCGAGATGTTCAGCGAGACCGACCTCGCCTGCCAGCAGCGGGTGAAGTGCGCCTTCGACCCCGACCTCCTGCTGAACCCCGGCAAGGTGTTCCCCAGGCTGCACCGCTGCGCCGAGCTCGGCCGCGTGCACGTGCGTCGCGGCGCCGTGGCCTTCCCCGACCTGCCGCGGTTCTGACCATGCTGGATGTCGCCGCCAGGACCGAGACCCCCAGGACCGCCGCCGAGGTCGCCGAGCTGGTGGCCGAGGCCGGCGCGGCGGGCCGCACGCTGGAGGTGGTCGGCGGCGGGACCAAGCGGGCGATCGGCGGCGGCGCGGCGGCGGACGGCGTGCTGAGCCTGGCCGGCCTCGCCAAGGTGATCGACTATGCCCCCGAGGAGCTGGTGCTGACCGCCCAGCCGGGCGTGAAGCTCTCGGCGCTGGAGAAGCTGGTCGCCGCCCAGGGCCAGATGCTGGCCTTCGAGCCGCCGCATCTGACGAAGCTCCTCGGCGCGAAAGGCCAGGCGACCCTGGGCGGCGTCCTGGGCGCGAACCTCTCCGGGCCGCGGCGCCTGCGCGCCGGCGCGGCGCGCGACCACTTCCTGGGATTGCAGGCGGTGACCGGCCGCGGCGAGCTCATCCGGGCCGGCGGCCGGGTGGTGAAGAACGTCACCGGCTACGACCTGCCCAAGCTCGTCGCGGGCTCCTGGGGGACGCTGGCCGTCCTGACCGAGGTCACCGTCAAGGTGCTGCCGGCGCCGCGCACCGAGCTCACCCTGCTCTACTTCGGCCTCGACGAGGCTCGCGCCGGCGAGGCCATGACCCGCGCGCTGAACGCCCCGGTCGACGTCTCGGCCGCCGCGCACTTGCCGGAAAAGACGGCCGCGCGGCCCCCGCTCAAGGTCGAGATGGCGGTGACCGCCCTGCGCCTGGAAGGCTTCGAGGCCTCGGTGGCGGCCCGCGCGGAGCAGCTGGTCCTCGCGCTGAAGGGCTGCGGCCGGGTCGAACAGCTCGACGCCCCACACAGCCGCGAGTTCTGGGCGCAGGTTCGCGAGGTCGAGGCGTTCCACAAGGACCCCCGGCCGCTGTGGCGCATATCGGTTCCCCCGGCGGTCGGCTGGCGGGCCGGGGACGCCCTGGCCGGCGAGGCGCTCTACGACTGGGGCGGCGGCCTCGTCTGGCTGCTCACCGAGGCGGAGCCTGCCGCCGTCCAGGCGGCCGCCAGAGCGCTCGGCGGCCACGCCACGCTCTACCGTGGGAACGGCCCGGCCTTCGCGCCCCTGGAGGGCCCGCTCGCCGCCCTGACCGCGCGGGTCAAGGCGGCGTTCGACCCCAAGGGCGTGCTGAACCCCGGCCGGATGGGCGCCGGCTGATGCAGACCGCCTTCACCGCCGACCAGCTCGCCGACCCGCAGACCGCCGCCAGCCAGGCGGAGATCCGCAAGTGCGTGCACTGCGGCTTCTGCACCGCCACCTGCCCGACCTATGTGCTCCTGGGCGACGAGCGCGACAGCCCGCGGGGCCGGATCGAGCTGATCAAGGCCATGCTGGAGGCCGGCGGCCCGCCGCCCAAGGCGACGGTCACCCACATCGACCGCTGCCTCTCGTGCCTGGCCTGCGTCACCGCCTGTCCCTCCGGGGTCGATTACGGCGAGCTGATCGAGCATGGCCGGGCGCACATCGAGGCGACCTATCGCCGGCCCTGGCCGGAGCGCTGGCTGCGCGCCCTGATCCCGGCGGTGCTGGCGAGGCCCAGGCGGCTGGCGGCGGCCCTGGCGCTCGGCCGGCTGGCGCGGCCGCTGCAGCCCTGGTTCGAAGCGCTTGGCCTCAGGTCCATGGCGGCTCTGCTCCGCTTGGTCCCCTCCCCCTCGCGGGGAGGGGTTCGGGGTGGGGGCGCCAGCTCTGCGTCGGTCGGCCCAGCCTTCGAACGGAGCGCCGACACCCCCACACCCAACCCTCTCCCCGCAAGGGGGAGAGGGCTTTCGTACGCGGCCTTGGGATCTCGGCGCGGCCGCGTCGTCCTGCTGCAGGGCTGCGTCGAGCCGGCCATGGCGCCTTCGATCCGCGCGGCGGCGATCCGGCTGATCGCGCGCGCCGGCTTCGAGGTCGTGCTGGCGGACGGCGAAGGCTGCTGCGGCGCGCTCTCCGAGCACCTGGGGCGGGCCGACGAGGCCCGCGGCTTCGCGGCCGCCAATGTGGCGGCCTGGACCCGGGCCGGCCCCTTCGACGCCATCGTCACCACCGCGGCCGGCTGCGGGACCACGCTCAAGGCCTACGGCCACCGCCTGGCGGACGATCCCCACGCCGCGCAGGCCGCGGCCAAGGTGCGCGACGTCTTGGAGTTCATCGGCGAGGTCGGCCTGCCGCCGGTGACCCGGCCCGGCAAGCTCGCCGTCGCCTACCACGCCCCGTGCTCGCTGCAGCACGGCCAAGGGATCAAGGCCGGGCCCGCCGAGCTCCTGGCCCAGGCCGGGTTCGAGGTGCGCGAGATCGCCGAGGGCCACCTCTGCTGCGGCTCGGCCGGGGTCTACAACATCCTGCAGCCGGAGCTGGCCGGTCGCCTGCGCGCCCGCAAGGTCGCGAACATCGGGCGCACCGGCGCGGAGGTGGTGGCGGCGGGCAACGTCGGCTGCATCGCCCAGCTCGCGCCGGCGGCGGGCAGGCCGGTCATCCACCCGGTCGAGCTGCTCGACTGGGCGACCGGCGGGCCGAAACCGGCCGGGGTCTAGGCGCTCGGGCTCAGATCGCCGCGTAGGCGTCGCTGAGCGGCCGTTCGTGCGGGATCGGGGCCTCGGCCCCGCCGGCGCCGCGCGGCGGACGCCGCGAGGTGACGAAGCTGTCCCAGTCGGACGGGCCGTCCCGGCGGGGTTTCACCGGGCGGCGAAGCGAAGCGCGGAGACGGGCGAGGAAGTGCTCGAGCGTCTCGTCAGATCCCGTAAGGTCGGGCTTGAACTGATGGTCGGGCATGGGGCGCTCCTATACCCCAAACCGCGACGAAACGCCACATCAACTCGTCAAAAAATGGTTAACGCGGGATTCGTTGACGGCCCTTGCGGCGCCCCTCTAGAGCTGGGCCGCAAACCAAAGGAAAGCGCCATGAAGCTGCATACCTCGGTCGGCCCGAACCCGCGGGTGGTGAAGATGTTCCTGGCCGAGAAGGGCTTGGCCATTGAGCTGGTGACGGTCGACCTCATGGGCGGCGAGAACCGGCGGGCGCCCTACAACGCTTCGGTGAACCGGGCCGGCCAGACCCCGGCGCTGGAGCTCGACGACGGGACCTGCCTGACCGAGATCACCGCCATCTGCGAGTACCTGGAGGAGCGCCATCCGACGCCGCCGCTGATCGGGACCACCCCGGAGGAGCGCGCCCAGACCCGCATGTGGGCCCGCCGCGTCGACCTCAAGGTCTGCGAGCCCCTGGCCAACGGGTTCCGCTACGCCGAGGGCCTGAAGTTGTTCGAGAGCCGCATGCGGGTCTTGCCCGAGGCCGCCGAAGGCCTGAAGGCGGTGGCGCGCGACGGCCTGACGTGGCTGGAGGGTGAGTTCAAGGGGCCCTGGATCGCGGGCGGGCGCTTCACGCTCGCCGACGTCCTGCTGTTCTGCTTCCTCGACTTCGGCGGCCAGGTCGGCCAGCCGCTGGATCCCGCGCTCGGCAAGCTCACCGACTGGTTCGGCCGGGTGAAGGCCCGCCCGAGCGCGGCGGCCAGCGCCTAGGCCCGACAATGGCGCGCCGGGAGGTTTGACGCTCGATGCCGACCGCGCGCGCCCGGACCACGCCCAGGGCGGCCGCTGGGCCGGCCGACGAAGACAGCGACGCCCACGCGCCGCCGGGCATGCCGGATGGCCTGCCGGTCCCGCGGCGCTACTGGTCGGTGGCGGCGATCTGGCTGGCCATGACCATGTCGGTGCTGGACGGGGCGATCGCCAACGTCGCCCTGCCGACCATCGCCCATGAGCTGAACGCCAGCGCCGCGGCCTCCATCTGGATCGTCAACGCCTACCAGCTCGCCATCACCGTGACCCTGCTGCCGCTGGCTGCGCTCGGCGACCGGCTGGGTTACCGGCGGGTCTATCTGGCGGGGCTCGCGGTCTTCACCGTCGGATCGCTGGGCTGCGCGCTCTCGCACAGCCTGGCCATGCTGACCTCGGCGCGGGTGCTGCAGGGCCTGGGCGCCGGCGGGATCATGAGCATCAACGCCGCGCTGGTGCGCTTCACCTACCCCAAGCGGATGCTGGGGCGCGGCATGGGGCTGAACGCCTTGGTCATATCGGTCTCGGCGGCGATCGGGCCGACCGTGGCCGCCGCCATCCTCTCGCGCTGGTCGTGGGCCTGGCTGTTCGCGATCAATGTGCCGATCGGCGTCGTGGCGATCGCCATAGCCTTCCGCGCCCTGCCGGTGACGGTGGGCTCGCCGCGCCGCTTCGACTGGGTCTCGGCCCTGCTCAACGCCGCCACCTTCGGCTTCCTGATCACCGGCGCCGAGAGCGTCGCCCGCGAGGGCCTGGCCTCGGGCCTTTCCAAGCTGGCGATCGGCGGAGCCGCCGGCGCGCTCCTCACCTGGCGGGAGCTGCGCCGCGAGTCGCCCCTGGTGCCCTTCGACCTCCTGCGGCTGCCGATCTTCGGCCTGTCGATCCTGACCTCGGTGATCTCCTTCGCCGCCCAGATGATGGCCTATGTCGGCCTGCCCTTCTATTTCCAGGGCGTGATGGGCCGCTCGGCGGTGGAAACCGGCCTCCTGATGACCCCCTGGCCGCTGGCGGTGGGGGTCTCCGCGCCGCTCGCCGGACGCCTCGCCGACCGCCATAGGGCGGGAACCCTGGGCGGCATCGGCCTCGCGGTCTTCGCCGCGGGCTTGGGGCTGATGTCGGCGGTGCGGCCGGGCGCGAGCAACCTCGACATCGCCTGGCGGATGGCGGTCTGCGGCCTGGGCTTCGGCTTCTTCCAGTCGCCCAACAACCGCGCCATGATCACCGCTGCGCCCATGCACCGCAGCGGGGCGGCCGGCGGCGCGCTCGCCACCGCCCGCCTGCTCGGCCAGACCGCCGGCGCGGTGACCACCGCGGTCTTCTTCCACCTCGCGGGCACCCATGCGGCGACCACCGCCATGGCGACGGCCGCGGCGCTCGCCGCCCTAGCGGCCCTCGTCAGCCTGTCGCGCCTCAAGCTCGCGCCCCGCCCGCGGCCGGACCGGCCCGACAGCATCGGCCAGGTGCCCGTGGGCCCGAACCCCTAGCCCACGTTCCGACTGCGGCCTTCCCAGTAGGGTTTGCGCAGTTCGCGGCGCAGCACCTTGCCCGAGGCGTTGCGCGGCAGGACGTCGATGAAGTCCACCGACTTGGGCGCCTTGTAGCCGGCGATCCGCGCCCGGGCCCAGGCGATCACCGCGGCCGGCTCCGGCGCAGCGCCCGGCGCGGGCACCACCACCGCCTTCACCGCCTCGCCCCAGCGCTCGTCCGGCACCCCGATCACCGCGGCGTCGGCCACGCCGGGGCAGCCCAGGATCGCGTTCTCCACCTCGGCCGGATAGATGTTCTCGCCGCCCGAGACGATCATGTCCTTCACCCGGTCGTGGACGAAGACATAGCCGTCGGCGTTGACGTAGCCGGCGTCGCCGGTCTTCAGCCAGCCGTCCGGGGTCACGGTCTCGGCGGTGGCCTCCGGGCGGTTCCAGTAGCCGGCCATGACCATCTCGCCCCAGATGGCGATCTCGCCGATCTCGCCCACCTCGGCCTCGGCGCCGTCCTCGCGCAGGATCTTGACCTGCATCTGCGGCCAGGCCTTGCCGCAGGCGCGCAACAGCTCGCCGCCGTGTTCGCGCGGCTTCAGGAATGTCCCCGCCCCGGTGGACTCGGTCATGCCGTAGAACTGGATGAAGCCGCAGCCGAACCGCGTCGTGGCCGCGGCCAGCACCGCCTCCCCGATCGGCGAGGCGCCATAGGCGACGCTCTTCAGGCTGGAGAGGTCCGCCCCCTCGATCTCCGGCGCCTGCAAGAGCATGTTGATCATCGCCGGGACCAGGAAGATGTGCGCCACCCGCTCGGCCTCGATCAGCTTCAGCACCGCGGCCGGGCTGAACTCCGGCAGGATGATCACCCGCCCGCCCGCGGCCAGCCCTGAGAAGCTGATGTTGGTCCCGGCCACGTGGAACAGCGGCATGACGATCAGCACCGTGTCGTCGGGCCCGTAGTCGAAGCCCTCCACCTGGGTGCGCAGCGCCATGAAGGCCGCGTAGTTGGCGTTGTTCAGCCGCACGCCCTTGGGCAGGCCCGTCGTGCCGGAGGTGTAGAGCTGCAGCACGTCGTCCTCGCGCTCAGGCTCAGCGGCCGGCGGCGCCGGCGCGGCGGCCAGCAGCGCCTCATAGCTGTCGAAGCCGTCGCAGGCCTCGCCCACCCCGATCAGCCGGATCGGCCGGTCGACCTGGGTCACCACCGCCTGGGCGGCGGCGTAGAACTCCGGCGTCACGAAGAACAGGTCCGCGCCGCTGTCCTGCAGGATGAAGGCGATCTCCGGGATCGCCAGCCGCGAATTGATCGGCGCCAGGCACACCCGCGCCCGCGCCGCCCCGAAGAAGATCTCGAAGAAGGCCTCCCGGCTGCGGCCGAGCCAGGCGATCCGGTCCCCCGGCCGCGCCCCGGCAGCGGCCAGGAGGCCCGCGGCCTGCCCCGCCCGCCGGTCGAGCTCGGCGTAGGTCAGCGTGCGCCCCTCGCACTGCAGCGCCACGCGCTCCCCGCGCCCGGCGGCGTGGAAGCCCGGGATGTCGGCGAGGAAGGTCAGGGACTTGCTCACGGCCAGGATTGCTAGCCGATCGCGTGGCGTCCGCCAATCTCCGGTCGGCGGCGTGGACCAGCGCACCGTGTGGTCGTGCATGCGGCCAGGGTCCGCCGCGCGGCAGGATGGGACGTTGGCGCCAGCGCCTGAACAGGACCCTCGGTGCTGCGCGCCCCAGGCGTCCCGCGTCCCGACCGATCGCCGAGGGTCGGCGTGGTCAATCCACCCGCTGCGCCAAGCCCGACCGAATGGCCTGGCCGGTCAGGCTGCGGAGCTGCTCTTCGGCGATCCGGCCCAGCCGCTCCTGTTCACGGCCAAGCTGGTTCTGCTGCCGGCCGAGCGCGTTCTGCTGCTGGCCCAGCGTATTCTGCTGACGGCCCAGCTCGTCCTGCTGGCGGGCCAGCACCTCGGCCTCGTGCGGCGAGCTGCTCACCTGCCGCAGGCCAAGCCTCGCCTGTTGGGCGCCCAGCCGGGCTTGTTCCTGGCCCAGCGCCGCCTGGCGAGATCCGAGCTCGCTCTGCTGCGCCCCGAGCGCCCTCTGCGGCTCAAACAGGGCCAGCGCCCGGCGAAGGGTCGCGGCGTCGCGGATCACGTAGGCGGAACCGCCCTGACGGACATAGAGCAGGCCTTCTCCGTCGGCCCTCAGCGATTTTGCGCGCCGCAGGTCGTTCATCGAACCGCTCATGGTGACGCTCTGGCTCCCGGGACTCAGCAGGATGAAGCCATCCGCGCGCATCGACGGACCCGGATCGGCGACGACAGGGTTCGACGCCGGCGATGCGGAGGCCGAGGCGGCGAGAAACGCCAGGGCGGTGCTGAGCAGGATGGCGCGAGCGTTCACGAGGGTCTCCTTCTGGTGGGGGAGAGTGAGCCGCCCTCGGCCGGGCGCTCGCAAGTTAATTGGGTGTAACGCAAGGCGGCCGAGGGCTTCCCGCAAGCCGCCAAGCGCCATCGCCCAGGACGCCGAAATCCTCGAGGCGCGCGATGCCCTGGGTCAGTGCCGCGCCAGGAGCGCACGTCGGCCTCTGGCCCGAAAGCTGGCTCTCCGAAGGTCCACCAACGGGGGGAAAGCGGACCAAGGCTCAACACTGCCGGTCACCTGCAGGCCGCGCCGTTTGACCTCCGCTCGCTGGACCTTCACGGTGGGAACGGCTGGGGGCGGCGCCGATGACTGATGTTACGCGCAAGAGCGCGCCTCGGCGGCGGCGGGCGAAGGCTGATCCCGCACCGACCACGCTCGACCCCGTCGAGATCGCCATGGAGGCCGAGGCGGCTGGCCGCGCGCCCTCAGGCGTCGCGCACGCGCTGTTGGCCGAGCAGCGGCGGCTGACAGGCTGGCAGGTCGCCAACGAGCACGCGGCGTTCGGGCTGCGCATGCTGACGGGCCTCGCAGGCCTGCTGGCGCTTGCGGTGGTCGCCTGGTTCGTCTGGAGCGCCAGTCAGGCGCGCGGGCTGGTGGTCGACGCCTTTTCGACCCCGCCGTCGCTAGCGCAGGACGGCCTCACGGGCGAGGTCGCGGCGACCCGCTTCCTGGACCGGGTGGGCGACCTGGAGGCCCGTTCGACCTCGGCCCGCGCGTCGAACAGCTTCGCCAAGAGCTGGGAGGGCGACCTCAAGGTCGACATCCCCAAGACCGGCGTCTCGCTCGACCAGGTACAGCGCTGGCTGCGCGCCAGCCTGGGCCGCGAGACGCACATCTCGGGCGACATCGTCCGGGCAGGGGACGCCGTCACAGTCAGCGTGCGCGAGGGCGCCGCTACGCACGTCACCCTCACCGGTCCGACGAGCGACGTCGACGGCCTGATCGGACGCGCCGCCGACGCGATCTATCGCCAAACCCAACCTTACCGCTGGGGTGTCCTGCTCTACGACGCGGACCGGTTCGACGAGGCGGAGGAGACCTTCCGCGCTGTGTCGGCGCAGGGGGACCCCATCGAACGTGCGTGGGGCTATAACGGCTGGGGCTCCAACTTCAACTATCGCGGCGACCCCCGGACGGCCGAGCGCAAGCTGCGGCAAGGGCTGGCCCTTGATCCGGGCAATCCCGTGCTGCACCTCAACCTCGTCGGCAGCCTGGAACGCATCGGCCGCGACGGCGAGGCCTTCGCCGAACGCGCCACCACGATCCGACTCTTTCTGGACCGCAATCCGCATGGCGTGTCGCTGGCCTTCCGCGAGGGGCAGAGACTCTTCTTCGAGGGGCAGCAGGCCCAGGAGATGGGCGACCAGGCGTCGGCGCGGATGCGGTTTCGGGCGGCGCTGGCCGCGCCGCGCTTCCGCCAATCTGCACAGGTGGCCGGATGGGACGCCTGGTCTGCGGCGCTCGCTCATGAACCGTCCGCGGCGCGCCTGGTGCTGGAGGACATGGTCATTCCACCGCCCACCAACGGCTTGCGCCGCATGGTCTGGTTGGCCCGGTTCCGCGCAGCCATCGCCGCCGACATGGAGTCCGCCGACTGGGCCGGCGCCGCGGCGGATGTCGAGCGCGCCCGCGCCTTCATAGCCGAGCAGCGGACCTACACCCTGCCCTACGACGACAGCCTGTTCAGGCCCCTGCAGGCCCTGATCGAGGCGCGCTCGGGCGACCTTGCCGCGGCGCAGGCGACGGCGGCGTCGCTCCCTGCCGACTGTCTTCGCTGTCAGCGTGCACGCGGGACGGTGGCGGCGATGGCGGGTGACCTGGCCGCCTCGCGGCTGGCGTTCGCCGCCGCCCGCGCGCTTGCGCCCCAGCTGCCGATGGCCGACCTCGAGGAGGGCCGCGTGCGGCTGGATCGCGGCGACCTCAAAGCCGCCATCGCCAGCTTCACCGCCGCCAACCGCCTGGGGCCGAAGTTCGCGGACCCGCTGGTCTACTGGGGCGAAGCCCTGTTGGCCCAGGGCGACGCCAAGGGCGCGGCGGCGAAGTTCGAAGCGGCCGCCAAGCTCACGCCCCGCTGGGGTCGCCTGCACGTCAAGTGGGGCGAGGCGCTGGCCAAGCTGGGAGAGCCTGATGAAGCGCGGGCGCAGTGGCGCGCCGCGGCGGCGATGGACCTCACCGTTCCCGAACGCGCCGAGTTGCAGAGCCGGGTCCGCCTGACCTGAAGTCGACCACAGGTCGAGAACGGACCTTGCCTCCAAACCCAAGGCCGATGCCCAACGCGATAATTCTTGACTCTTGCCTTGATCTGTGTTCCTGTTTTGTTCATGGCCGACGCGGCGAGACGGGAACGGCAGGATGCGGTGCTGGCGGAGCTTTCCGAGCTCGGCCTGACGCTGGCGCGCGACCTCCACGCCCGGGCGCTGGCGGCGGA
>Ga0105240_10012312_pt1 | contig 11818 bp, 13 predicted proteins | sample KBSC54metaG_FD_80426 | JGI IMG/M metagenome (GOLD analysis project Ga0105240, IMG submission 80426) | Corn rhizosphere microbial communities from Kellogg Biological Station, Michigan, USA - KBS C5-4 metaG | ecosystem: Host-associated > Plants > Roots > Rhizosphere > Soil | place: Michigan, USA...
GAACCGACCTGCTCGCACTACGCCGAGCAGGCGATCCGCGCCCACGGGCCCGTGAAGGGCCTCGGCCTGGCGGTCTGGCGGGTGCTGCGCTGCAACCCGTGGTCGCGTGGCGGCTTCGACCCGGTGGTGCGGCGGTGATCTTCGCCAACATCGTGATCTGGGATCAGATCCTGAGCGCCCTCGAGTGGCTGCTCAACCACTACCACGACGCGCTCGGTAACTGGGGCTGGTCGATCGTGCTGCTCACGTTCACGATCCGCCTGGCGATGCTGCCGCTCACGATCCGCCAGTTCCGCTCGATGGCGGCGATGCAGGTCGTGCAGCCCAAGGTGAAACAGCTGCAGAACCGGTACAAGGGCAAGACCTCCCGCGAAGACAAGCAGAAGATGCAGCAGGAGCTCATGCAGCTCTACAAGGAGCACAACGTCAACCCGTTCGGCTCCTGCCTTCCGCTGCTCGTACAGGCACCCGTCTTCATCGCCCTGAACGCCGTCCTGCGCTACCACATCCACCCGACCGGCGACGTGAGCTTCCTCGGGATCCAGAACATCTTCGTGAAGCTGAACGAGCTCCCGACGGCCCAGGAGTACATCCTGATCGCGCTCTACGTCGGGTCGATGCTCGGCTCGACCCTGCTGTTCTCGTTCGTCACCGACAAGCAGCAGAAGTACATGTTGGCCGCGATGCCGATCATCTTCGTGCCGTTCGTCCTCAACTTCTCGACGGGCGTGATGATCTACTGGATCACGTCGAACTTCTGGACGATCGGTCAGCAGGGCATGATCAAGCGGACGATGGGTCACCGCTTCCCGCAGCCGGCCGCCAAGGGCTCGAGCGGCAAGGGCGGCTCCTCGGGGAAGGGCGCCGCGGCGAGCAAGGGCGACGGCAAGCCCAAGCCGGGCGCCGGCAACGGCAAGCAGGCGGACGAGTCCGCGAGCACCGCCCCGCCGCGGCGCGGCAGCGGCCGGCGCTCGCAACAGCAGGCCGGCCGCCGCTCCGGCCAGCGCCGGGGCGGGCGCAAGCGGTGAGCGAGCCGGCCGTCCGGGTCGAGGCCACCGGCGAGACGGTGGGCGAGGCGCGCTGGGCGGCGCTGCACGAGCTCGAGCGGCGCTACCCGGCGCTCGACCGCGACCTGGTCGAGTTCGCCGTCGTCTCCGAGGGCCAGCGCGGCCTGCTCGGCGTCGGCTACGAGCCGGCCCGGGTCGTGGCGGCGCTCGCCGACGAGCCCCCGACCGCGGCGGAGGCGCCGGCGGCGCCGGCCCGCGAGCCGATCGGCCCCGAGCCGGACGACTCCGAGGCGGCCGGCCTCGTGCGGGAGCTGCTCGGCCGGATCGTCCACGGCCTCGGGATCGACGCCGACGTCGACATCGACGAGGCGTCCGGGCGGGTTACCGGGACGGTCTCCGGCGGCGACCTGGGCCTTCTGATCGGCCGCCACGGCCAGACGATCGATGCGATCCAGTACCTCGCGAACGCCGTCGTTCACCGCCGCCAGGTCGAATCGGTCGAGGTGGTCGTCGATGCCGAGGGCTACCGCGAGCGGCGCGAGCGCGCCCTCTGCGGGGTGGCCGACCGGGCCGCCGCCGAGGCGATGCGCAGCGGCCGGCCGGTGGCGCTCGAGCCGATGACGTCGGTCGAGCGCAAGATCGTGCACCTGCACCTGCAGGAGATGGACGGGGTCGGCACCTCGAGCGAGGGCGCCGAGCCCAACCGGCACGTCATCGTCCTCCCCGAGGGCGATTCCGCCGAGGTGTAAAACGTGAAACACCCCGATCCGCGGCTGGCGGCGTACCGCGACCTGCTGCTCGCTGCGCCGGTGTCGGTGACCTCGATCCGCGACCCGCAGCGGGCGTGGGCGGTGCACGTCGAGGACGCTCTGGCGGCCCTTCCGCTGGTCGAGAGGCTGGCGCCGGGACGGATCGCCGATGTCGGCTCGGGGGGCGGCAGCCCCGGCATCCCGATCGCGCTCGCCACGGGGGTCCCGGTGGATCTGGTCGAGGCGACCGGCGTCAAGTGCGAGTTCCTGCGCCGGTGCGTGGCGGCCCTGGGTGCGCCGTGCGAGGTCGTCAACGACCGCTCCGAAATCCTCGCCCGCGCGGGCGGCCGCGACGCCTACGACGTGGTGCTGGCGCGCGCCCTGGCGCCGCCGCCGGTCGCGGCCGAGCTGTGCCTGCCCCTGGCCCGCGTGGACGGCCACGTGCTCCTGTGGACGGCGGAGACCGAGCCGGGCGCGCTGGCCGGCGTGGCGGCCGCCGTCGGCGGGGAGCACGCGGAGACCGTCGAGGTTGGCCCGAACCGGCGCCTGGAGCTCCTGCGCAAGGTCTCGGCGACCCCGGGGCGGTTCCCGCGGCGCCCCGGAATGGCCGCCAAGCATCCGCTTGCGCGGGTACGATCCCGCCCATGAGCGCGCGCGTCTACGCCCTTGCGAACCAGAAGGGCGGTGTCGGGAAGACGACGACGGCGATCAACATGGCGGCGTGCGTTGCGGAGGCCGGCACGCCGGTGCTGCTGATCGACCTCGACCCACAGGCGAACGCCACGACGGGCCTGGGATTCCGGCCCGAGCAGCTCACCGCGAGCACGTACGACCTGCTGCACGGCACCCCGCTTGAGGACGTCGTCCTCGAGACCGCCGTCCCCAACCTCTCCCTCGTCCCGTCGCACCCGGACCTGGCCGCGGCGCAGGTCGAGATGCCGAGCGGCTCGGAGCAGGGCACGCTCCTGCGCGACCTGCTCGCGGGCACCGAGGAGCAGTACCCGTACGTGTTCGTCGACTGCCCGCCCTCGCTCGGCCTTCTGACGGTGAACGCGCTGGCCGCCGCCAACCGCCTGATCGTGCCCGTCCAGTGCGAGTACTACGCACTCGAGGGCCTGGCCCAGCTGCTCCAGAGCGTCGAGCTCGTGCGTACCCGGATCAACCCGCGCCTTGGCGTCACCGGCGTCCTCCTGACCATGTACGACGCCCGCACGCGCCTCGCGAGCGACGTCGCCAGCGAGGTGCGAAGCCATTTCGGCCCGCTCGTGTTCGACACGGTCGTGCCGCGCAGCATCCGCCTCGCCGAGGCGCCCAGCCACGGCGTCCCGATCACTGCGTACGACTCGTCCTCTGCCGGCGCGGACGCCTACTACCGCGCGGCGCTCGAGGTGGTCGAGCGTGGCTGAGTCGAGCCGTCCCCGCGGCCTCGGCCGCGGCCTGGCCGCCCTCGTCGCCGAGTTCCCGGCTGGCGCGACGTCGATGGTGGAGCTCGAGATCGGCCAGGTGCGGCCGAACCCGCGCCAGCCGCGGCGCGTCTTCGACGACGAGGCCATCCAGCGCCTGTCCGAGTCGGTCAAGGCCGACGGCGTCGTCCAGCCGATCATCGTGCGCGACGCCGGCGACGGCTACGAGATCGTGGCTGGCGAGCGGCGCTGGCGGGCGGCCCGGCTGGCCGGCCTGCGCACCATCCCGGCGATCGTGCGCAGCGCCGACGACCGCGAGCTGCTCATCCTGGCGCTGGCCGAGAACGTCGCCCGCGAAGACCTGAACCCGATCGACCAGGCCCGCGCGTACGCGGTCCTGGCAGATGAGCTCGATCTCACCCAGACCGAGATCGCCCGCCGCGTCGGCAAGAGCCGGCCGGCGGTCGCGAACACCATGCGGCTGCTCGAACTGCCCGACGACGTCCTCGACCTCGTTGCCGCCGGCGACCTGTCCGAGGGCCACGGCCGCGCGCTGCTGCTCGCGTCCGGCCAGGACGAGCGCTCGAGCCTGGCCCGCACGGCCGTCAGCCGCGGGTGGTCGGTGCGCGAGTGCGAGGCTGCCGCCAAGCGCGCGGCCAGGCCGGCCAAGGGCGAGCCGAAGCGGGCCGCGGGCGTGATGGACGACGAGCTCGCCCACCTGGCCGTCGACGCCGCCTGGCAGTCGCTCGGGCTGCGGGCGTCGGTGCGGCAGGGGCCGCGCGGCGGCCGTGTGGAGCTGCACTTCTCGTCCGCCGCCGAGCTCGGTCGCATCGTCGACCAGCTCCGCGCGGACAGGGTCTCCTGGGCCGACTGAAGCCTCCATGGCGCCGGTCGAGATGGAGCAGTGCCGGGGACAGTCCCCGGCCGGGGGCTGTCCCCAGGTCGCTTCTACGCGGAGCCGTTAGACTGCCATCCCCGCGGGCGATTAGCTCAGTCGGTTAGAGCGCCGCTCTGATAAGGCGGAGGTCCCTGGTTCGAATCCAGGATCGCCCATTGGCTGCCGCGGACGACACCCGATCCAGGTGCGGCTGGGTGCCCGCCGGCGATCCGCTCTACGCCGCCTACCACGACGAGGAGTGGGGCACGCCCTCCCACGAAGACCGCCATCTCTACGAGATGATCGTGCTCGAGGGCGCGCAGGCGGGCCTCTCGTGGTCGACCATCCTGCGCAAGCGCGAGGGCTACCGCAGCGCGTTCGCCGGCTTCGACGCCGAGGCCGTGGCCCGGTTCGGGCCCGCCGACGTCGAGCGGCTGATGGCGGACCCCGGCATCGTCCGCAACCGGCTCAAGGTCGAGTCGGCGATCGCGAACGCGCACGCTGTCCTCGCCGTCCGCGAGGAGCACGGCAGCCTCGACGCATTCCTGTGGGGGCTCGTCCCCGGAGCGCCGCTGCGCCGCGGTCCGGGGAACGTCCCGGCCGAGACGGCCGAGTCCCGCAACATGTCGAAGGCGCTCAAGCGAGCCGGCTTCCGGTTCGTCGGACCGACCGTCTGCTACGCCTTCATGCAGGCCGTCGGGATCGCCGACGACCACTCTCCGACGTGCTTCCGCTACGCCGGATGAGGCTCCAGGGAGCGTGGCTATACTGGACTTCGGATGCAGGAGATGAGCATCTACGGGGTGTCCTTCGACATGGTCGGCAAGCAGCCGATCGTGCTCCTCAGAACCCTTGACGGCAGCAAGTTCCTGCCCATCTGGATCGGCCACCCCGAGGCGGCCGCCATCCTGATGAAGCTGCAGGGCACGCCCACGCCGCGGCCGATGACCCACGACCTGGTCACGTCGATGCTGGGCGAGCTGAACGCCAAGGTCGAGAAGATCGCCGTCACCGAGCTGCGCGACAACACCTTCTACGCCCAGATCACGCTGCGCATCGACGGCTCCGAGGTCGAGATCGACTCGCGGCCGTCCGACGCGCTCGCGCTGGCCGTCCGCGCCGACGCCAAGATCTTCGTCGCCGACCAGGTGATCGACGACTCCGCCATCGAGTTCGGCCAGGAGCCCGAGGAGCCCGCCGAGGTCGTCGAGGAGTTCAAGAAGTTCCTCGAGAACGTCAGCCCCGAGGACTTCGGGAACTAGCTGCCGGAGCGGGCCATCCGGTCGAGCTCGCGCCCGATCACGACGCGCTGGATCTCGGCCGTCCCGTCGACCACCTGGAGCATCTTCGCCAGGCTGATGAAGCGCGGGAGCGGCGTGTCCTCGAGCCAGCCGTAGGCGCCGAGCGCCTCACTGCACGCGATCGCCGCCCGCAGCGCGGCGTCCGGGCAGAAGCGCTTGGCGTGGGCGACCGCCACCGGCCCCGCAGGCGTCCCCAGGAGGCTCGCCGCGCGGGCGTAGAGCAGGCGGCCGGCCTCGAGATCGGTGAGCACGTCGGCGAGCGTGAAGCGCATCGTGTCGAGCGCCAGCAGCGGAGCCCCGAACGCCTCCCGCTCGCGTGTATAGCGAACGGCGATGTCGAGCGCCTCGGCGTGCAGGCCACAGGCGATCGCGGCGATGTCGCAGCGGGCCACGTCGATCGCCCCGAGCGCCGCGCGCATCCCGGCCCCCGGCGGCACGAGCATCGTCCCCGGCGCGTCCGCGAGCGCCATCTCGCCGATCGGCAGGAACGCGGAGGCCGCCTTGCGGTACAGGCGGGGGAAGCTCACGCCCTCGGCGCGGCGGTCGACCGCCAGCACCGCCACGTCCGCGTGGCCCGGGCCGCCGGCCGTCTTGCACACCACCAGGAAGAGGTCGGCCTCGCCGGCCAGCGACACCCACGCCTTGCGCCCGGTCACCCGCCAGCCGCCGCCGTCTGCGCGGGCCCGGGTCGTGATTGCCGTCGCGTCCGATCCGGCGTGCGGCTCCGTCAGCGAGAACCCGCCCAGGGCGCGGCCGGCGACGAGATCGGCCGCCCAGCGCGCCCGCAGCTCCTCGTCGTCGCAGCCCGCAACGACGGCCGCCACGGCGTTGTGCATCGAGAGCGAGAAGGCGAACGCGGCATCGCCGCGGCCGAGCTCCTCGAACACCTCCATCCCGGCCGGATAGCCGATGCCCGCGCCGCCGAGCGCCGTCGGGCAGAAGAGCCCGGTGAGGCCCGACGCGGCGGCCGCCTCGCGCGGATACGAGCCCGCCTCGTCCCAGCCCGCGACGGCCGGCCGGACGACGTCGCGGACGAATGCGGCTGCCGCCTCTCGCATCGAGCCGCGATCATATCCGCGCGCCTTGCCGCCCCGGCGCCGCCCCGCCTACACTGTCAGTCTGCGACGACTTGGAGGCCCGGGATGCATGCAAACGGCAATGGCGCCCAGTGGTTCGCCGAGCGATCGATCCGTGGTGTGGGCGACGACGGTGCGGCGGAGATCGTCACGATCTGGATCGAGCGCAAACTCGGCGCGCTCTGGGCGGTGGGCAGGGCGGTCGGACTGGCCGAGCGGCACGATGGGCTCGTGCGGCCGGACGACTACGTCTTCGAGGGCTACGAGATGGGCGACGCGCTCGAGGCGGCCAACGCCGCCGTCGACGCCGACCTGGACGTGTCGGCCGAGGAGGGCAAGCCGCAGGAGATCGAGCCGTTCAGCGAAGGCGAGCTGCTGATCCCGCTGGAGCGGTGGTTCTTCGGCCGTTCTCCGCGGACCGAGCGGCAGCGGGCCCGCTAGCGACGCCGAGCACGCGCAGCGGCGCAGTCCCGGCCGGCAGGGCACCGGCGGCCGCCGCCGTGCGCTCGAGCGTCTGGAGGGCGCGGATGCCGTCGTCCCCGAGGTCGACGGTGTGCTCGTTGACGTAGAGCGCGACGTAGGGCCAGATCACGTCCTCGTCCAGCTCCTGGGCGTAGCGCCGGATGGTGCCGAGCACCTCGTCGCGGTTCGCCCAGCCGTAGGCGATCGAATCGCGCAGGACGGCCGTGAACCGCTCGACGACGTCGTCGGGGAGCGCGAGGCTCGCCAGGATGCCCCCGAGCGGGATCGGCGCCTGCGCCAGCCGCTCGAAGGACGCCCCGAGGTCCTCGATCAGGGTCAGGCCGTCACGCTCGTAGGTGAGCCGGCCCTCGTGGATGAGCACGCCGAGGTCGGCGTCGCCCCGGCGCAGGACGGCGCCTATTCGTGAGAAGACGGCGTGGTCGATCGCGCCGCCGTCCGGGTGCAGGCAGCGGTAGAGGAGCGTCGCCGTGGTCGTCGGGCCGGGGCAGAGCACCCGCGCGCCCGGCCCGGGCTGGACATCCGGCCGGGCGGCCACGAGCAGCGGCCCGACGCCGAAGCCGAGAGCCGCGCCGGCCCGGACGGCGCCGTAGTCGTTCGCCAGCAGGAGCGCCGCGTGGAAGCTCGCCTTGGAGATGTCGTAGCGGCCGGCGAAAAGGCCGTCGTTCAGCTGCTGGACGTCGAGCAGCTCCGGCTCGAACTCGAGTCCGCGCAGGTCGACGCGCCGCTCCAGGATGGCGTGGAACGCGAACGTGTCGTTCGGGCACGTGGAGAGGCCGAGCCGCAGCTTCATCCGGCCCGCTCACGCACGATGTCCGCGGCCGCGGCGAGGGCCTCCTGCATCCGCCAGCCGGCCCGGTCGCGGTCGCCGGCGACGTTCGAGAAGCCGCGCACGATGGTCAGGTCGACGCCGAAGAGCCCGGTGGCCACGGCGACAGCGTAGCCCTCCATCTCCTCACCGGCGGCGGCCGGATACCGGTCGCGCCGTCCGGCCGCGTCGGCGGGCGAGCCGGCCGCAGTTGCCACAGACAGGACCTCCGGGCCGGGCCCCAGGGCGATCGAATCGGCCGCCGCGAAGCCGAGGTCGGCGGCGCTTCGGTGACCTTCCCCGGAGCCCGCGCCGATGCCGTCGCAGCGCACCGACCCGGCCACGACCGCCGAGCCGATGGGATGGGCCGCGGCGTCGTACGTGCCGGCTGCCCCGACCAGGATGACACCGCCCGCGGCGGCGCCGCGGTCCTTCGCGATCGCGTGGGCCGCCCCTGCGCCGGCCGCAGCGAGGCCGAACCCGCACACCGCGAGCGGTGCCGGCGGGCCGTCGGGGAAGAGCAAGCCCGACTCGAGCCCGGTCGGCACGAGGATCAGCACGCCGCCCCTTGTGCCACCGGACCCCAGAAGACTCGTGAGGTCACGGGCGGGTCTGCGTCAGGGGGTGACCCGCTTCCCGCCGCTGCGGCGAGACCGCGCTCTCGCTGCAGCACCACCAGTGATTCGCCACACGACCTGAAGGAGGGGGCCGGTGGGGGAACCATGGGTTCCCCCACGTTAAACGATCTCGACCATGCGCGTGATCGCTCCGCGGGCGCGGTCGGCGACGTCGGCGTCGACCGTGACGACGTGGCGCATGTCGCGCAGGGAATCGCGCAGCTTCTCGAGCGTGATCATCTTCATGTAGCGGCACACGGCCCGCTCGGACATCGCGTAGAAGCGCTTGTCCGGGGACTCCCGCGTGAGGCGGTGCAGGATGCCCGTCTCGGTGGCGACGACGAAGTCGCGCCTGGGCGAGCGGGCGACGTGGTTCACCATGCCCTCGGTCGAGTACACGTGCGTCCGCTTCGCCAGCGCGGCGTCCTGGGCCGCCGCGTACATGCACTGGCTGGCGCAGCCGCACTCCGGGTGGATCAGCAGGTCGGCGCCGGGCCGCTCGTCCAGCATCCGGGCCACGTCGTCGGTGCGGATGCCGGCGTGCACGTGGCACTCGCCCGGCCAGATCTTCATCTTGCGGCCGGTGACGCGCTCCAGGTAGGCGCCCAGGAACATGTCCGGCAGGAAGAGGATGTCGCGGTCGGCGGGAACGGCCTCGATCACCGCCCGGGCGTTGCCCGAGGTGCAGCAGTAGTCGGAGAGCGCCTTCACCTCGGCGGTCGTGTTCACGTAGCTGACGACGACCGCGCCGGGGTTCTCGGCCTTCCAGGCCTCGAGGGCGGCCGCGTCGATGCTGGCGGCGAGCGAGCAGCCGGCGTCGAGGTCGGGGATCAGCACCGTCTTGTCCGGCGACAGGATCGCCGCCGTCTCGGCCATGAAGTGGACGCCGCAGAAGGCGATCACCTCCGACTCGGTGTGGGCGGCGGCCTGGGACAGGCCAAGCGAGTCGCCCACCAGGTCTGCGACGTCCTGGACCTCGGGCAGCTGGTAGTTGTGGGCGAGGATGACGGCGTTTTGCTCTGCGGCCAGCGCGCGCACCTGCTCCTGCAGGGCGCCGACGGCGTCGGTGGTCAGCGTGGGCACGGGTGCACCTCCAGCGAGATGTCGAGCGCCCGCACCGAGTGGGTGAGCGCTCCGATCGAGATCGCGTCGACGCCGGTCTCGGCGACCGCGCGGACGGTCTCGAGGGTGATGCCGCCGGACGCCTCCAGCCTGACCCGGCCGGCGGCGATCGCAACGGCCTCGCGCAGCCGGTGGGGCGGCATGTTGTCGAGCAGGACGCTGTCGGCGCCGGCGGCGATGGCCTCGCGCACCTGCTCGAGCGTGTCGGCCTCGGCCTGGACGTGCAGGTCGGGCCGGGCCGCCCGGGCGGCGCGCACCGCTTGGGCGACGCCGCCGGCGAGGGCGACGTGGTTGTCCTTGATGAGGATGGCCGCGCCCAGGTCGGCGCGGTGGTTCGTCCCGCCGCCGCAGGCGACGGCCTGCTTGTCGAGCTCGCGCAGCCCCGGGACGGTCTTGCGCGTATCGAGGATCTCGACGCCGGTGCCGGCGACCGCGTCCGCGTAGCGTCCGGTCGCGGTGGCGATGCCCGACATCCGCTGCAGGAGGTTCAGGGCGGTGCGCTCGGCCGTGAGCACGGCCCGGGCGGACGCCCGGATCGTCGCCACGGTGCAGGCAGCGCGAGCGACTCGTGTGCCTTCCGGTACGAGCACCTCGAGCTCGGCCACGGGATCGAGGCGGCGCACGACGTCGAGGGCGACCGCGAGGCCGGAAACGATCCCGGGTTCGCGCAGCACCACGCTGGCAATCGTTTCCAGCCCGTCCGGAATCGTCGCCTCGGTGGTGGGGTCGCCGCGGCCGGCGTCCTCGGCCAGGGCGCGGTCGATCAGACTCTCGAGTGCAGCGGCGGGCACGTCGTGCTCCTGGCCTGGTCGGGGTCGGGATCGGGGAAGTCGCTGCGCAGGTGGCCACCGCGGCTCTCGGTGCGGCGCAGAGCGGCGCCGGCGATCAGCCCGGCGACGAGCACCGGGTTCGAGTCGGGCCGCTCGGCCAGCCATGCCAGGAGCGCCGTCAGCCGCTCCCCGTCGCGCACCGGGCCCGCCATGTCCCACATGCGCCGGCGCAGCTCCGGCAGCGGCGCCCGGGCCAGCGGGCGGGCCGGGGGCGGGCCCCGATCGGCGTCCGCCGCCGCCGCGTCGAGGCCGTGGCCGACCGCGCGGTGGGCGAAGACGAAGCACTCGAGCAGCGAGTTGGAGGCCAGCCGGTTGGCGCCATGGACGCCGGTCGCGGCGCACTCGCCGACCGCGTAGAGGCCCGCGAGCGAGGTGAGGCCGCCGAGATCGGTGGCGATCCCGCCCATCAGGTAGTGGGCGGCGGGAGCGATCGGGATCAGGTCGGCGGCGAGGTCGAGCCCGGCCCGGCGGCACCCGGCGGCCAGGTTCCCGAACCGGGCGAGGACGTGATCGCGGTCGAGATGGCGGAGGTCGAGGTAGGCCTGGCCCCCGTCGGCGAGCAGCGCCTCGATCGTCCGCGTGACGACGTCGCGCGGCGCCAGCTCGGCGTCGGGGTGGACGCCGGCCATGAAGCGCCCGCCCGAGCCGTCGACGAGGTGGGCGCCCTCGCCCCGCACCGCCTCGGAGACGAGGAATGCCCGGCCGCCGCCGGCGAGCGCCGTCGGGTGGAACTGCACGAACTCCATGTCGCGCACGGCCGCGCCGGCCCGGTGGGCCAGGGCGATCCCGTCGCCGGTGGCGCCCGGCGGGTTCGTCGTGCGGTGGAAGAGGGCGCATGCGCCGCCGGTTGCGAGCAGCGTCATCCGCGCCCGGGCGAGCCGCAGCTCGTCGTGGCCCAGCAGCCATGCCCCGGCGCAGGCATCGCCGTCGCTTGCGAGCGCGAGCGCCGCGGTGTGCTCCAGCACCTGGATCTGCGGCTCGGCGGCCACGCGGGCGATCAGCGCGCCGGCGATCGCGGCGCCGGTGGCCGCGCCGTCGGCGTGGAGGATGCGGCGGCGGCCGTGGCCGCCCTCGCGGCCGAGCAGGTAGCCGCCGGCCGGGTCGAGGTCGAAGCGCACGCCCAGCCGCTCGAGGTCGGCGATCCGGCCGGGCCCGTTCTCGACCAGCACGGAGACGGCCTCCGGGTCGCAGAGGCCGCGGCCGGCGCCGATCGTGTCCGCGGCGTGGTCGGCGAACGAGTCCTCGCCAGCGACGGCGGCGGCCACCCCGCCCTGGGCCATGTAGGAGTTCGACGCCCGCAGCGAGCCCTTCGTCGCGAGGACGACGTTCGCCCCGCGGCCCGCAGCTGCGAGCGCCGCATAGAGGCCGGCGAGGCCGGCACCCAGCACGAGCACGTCGGTGCGGACGGGGGCGGCAGAAGCCATTGGGGTCATAATAGCCCAAGTGACTAAAACTCGCCGGGGAATGGCAGGACGGGTCTCGTCGTTACCCTTGAGGCGATGCTTCTGTTGACTGATACGCTCGCGGAGATGGCTTCCTCCGACCCGC
>Ga0105240_10012313_pt1 | contig 11818 bp, 9 predicted proteins | sample KBSC54metaG_FD_80426 | JGI IMG/M metagenome (GOLD analysis project Ga0105240, IMG submission 80426) | Corn rhizosphere microbial communities from Kellogg Biological Station, Michigan, USA - KBS C5-4 metaG | ecosystem: Host-associated > Plants > Roots > Rhizosphere > Soil | place: Michigan, USA...
CCATCAAACCATTGTGTTAGGTTTAGCGATGCTGATTGCAAGCTACCGTGAACAACACCAAAAAATTACAGCTATTCACTTCGCTGGAATTTTTGCCAGCCTGTTTACTATTGGTTGTTTAAGCAGTTTTTATCTTTTTGGTTTTACCTTGTGGTTCAACGACTATCCACACGGTGGAAACTTCACAGGTTTACTCGTTGCTGTGCCTATTTTTATTAGTTGTGTGATTGGATTAGGTATGCTGATCGGTTCACTTTTAGATATGCCAGAACGTGCTGGACATATTATTGTGTTTAGCTCTGTACCTTTATTCTTATTAACTGGCGCTGCGTGGCCACATCAAGCAATGCCTGAATGGTTACAATGGTTTGCCTGGTGTTTACCATCAACACATGGGGTACAAATGTTTGTGCAACTTAACCAGATGGGTGTTCCTTTAGCCACAGTTGTACCAAAACTGATATTTCTTGCGACAATCGGTCTTATTTTTTTAATCTTGGCATATTCACGTTTAAAAGCCTCCAAGTGAAGAGTTTTCTAAACTTGGAGCATAAATTATATTTTTATTTACTATAAAATCTGATAGTTAAAAGTCATTCCTTAAAAACTATTGACCATAAAAATATAAAAAAATGAATAAATTCAAATTATTAATTGGTAACAATTGTCATAAAACCTTAAAAAAACTTTAAGTTGAAATTAAGAAAATTTCTCCATAGTAAAACTGTTTAGTTTTTCAGCAGCCTAAAAGGGTAACTCTGCTACCCTGCTCTATGACGGAATTTGATATGGCAAAGGTATGTTATTGCGCAGATGACTTTGCAATGAATGCAGAGATATCTAGTGCGATTATTCAGTTAATTGAAAGAGGTGCACTTCAAGCGACCTCATGTATGACCCAATCTGAACTATGGGAAACTGCTGCTGCCAAACTTAAACCTTTTTCGAATCAAATTGATATTGGTTTACATTTAAATTTTACCCATACATTCAATTCAGGTAATACAGTTTTTTCATTACCTGCACTTATGCTTCGTGCATGGTCATCAAATCTTAATCGTGAATTAATTACCCAGTGTATTGAAGAGCAATGGGATGCATTTGTTTCAGTCATGGGAAAACAACCCGATTTTATTGATGGACACCAACATATTCATCAATTTCCGTTCATACGGGATATTTTGCTACAGCTTTTAAAAGAGAAAAAATTCACTGGTTGGATACGTAATTTACAACATCCAATTTATCTACCCCATTATCGTTTTAAAACGCATATGCTTTCTGCACTTGGCTCAAATGCCTTAGCAAAGGCATGCCAAACCTACCAGTTTAGCCAAAATGAATATTTCGCTGGTATCTATGACTTTAAACAAACTGATTATGCCGAACTTAATCAATATTGGCTTGCTCAAGCAAAAGATCACTTACTGATTATGTGCCATCCCTCACTTTCTACACCAAGTGAGCAAGATCCGATCCAGCATGCACGCATCCAAGAATACCAATATTTTTCTTCTGATCAGTTCCCTCTTGATTGCCAAAAAAATGGCATCCAACTTACCAGACTAGGGGCAATGCAATGAGCACAAAACCTTTTTTATCCTGCGTTGTTCCCGCTTATAACGAAGCAGAGAACTTAAAGACATTTATTCCAGCTTTAGCAAACAGCTTAAAACAACAAAATCTTAGCTATGAAATCATAGTGGTCGATGATGGAAGCAAGGACGATACTATTCCGATCTTACAAACGATGATTGAAGATTATCCTTTAGTTGTGCTGGAATTATCACGAAATTTTGGTAAGGAAGCTGCTTTAAGCGCGGGTTTAGACCATGTGACGGGTGAAGTCGCTCTGCTGATTGATGCTGACTTTCAACATCCTTTTGAAGCAATTCCTACCATGATTAACCTCTGGAAAAATGGTTATGACATGGTCTATGGCATTCGTAATCGTACCACTGAATCATGGCTAAAACGGACCTTAACCCAAGGTTACTACCGTATATTAAACTTAAGCTCTCCTATTGATATTCCCGAAAATGCTGGTGATTTCAGGCTTCTTGACGCAAAAGTTGTTGAAGCGATTAAACAATTACCTGAAAAAAATCGCTACATGAAAGGCCTTTATGCATGGGTCGGTTTTAAAAGTATCGGGATCAATTTCTCTGAGCAAGACCGTCAACATGGCCGTTCTAGTTTTAACGCAAAGGCATTATTTAATCTGGCGATGTCTGGTTTAACTGGTTTTTCAGATTTACCTTTGCGCATTTGTATTTATTTAGGTGCCCTATTGGCTTTAGGCGCTATGAGTTACGGTGTTTGGATTATTATTAAAACACTGATTGAAGGAATCTCTGTACCTGGTTGGGCAACACTTGCAGCAGGCATGACTTTATTAGGTGGCATTCAATTGTTATTCATTGGAATTTTAGGTGAATATATTGGTCGAATTTATGCCGAAGTTAAAAATCGACCAAAATATATTGTTTCAACCGAACATTCTCATATTAAGCAAGAACACGCTATCACCCAACCAAAAAATACGTTCTCTAGTTTCTAATGTTTGCTCATATTTTTCAGCTCGCGCGGTTTACCACTACTGGGGCCGCAGCGGCGCTTGCTCACTATAGTATTGTCATGCTCTTGTTTAAACGAAACATTGCATTGCAGTATGCCAATTTAATTGCCTTTCTACTTGCCTATTGGGTGAGCTATTTTGGGCATCGTATTTTTACTTTTAAAGCACAGCATATTGCTCATCGACAGACACTTCCCAAATTTACTTTAGTCGCTGGATTAGGTTTTTTATTCAACGAGAGCTTTCTCTTACTTTCTAATCTGTATTTCAGCGCCCCAGTTTCAACTTTGGTTTGTGTGGCTATTGTCCTGACTTCAATTGTGACTTTCTTGCTTAACCGCTTTTTTGCATTTCAACATTAAGGATTATGTATGCAGCAATGGCTTCGTAGTTCCAAATTCTTATTAATATTTTTACCGATTTGGCTGTTTGTTTTGTCTTGGATAAGACCTCTTTCTGTACCAGATGAAGGACGCTACGGAGACATTAGTCGATCTATGTTTGAATCGGGTGATTGGTTAATTCCCCGTATTAATAGCTTGCCATTTATGCATAAACCCCCATTATTACACTGGTTAAGTTCTATATTTATGGAACTTTTCGGTATGCATATTTGGGTGTTGAGATTAGTTCCAGTATTAGCAGCTACACTCATGCTAGTCAGCCTATTCTTATTTGTTAGAAAGCATATTTCAGAACGTGTAGCACAGCTTACTGCCATTATTTTAGGCACCAATTTACTGTTTTTTGGCAGTAGCGAATATATTAACCATGATCTACTCCTAGCTTCATGGATTACAGTAAGTGTTTTATGTTTTGTTGATTTCACAATTTCAGCACGTAAATCTATTTTGTTTTTAGGGTATTTTGCGGGTGCAGCAGCATTTTTAAGTAAAGGCCTGATTGGTGTATTAATTCCCGGTATGATTCTCTTACCATGGTTGCTCTACACTAAACAATTGAAAAATATTCCTTCATTGCTTAACCCTTTTGCTATTCTTTTATTTATATTACTGGTTAGTCCATGGCTCTATGCAGTTCAACTTAAATATCCTCAATTTTTGCATTATTTCTTTATCGATCAACAATTTAGTCGATTTAGCTCAAAAGAGTTTAATAATAAGCAACCATGGTGTTTCTATCTGATTATTTTAATGTTCAGCTTTTTACCATGGATTCTGTCGAGTAGATTTGGATCTATTAAAGCCGTATTTCAAAATTACAAGCAATCCGCTTTACTGGCCCTGCTTATATGGTGGTTTATTTCTGTTACGGTTTTCTTCTCTATTCCACCTTCTAAGCTAGCTGGCTATATTTTACCAGCTGTGCCCCCACTCGCTGTTTTCTTGGCTCTTGTTATCAACCAAGTACTTGAAAGTGACTATAAAACCAAATTGCAGGTTTGGGGTTTACCTATATTTATTATGCTTGTCGGAATAGGTATTACTGCTACACCGCATTTCATTCGTGCACATCAACCCTTTTTCCAAAACCAAGCCCTATTCATTTATACAATTGGTGCTCTATTAATTGTGCTTCCACTGGCTTTAGTCTGGTTATATAAAAATCAGAAATTAGACTATTTGAACTATATTTTTATTAGTTTAATTGTTCTGTGTAGTTCAGTTCCTTTTGCCGTTCGTATTTTAGATACCAAAAATAATGTGGGACAAACGAGTTTTGCTGAATATATGACACCATCAACAAAAATAGTTTTCTACAATTATTATTTCTATGATGTGCCTTTCCTTTTACAGCTAAAACAGCCTGTATATATTGTAAATCAATGGGATACAGTACATTCAGATAGTGCTTCTTTAGAAATTAAAGATGGTTTATTGTTTGAACCACAACGCAAAAAATACTTATGGAGCGAGCAACAGCTTCAAGATGCTTTAACGCAAAAGCAAGATTTGATTGTCGTAAGTCATCCTCATAATTTTGCAACTAAAGATCCATCTGTTAAAACACTACATTATCGAAATTATGATGTGTTTATTTTTAATAACTCCAAATAAACCATAAATAAAAAAGGAAGCTTACGCTTCCTTTTTTATTTAATTAAGACTTACTCTTCTGACACATCGTCATTCGTAGAAACTGCATCTTCGCCATCTACTTCTGAAGTATCAACTTCTCCTTCGAGAAACTCTTCTTCATCTTCAACAGCTTCAATAGACACAACACCCACTAAAGTTTCTTCTTCGCTTAAACGAATCAGACGAACACCTTGTGCATTACGACCAGTCATTGCAACTTCAGCAGCACGAGTACGAACTAATGTACCACCATCAGAAATAAGCAACAGTTCTTTGCTTTCATCAATAGATACTGCACCTACAAGCTCACCATTACGTTCACTTGTCTTAATCGCAATAACGCCCTTACCACCACGTTTTTTGGTTGGGAAGTCATTTACAGGAGTACGTTTACCATAACCATTGGCACTCGCACACAGCACTTCGCCCGTTTCAGGAACAACAACAAGCGATACGATGCGACTTACGACATTTAAATCTGCTGAATCTTCATTGTCATCAGATTCATCATTTTCAACTTCTGCATCTTCTTCACTTAAAGTGCTGCTTGCAAAGCTAACACGCATACCACGGACGCCTTTAGCAGTACGACCCATTGAACGCACGTCAGTTTCTGCAAAACGAATTGCCTTACCTTCATTCGAGAACAACATGATTTGCTGATTACCATCAGTAATCGCAACACCAATCAAAGTATCTTCTTCATTCAATTCAATTGCGCGTAAACCATTTGAACGAATGTTAGCAAACTGCTCCAAATCAACACGTTTGACCGTACCTGAAGCTGTCGCCATAAATACATAATGGTTTTCTGGGAACTCAGTTAACGGCAAGATAGCTGTAACTGTTTCATTCGCATCTAAAGGTAACAAGTTTACAATCGGACGGCCTTTAGCACCACGTGATGCTTGAGGTACTTCAAATACGCGAAGACGATACACTTTACCTACGTTAGTAAAGCAGAGTACAGTCGCATGGTTTGAAGCCACAATGAGATGTTGAATAAAGTCATCATCTTTCATTGAGGTTGCAGACTTACCACGTCCACCACGGCGCTGAGCCTGATAGTCTGAAAGTGGTTGAGTTTTTGCATAACCTGTTTGTGAAACCGTTAATACAACTTGTTCTTCAGGAATTAAATCTTCACGGCTAAAATCAATACGTGATTCAATAATTTCTGTACGACGGCCATCACCATACTGTTGTAGTACTTGCGCTAATTCTTCACGAATTACAGCCATCAATAAATTAAAATCATTAAGAATTGCCGTAAGTTCAGCAATTTGACCTAAAATTTCAGTATATTCTGCATGTAATTTGTCTTGCTCAAGACCCGTTAAACGATGTAAACGCAATTCTAAAATTGCACCCACTTGCGTTGGTGATAAACGGTAAATTGATTCAGTTAGACCAAATGGGCGATCTGGGTTTTCACCTTCGATTTCATCTGGGCGAACAGAAATAGCGCCAGCTTTTTCAAGTAACGAAATAACGCCACCACCAGCCCACTCACCTGCTAGTAAACGCTCGCGCGCTTCAGCTGGGTTAGCAGAAGTTTTGATGGTTTCAATAATTTCATCAATATTGGCTAAAGCAACAGTTAAGCCTTCTAAGATATGGCCACGTTCACGTGCTTTACGCAATTCGAACATGGTACGGCGTGTCACTACTTCTTGGCGGTGACGAATAAATGCCGCAATAATATCTTTCAGATTCATCAATTTTGGTTGTCCGTTATCAAGACAAACCATGTTGATGCTGAATGAGTTTTCAAGCTGCGTATTTAAGAATAAGTTATTTACAACGACTTCTGCGTTTTCACCGCGTTTTAAGTCAATTGCAATACGCATACCGTCTTTGTCAGACTCATCACGAAGCTCTGAAATACCTTCAAGTTTTTTCTCTTTAACCAACTCGGCAATACGTTCAATAACTCTTGCCTTATTAACTTGATATGGAATTTCAGTAAAGACGATGGTTGTACGGCCTGTCTTTTCATCTTCTTCGAAATGGTATTTACCACGAATGTGCAGTCGGCCTTTACCTGTACGGTAAGCATCAACAATGCCTGATTTACCGTAAATAATACCGCCAGTAGGGAAATCAGGACCAGTAATGTATTCCATCAACCCTTCAATCGAGATATTCGGATTGTCAGCATAGGCTAAGCATGCATTCACAACTTCTGTCATGTTATGCGGTGCCATGTTGGTTGCCATACCTACGGCAATACCAGCAGCGCCATTAATTAACAAGTTAGGAACACGTGTTGGAAGCACCTGAGGAATACGCTCAGATCCGTCGTAGTTATCTTCCCAGTCAACTGTGTCTTTTTCTAGATCTGCAAGAAGCTCGTGCGCTAACTTAGTCATACGGACTTCGGTATAACGCATTGCAGCCGCGCTATCACCATCGATTGAACCGAAGTTACCCTGACCATCTACCAATAAATAACGTAAGCTAAAATCCTGAGCCATACGTACAATAGTTTCATAAACAGCTGAGTCACCATGAGGGTGATATTTACCGATTACGTCCCCAACAACACGTGCAGATTTCTTGTAGGCTTTGTTATAGTCATTGCCCAATTCGTGCATGGCAAATAGCACACGACGGTGAACAGGTTTCAGACCGTCTCTCACATCCGGCAATGCACGAGATACGATTACACTCATTGCGTAATCTAAATATGAATGCTTGAGTTCATCCTCAATGGCAATCGGTCGGATTTCCGATACGCTCATGCATACTCCTTCTTACAGATAGAAATTTCCATCTGCTAATATGTCTTGATCTTGCAAAAAATTTAGTTCTGAAAACTGAACTAAAATCGAAAAAAATATAGCTGTATAGTATAGCACAAACTGCTCGTTAACTGGGAGTTTAGCAATCTGAAAATAGCATTTTTTTACAATAAAAATTTCATTAGAATTAATGAGTTAAAATTAGAGAATTCTAGTTTTAAATGTATTTCTTAAAACTCAACAGTTCGACCAAAATATAGACAACACAAAAGTGCTCTCTTTAGAGCACTTTTCATCTAATCTTAAAAACAAAACTTAGTTTATTAGCCAAAATACATAATATTTAGCTTGAACATACTCGTCTTGTTGTAAATCCATTATTCTTTAATTTCTTTAAATAATGGGTTTCAAATATCATTTTGTAGGCCGATATTGAGCAGGAATCCACTGATATCCTTTTGAATCTTTACTAATATGCCCAATACCAGGAAAAGCAACATGCGCAGCTCCCACCCACCATTGGTTTTTATAGGCTTGTTCAAAAATACTTTTACGAACAGCTATAGCCTGATTCGAGTGAGTATCGGGTTTGTAGCTTGCTTCAGGATAAGGAAATTGGACTGCACCGTAATGCACAACATCACCAAGACCTAAAAACTTTTGACCGTTTTGTCCATCTATTAAATATGAAGAATGACCTTCAGTATGACCATGAGTAACGATGAGTTGAACATTCGGTACGTTAAAAGAAGTTTTGGTAAAAGCGACGAGTTGCCCTGCCTTTTGGTATGGTTGTAAGGCATCTCTCGTCATTTTAAATATTGGCTTAAAAAAATCGGTAGCTTTTGCTTCATTCGCTGGCGATGTCCAAAAATCGACATCTTCTTTAGCTAGATAAACCTTCGCATTTGGATAAGCCATTTTGCCATCGAGTGTAATACCGCATAAATGATCAGGATGGGCATGTGTAATCAAGATGGTATCTATTTGTTCAGGCTGTACGCCTGCGTTCTTTAAATTTTCACGTACATGACCCAAGGTTGGACCAAAACATTTTGCAGTGCCAGCATCAATTAAAATATTTTGTGTGGGTGTTTGAACAAGATAGGCAGAGAAATCTGTGACAATCTGATTATGCTCATCTACAGGGACAAAGTTTTCTGCAAACAATCGATTGGCTTTTTCAGCAGAAATACCCAATAAATCACTTCGAGGTAATCCCAACTCGCCATCAAACAATGCTGTTACCTTAAGGTTTCCTACTGGTTGTAAAAAGTAACCATCAACTTGATGTACACTTGGCGTTTGTTCTGCATGTATAACTGTACTGGCACTCAGCAGTAATAATATCGTAAGTGATTTTAATGATTTCATCATAGAGTCCTTCGTATTTTCATACTTTAACTCTATTGGTTTTGATCTATTTAAATCGCTCAATAAGCGATAAGAAACGCTCAAATTGACTTATTCGGCAGCCAGAACAGCAGGATCTATACCGTAACGCTCTACAAAGCGATCACGAAAAATAGCAACAGACTGGTACCCCGATTTTGCCGCAATAGTTTTCATAGGTAATTTTTTCGAATACAACAGCTCAAGTGCAAAAGTAAGCCGTGCATGCGTGATCGTTTCTCTTAAGGTTGTGTCTTCATGGCTAAGCTTGCGGCGAAGTGTGGCACTGCTCAAACCTAGTCTCATTTCAAACTCACTAGACTGCCAATGGTGCTGTGGATTCTCTATTACCCAATCATGAATGATTTTTGTCAATTTAGGTGGAGGTACAATTAAAACATCAGAACAATGCTGTTGGCATAGCTGTACAAGTATAGCGGTAATACATAAACGTGCTTTCACCACATCATGATTAAATAAAGCCGCTTGCCACTCAGCTAAAGATGTAGCGAAATCATCAATTGAAAACTTTAATATTGCTTCAGTTCTGTCTACAACTGGCTTAGCCCAAATCATTTGTGCAGCTTGAATGACTTCTTCACACATAGGCACCAGAATAGTGAGATATTCACCCGTTATAGGATCAGGCAGATTAACTGCATCGATAACTGTATCGGGTTTTATAATGTATAGATCACCGGCACTAAAATTGATTTGTTTTGTTTGAAGATTTAATTGCTGTTGTCCATATAAAATAAATCCCATGTGCAACTGACTAACTTTAATATTGGACAGTCCATGCTGATTTTTCGAACGAATACATAAATAATCTCGTGCCATATCTGCCCGTGCCAATCTAACAAGTGATTGATGCAATTGGTGGGCCTCTATGGAAGCGGAATAATTAATATTCATAATGATGATCTAAATAAAAAAACGCCCTTGGCTATTTATAGCACAAGGGCGTTTTTCGAATAAGTGACAAGCTGTAAATTACAACTTGCTTACTAACTCTGGTACTACAGTGTTCAAATCACCAACTAACCAGTAGTCAGCAACACTGTTGATTGGCGCTTCTTCGTCTTTGTTGATTGCAACAATAACTTTAGAATCTTTCATACCAGCTAAATGCTGGATCGCACCAGAAATACCTACAGCAACGTAAAGGTCAGGCGCAACGATTTTACCAGTTTGACCCACTTGGAAGTCGTTAGGTACGAAGCCTGCATCAACTGCCGCACGTGAAGCACCTTGTGCTGCACCAAGCTTGTCAGCTAATGGATCAAGTACTTTATGGTAGTTCTCACCAGAACCTACACCACGACCACCAGAAACTACGATGCGAGCCGCAGTTAATTCTGGACGATCAAGCTTAACGATTTCTTCAGATACAAAATGAGAAATACCAGCATCTTTTGCTTCACTTACTGCTTCAACCGCAGCAGAACCACCTTCAGCAGCTACTGGATCAAATGCAGTACCACGAACTGTACCTACAATGATTGCTTCGTCAGATTGAACAGTCGCAATCGCGTTACCTGCATAAATCGGACGCTTGAATGTATTTGCAGATTCAACAGAAATAATGTCTGTGATCATGCTTACATCAAGAAGAGCAGCAACACGTGGAAGAATGTTCTTACCAGTTGTTGTAGAAGCAGCTAATACGTATTTGTAACCTTTAGCTAAATCAGCAACTAAAGCAGCTACGTTTTCAGCTAACTGGTTTGCATAAGCTGCATTGTCAGCAAGTAAAACCTTGCTTACACCAGCAACTTTAGCAGCAGCATCAGCAACTGCCTGAGCACCAGAACCAGCAACTAATACAGTAATATCACCACCGATTTTTTGTGCTGCAGCAACAACGTTTAAAGTAGCACCGTTAAGTACTTGGTTGTTGTGATCAGCGATAACTAAAATACTCATGATTTTATCCTTCCGTATTAGATCACTTTCGCTTCATTTTTCAATTTTTCAACAAGCTCATCTACAGATTTCACTTGTACGCCAGCTTTACGTTCTGCTGGAGCTTCAACTTTAACAGTTTTAAGCTTAGTACCAGCTGCAACGCCATAATCAGCAGGAGATTTAGTATCAAGTGGCTTCTTACGAGCTTTCATGATGTTAGGCAATGCTGCATAACGTGGCTCATTCAAACGCAAGTCAGTTGTAATGATTGCTGGAAGTGCCAGTTCAACAGTTTGTAAACCACCGTCAACTTCACGAGTTACTTGTACTTTGCCGCCATCAACTTTCACTTCAGAAGCGAATGTACCTTGGCCCGCACCTAATAATGCGCCAAGCATTTGACCTACTTGGTTAGAGTCATCATCAATTGCTTGTTTACCAAGAAGGATAAGTTCTGGTTTTTCAGCATCAACAACACCTTTTAAAATTTTAGCAACTTCTAAAGCGCCAATTTCATCAGTGGTTTCAACTAAAATACCGCGGTCTGCACCCAAAGCCATTGCAGAACGGATTTGTTCTTGAGCTTCTTTAGGACCCACAGAAACAACAACGATTTCTGTTACTGTTCCTTTTTCTTTTAAGCGAACCGCTTCTTCCACTGCGATTTCACAAAATGGGTTAATTGACATTTTAACGTTAGTTAGGTCAACCCCACTATTGTCCGGCTTAACACGAACTTTGACGTTGGCATCAACCACGCGTTTTACAGCAACAAGAGCCTTCATGTAATCCTCGGCTGTTCTAGCAAAAGTAAATGTTGAGAAAAGTATATTAACTCTTCAATTAAAATTTTTTAGGTACCCTATCTTGCAATGTGTTTGGCATTTCGGTCAAGTCACAATTTTCCAGAACAGCACAAAAAAAATGAAACCATCAGTTCATAAAAAAAATATTATGCCTTATTAGGCGCTATTTCGTTCTTTTTACACTCTATTTTATATATTGATTTTTATTATCTTTTTATCTTATTTAGCTTATTAGTCAGAAACATAAGATCGCCTTAAAATAATCGAGATGAGATGTTTTTGACTCAGGGGTACCGACAAAATATCCCAAGATCAAAATGGTCAATTTGACTATTTCCCCTATTTCTCTTA
>Ga0105240_10012315_pt1 | contig 11815 bp, 7 predicted proteins | sample KBSC54metaG_FD_80426 | JGI IMG/M metagenome (GOLD analysis project Ga0105240, IMG submission 80426) | Corn rhizosphere microbial communities from Kellogg Biological Station, Michigan, USA - KBS C5-4 metaG | ecosystem: Host-associated > Plants > Roots > Rhizosphere > Soil | place: Michigan, USA...
CCTGAACGTCTTTATGCCGGTGGACCCACATCTCATCGCGGATTCGGCATCAACGGAGCAGGTCCCCGCGATCCTGAAACCGGATTCCCCATCGGCGGCGCCGGCGCTCTCGTCAACAGCACCGAAGTTCGTCTTCCACCCCCCATTCTTCCCTTCTTCGGCGACGCGCTCAGCTTCGTGCTCTTTCACGACATGGGCAACGTCTTCAACAGCGCAGGCGACGCATGGGAGAGCATCTTGCGGGTCGATCAGCCCAACCGCGATTCCTGCAAGGTGCTCACGCAAGGCAGTGCGCAGAACCCTCCCGTACCAACTGGCCCGGAGACCTCCACCGGCCCTCAAGGCCAGTGCAGCTTCAACTACTTCTCGCACGCCGCCGGCCTTGGCATGCGCTATCACACTCCGGTCGGCCCCATTCGGCTCGACTTCAGCTATAACCTGAATCCGCCCATCTATCCCGTGAACGTCGACTACGCACTTCCCGATCCGTATTCCAATCCTCACATCGGAGAAGCTCAGCACTTCAACTTCTTCTTCAGCCTCGGACAAACCTTCTGATGTTTCAAGTACGCAAAAACCGGGCCGGTCTTCGCCCGCTCCAGCAGGCAGCGATTGCTGCCCTCTTCTCGTGCGCGTTCCCGGCTCTTGCCCAGGCTCCCGAACCCGCAACTCCCGGATCAGCCAGCAGCGTTACGCTCGATCGCGTTGTTGCCGTCGTCAATCGCCAGGTAATTCTTGAGAGCGATCTCGAAGACGAGATGCAGCTCTCCGTTCTCGATCCAACGACGAACGGCAACGCTAAGGACACAAAGCAGCAGGCTATTGAACGTCTGATCAGCCGCGCGCTGATTCAGCAACAGATCCAGCAGGAGAACATTCCCGGCGCGGAACCGACTCCCGCCGAAGTAGCTGTCCGCCTCAAGGACATCCGCACCGAACTCCCCGCCTGCATCCGTGCGGATTGCGCCTCGGACGCGGGTTGGAACGAATTCCTCGCGCATCACGAACTCTCCGCCGCACGCGTAGACAAGTACCTCCGCACACGCCTTGAAATCCTCGGCTTCATCGAGCTGCGATTCCGCCAGGGCATTCGCATCACGCCTGAAGATATCGAGACCTATTACCGCGATACCCTGCTCGCGCAATATCCTTCAGGACAGACACCGCCCCCTCTGCAGCAAGTCTCCTCACGCATCGAAGAGATTCTCCTTCAACAGCGCGTGAACTCGCTGTTCGAAACTTGGCTCTCCAACCTTCGCAGTCAGGGTCAGATCCAGATACTTGACCCAACGCTCGAGCGAGCATCAGCCGATGACGGGACATCAAAAGAATGAGCCAGTCTAGTCAGATCCCGCGCTCTGAAGAGTCCCCCGAATTGAGCCCGCCGCCTTCGCCCAAATCGCGCCGCTATCTTCGCCATGTGCTCTTGGGCGGGTCAGGCATCGCGCTCCTGCTCATCGTTGCTCTGATCGGACTCTATTTCTGGGCCAGTTCGTCGAGCTTCGAAAACATCATCCGCAAGCGCATGATAGCTCGCATCGAGGCCGCGACAGGTGGGCACGCTGAGATCCGCTCCTTCCGTTGGAAGCTACTGAATCTGGAAGCCGATATCGATGGATTGACCCTCCACGGCCGCGAGGCGCAGGGCGAAGCACCCTATGCCCAGGTTGACTCGGTCCACGTCGCTATCAACATCCTCGACTTCTGGAGCCCTCGTATTCTCCTACGCGATCTCCAGGTTGTAAAGCCGCAGATCCACATCATCGCCTACCGCGACGGGACAACGAACATCCCGCAACCCAGAGCGAAGTCCAGCTCATCATCGCGTCCGGTCGACACCCTCTTTGATTTGCAGGCCGGCCACGTCGACGTTGAACACGGCATGATTGACTTCGACGACCGTTCCGACGAGGCGGACGATTTCCAGGACCGCCATATCCCGCTTGACTTCGGCGCCAACGATGTCGGGTTGGTCATGCAGTATCTCTCCGCACACGGCACGGATCCAGAGAAGTACCACCTCGACGCAAATGTGCACGAACTCCATCTCTCACGAGGACAAGCGAACCATCCCGAAGCGCCTCCCGTCGAAGGACAGATTCAGGCATCAGCCGACCTCACGCGCAACGCCGTCTACCTCCGCTCCATGCAGGTTACGGCTCACAGCAAGGGCTCCAAAGACCGGCAGTTGAACATAGCGGGAGAACTGCAGGACTTCACTCATCCGCACTGGACTGGCAAAGCGCAGGGCGAACTCGACCTGAAGCTGCTTGAACCGGCAACCGGATATCCCAGTACACCCGAAGGCATCGCGCTCCTGAACCTCGCCGCGCAAGGTCAGCAGGGCGAGTTCCGCATCGACGGCACTGTTCACGCGGACAACGCCTCCTACATCGGCACCGGCGTTGTCGCCCGCGGCGTCACGCTCGATGCGCGCGTTCACGCCGACCCAATCCATCTTCAGATCACCAATGTCGCCGTGCGCCTCAAGCAAGGTGGCCAGATGGAAGGCGACGTCCTCCTCGACCATTGGATCGCTCCCCTCTCCAACGCGCCGGTAATGGAAGCAGCGGCTCCGGTGAAGCGGGAGAAGAAGGGCCGCTCGCATGAATCTCCGGTAGTAGCTGCCGCGCATCCAAAGCCCGACAATCTGCTCCACACCAACGGCAAGGTTCACGCGAACTTCCGCAACGTTGCGCTCGACACCGTGCTGGACTTCGTAAGTTCGCCGCCGTTTCAGCGCCTCGGCCTCGCCTCTCAGATCAACGGTCCGACAACTGCTGAGTGGAACAACGGCGACGTGGACACGCTCTTTGTGTCCGCGAAGTTCAAGCTCGATCCTCCCGCAAACCCAAGACAGGGAGAGACGCCAGCAGGGGGTGTGATCGACGGGACCTATCGGCAAAGAACCGGCGATGTCGATCTGAGGACACTGGAAGTTGTACTCCCATCCAGTCACCTCACTGCTCAGGGACGGCTCGGCGCCTATCCCATGACAAGTCCCACCGGCATCAATGTCGAGTTTCAGTCGCACGATCTAGGTGAGTTCGACACGCTCTTCCGTGACCTGGGACTCACGCGCAACGGCAAGGCGGGTACCGCGGCCCTGCCCGCCTCACTAGCAGGCGAAGCCGATTTCCACGGCACCTGGGCCGGCTCGCTTATCGACCCTCACCTGGGCGGCACCTTCCAGGCCACAAACTTCTCTATAGAAATCCCCGCAGCAACAGAGGCCACTGAGGCCCGATCGATTCATTTGGATTCCCTTGATCTGACCGGCAGTTACTCCGCCGAAAAGATCGCCATCGACCACGGCCAGCTTCATCACGGCGATGCCGCCGTCACCCTGGACGGCACGCTCACCGCCGTCTCTGCTCCCGGGAAAAAGTTTGTCCACCCGCGCTACGATTCAAATTCGCTGGTGCATGCCAACGTTCATGCAGACAGAATCAACGCCGACGAGATCGCATCTCTGCTCGGCAAAGACTCCCCTCTGACGGGAACGATGAGCGCAAGGCTCTTCGTCGACGGTCCATACTCGGCCCTGAACGGAAACGGGTGGGTGCAAGTCGAAAATGGAACGCTGTACGGCGAGCCGCTTACCCGAGCCCGCGCCGACGGCAACATCGCCGGACAGGTCGTTCAGCTCTCGTCCGTCTCTCTCACCAGCTCCGCCGGCACCATCAACGCCTCCGGCAGTTACGACCTGAACACGAAGCGCTTCACTGTCAATGCGCGCACATCCAATCTCGAAGTCGCCAAACTCGATCGCCTCCGCCAGCAGACCACCAGCGTTGCAGGCAATCTGGGTTTCACGCTCACCGGATCAGGAACCCTTGACGATCCCCGCCTCGAGGCGCACGCGACCGTCTCCAGCCTTTCCGTCAGCGGCGAAAAGTTTGGAGCCATCGACATCACAGCCCGCGCAGCCAATCATTCCGCGACGTACGACCTCACTTCACAACTCGAAGGCGCCGAGCTATCTGCCCATGGTCAGACTTCGCTGAATCCTGACTACGAAACCAAAGCCGCATTGAAGTTCTCGCGCTTCGACATCGGCCATCTGCTCGCCGCCGCGCACGTCAGCGGCCTCAATGGCAATTCCAACCTTGAAGGTTCAGTCGATCTCGAGGGCCCTCTCGCGCATCCCGACCAGATGCGCGGCGAAGCTCGTATCAAGGACCTTGCCCTCACCGTCTCCGGCGTACACCTTCACAGCGATGGCGGACTACACGCCACCATGGGCAACTCGCGTATCACTCTCGACCCTCTACACGTCACTGGCGAGCAGACCGACGTGCATGTTCAGGCTTCAGTCAACCTTGCAGAAAAGCGCCGCCTCGACCTCGCGGCAAACGGCTCCATCAATCTCAAGCTCGCCGAAACCATTGACCCCGACCTGACCGCCAGCGGCACCACCACATTCAGAGTTGAAGCACACGGACCTCTGACTGATCCCAACCTTACCGGCCGCATCGATTTCGAGAATGCCTCTCTCGCCCTCGAAGATCTGCCCAACAGTCTGAGCCAGCTCCACGGCACACTCGAATTCAATCAGAACCGCCTTGAAGTGAAATCGCTCACCGCCATGAGCGGTGGCGGTCAGCTCAGCGTCACCGGATACCTCTCCTATCAGCACGGCCTCTACGCCGATCTCGCCCTAAAGGGCAAATCCATTCGCATTCGCTATCCCCAAGGTGTCAGCTCCGCTGCCGACATCAATCTTCAACTGCAGGGTCCTCAGAGCAATCTGCTCCTCAGCGGAAACGTGATGATCACGCGCTTCACCGTGAGCCCCGAGCTGGACCTGTTGGCACTCGCTTCGCAAAGCACGAAATCTCAGACGATCGCTCCAGCAGACGCACCGTCGAATCACGTCCGGCTCGACGTGCGTATCCAGTCCTCTCCGCAGCTCAATTTTCAGAACGCCTACGCGAAGCTTGCCGGTGACGTCGATCTGCGCCTGCGCGGAACCGTAGCGACTCCCTCGCTCCTGGGCCGCATCTCTATCACTGAAGGCAGCGCCACTATCGCCGGCACGCGCTACGAGTTGCAGCGCGGCGAAGTCACCTTCACCAATCCCGTTCGCATTCAGCCGAACATCGACATCAATGCAACCGCCCACGTTGAGGATTACGACATCACCCTCGGCCTTCACGGCTCAGTTGACCAGCCAGCGGTTACGTACCGCAGCGATCCGCCGCTGCCTGAGGCAGACGTCATTGCTTTGCTCGCCCTCGGACGCACGCAGGACCAGCAGCGTCTCTATACCCGTCAGCAAGAACAGCTCGCTTCGAATCCAGCTACTGACGCCCTTCTAGGCGGAGCACTCAATGCCACCGTGAGCAGCCGCGTGCAGAAGCTCTTCGGCGCGGGATCAGTCAAAGTAGACCCGAACTATCTCGGCGTACTCGGCAATTCCACAACGCGAATAACCGTGGAAGAACAGCTCGGCAGGAACCTTACCCTGACCTACGCCACGGACGTGGATACAACTGCGCAGCAGCTTCTCCAAGCCGAAATCGCAATCAATCGGCATGTGTCGTTGCTCGTCGCGCGCGACGAATCAGGTGTGTTTTCGATGGTTGTAAAGGCTACGCGCCGGTTCCGCTAATTAGAAGCGCGATCGCCATTGCCAGATCCCTTGCCCGTGTGCGCATTGGGTAGAAAGATGCTCATCGCCGTTCCCGCCTTCTGCCCCTGTCTACTTCGGAAGCGCAAGGCTCCGCCTTGCTGCTCGATAAGCGCCTTCGTCGCCCACAGCCCGATGCCGGTTCCGATGTCCGCCTTGGTCGTGAAGAACGGAACAAAAATCTTTTTCTTCACCTCGTGCGACATGCCGCTGCCGTTATCCGCCAACGTTATGCGCACGCCCTCTTCAGCATCTTTGCCCCAGCCGCGAGAGACCCTCGCACGAATCCAGATCTTTCCGCTCATCTTCAAAGCGTCGATGGCGTTCGTCACCAGATTCGAGAGTGCCTGCCTCAGTTCTCCCTGCCGTCCGTAAAGTTTCAGGTCCGGCGTCACCGAGACAATCGTCTCGATGCGTTTGTACGCCAGCTTGCGCTCATAGACGACCAGCACGTCGCGGATCAGATCTGCCACTGTGACCCAACGATCCTTCGAAGCGCCGCGATAGAACCCTAGCGTCTGCTGCGCAATCTGCGATACCCGGGCAAGCTCCCGGTCCGCAATCTGCAGATGACGGCAAACCTCCTCGGGCAGCCCCTGCGCCGTCATAGCAAGGTAGATGAAATTGGTCACCGCTTCCAGAGGATTGTTGATCTCGTGAGCGATGGTCGCTGCGAGCCGCCCCGTCGCAGCCAGCTTCTCTGATTGAATCGCCAGCTGCTGCGCGATCTTCAACTCGGTCATGTCTCGTGAAACTGCAACGAGACGCTCGATCTTTCCCTGCCGGTCCAGCGCGGGAGTGATTCGCACATCCCAGTTCTTCCTCGTTCCGGCTTTCGTAACCGAATCACCTTGGAAACACCCCACGCCGCCTTGACGAGCCGCTGTTAAGGCTTCTTCCGCTCGAGTCCTGTCTTGCTCTCCCCAGAACTCCACCCATCGCTTATTTAGAAACTGGCTTACGTCCGTGATCTCGAGCGTCCGCTGCCCAGCAGGGCTCATGTACTGAACCCTGCCATCAAGATCCAGAACCTTAACGCAGTCTGCGCTGCTCTCAATGATGTTGCGCGTAAATTCCTCTGTGCGCCGCAGCTTCTCTTCGACAACTTTGCGATGAGCGACCTCTTTCTCGCGCTCCTCTACAACCGCATCCACCGCGGACGCCTTCTGCTGCAGCTGACTGACAAACCGGTCGCGCTCCTCTCCGCTTGCGAGGTCTGAATAGCTCTCCGGCGGAATGACTCCACTGTGCTGTGAGCAAATCGCATCGAACATCTCCGAATACTTTTGCCCTGCAAAAATCCCAATCGGATACGCGCAGCGAAGACTCAATTTATGGTGTTGGATCAGCTCGTTCCAGAGATGCTCCAGTTCGATGGCTCCCTGATGGTTTCCTTCCGCCCAGAGGATCGCCACCATCTCTCCAAAGGCAAAGACGGTCTTGGAGCCCGGCCGCAGCGCTGCCCGCGCCTGCTCAATCACAGGCACCATCTCTTCAAAGAACCGCTGCCGGTCTGGTCGTCCGTTGGCCGTAAATCGATCCAGTGTCTCGCGGGCATCCAGGTGGATATACCTGCCCCCCTCCACCGTCCGCGTAATGTCGATGCTGTTGCCGATGAGACTTTCCGCGAGCTGCCGGTGATGGTCCTGCGTCGCAATAACGACACATGCGCCGCCCGATCCCAGCGCAGCTCCCACGAACTCAGTCAGACTCTCGAGGAATACGGCGTCGTTCTCGTAGAACTGCACTGCATGCGCCAACACGGCGGGCCCCATGACATCGGAGTGGTAAGGCTGCTCCGTACGTTGCCGAGAACGATGGCTGTGTAACGACAAAGATGCCCTCCGCGCTCGGCTCCATGGACATCTTTCACCTGGTGCACCAAACCTGTGAGTTCTGATGCTGTGCTGGAAATGACAGTTGTACGTTTACATTTTTGCTGGCAACTCTAAATTCCTTCTTAGCTTCAGGTTCCACGCATTTGCGATTCAACGGCAGATAACATCAAAGTTCCTTCTCCCTACTCCGCTGAGCTCGCTATCAACCATTCCCTGACAACCCGGTAACGTTCTTCGCGAATCTGTGTCTATGAGGCTAAGTAGCTTTCAGGAGTCGGCGAATCTGGACCGAATCAAGCACATCTAGACGCACTCGGAAAGTTACCGCATCCCAAGCGTGAGGTGAACGAACTCGTTCGAGGATTTCTCAGTAAGAAAGGAAACTAAATTTATGGCAAGAACAAAGTACATCTCCCCAGGAGCTCTTATTGCAGCAGCGCTTATCGTGGGCTCCACTGCTTTCGCTACCCCGTCATTCGCCGCCACTTCCGCTCCTGCCATCGTCGACCAGCAGGACGGCAACAGCGCAGCCCAGAACAAGCTGAACAAGTCGCAGTTCAAGGACGTGAAAGTCTCAGTAGATAACAACGGTATCGCCACCCTGAGCGGAACCGTAAGCCTCTACGAGTACAAAAGAGACGCTCAGAATCGCGTTCGCAAAGTCAAAGGCGTAAACGCCGTCCGCAATGAGATCCAGGTTGCCGGCAATGGCCAGTCCGTCTCAGACGAAGAGCTGAAGAAGAAGCTGGGCGAAAAACTCACGTACGATCGCGTGGGCTACGGCAACGCCTTCAACTCCATCTCTCTGAACGTTGAAAGCGGAGTCGTCACACTGGGCGGCCATGCGCGCACCGATGTGGACAAGGACTCGGCCGTCGCGCTGGTCTCCACGTACCCCGGAGTGAAGGACGTCGTCGATGACATCGAGGTCGATCCCACCTCCATCATGGACGACCAGACTCGCCTTGCGGTGGCGCGTTCGGTCTATGGCTACCCATCTCTGAACAAGTACGCCATCGATCCCGCAAAGCCGATTCGAATCTCCGTTCAGAATGGGCACGTGGAACTTTATGGTGTGGTCGATTCCAAGGCTGACAAGGACGCCGCCTACCTCCGCGCGAACAGCGTACCCGGAGTCTTCAGCGTGAAGAACTACCTCCAGGTCGCAGGTCAGCAGAGCGAATCGGACAATAGATAACCACTACACTGCCAGCCGTGGGAGGGCCCCGTCCCACGGCTGCATTCCTTCAAGCTCCCAAACCCATTCCTGCATGCATCGCAATGCGTCGACGAGCCTGACTTGTGTTGGGCCCATGATTTTATTGGACTCCTGCCTCCTCCGCATGCGACATTTACATTACTGTAATCATCCCCAGTCCCCGATTCCATACACTTGATTTCGCTATGTTGAACGATGGCCCCCTTACGATCGATCGTGCCGACGGCAAGAATCCGGGTACCCGCATATTCCGCCTGACTGGCCCCCTGACCCTGCGAAACCTCTTCGAACTCCAGAGTGAACTGCGCCGTTCAGCATTGCCCCCGCTCACCGTCATCGACCTCACTCAAGTGCCGTATATGGACTCCGCAGGCATGGGTCTGGTGATGAACCACTATGTGCGCTGCCAGACCAATGGCACAAAGCTCGTGGTCACCGGTGCCAACAACCGGGTTATCGACCTGTTCAAGGTCACAAAGGTCGACACTGTGCTTCCCCTTGCTCCAACCATCGAGGCAGCCGAAGCCTAGAGCGCGCTCCTCTCAATCGCTCACTTCATTCTCCATATCGCCGGTCCTTTACACTGGTTCTTGGAACCACGCGATGGGCCTCTTCGCTAAAACACGCACTACGCTGGAGATGATCAAGTGGGAACACTCGATCTTCGCCCTGCCGTTTGCGCTCACCGCCGTCTTGCTTGCCAGCCACGGCGCACCTGGCTGGCGCACGCTCGGCTGGATACTCGTCGCCATGGTTACTGCCCGCTCCTGCGCAATGGCCTTTAATCGCTGGGCCGATGCCGACCTGGATGCAGCCAATCCCAGAACCAGCAACCGCGCCATCCCCGCCGGCCTGCTCTCCCGCGAATTTGTTCTTGGCTTCACCATTCTCATGGGCCTCAGCTTCCTGATCGCCGCAGCGGAATTGAATCGGCTCACGCTCTATCTCTCCCCCTTCGTGCTTGTCGTACTTCTCAGCTACAGCTACATGAAGCGGCTCACCCGCTGGTCGCATCTTGTACTCGGCCTCGCTCTCGGGCTCGCCCCTTCGGCCGCGTGGATAGCCGTACGCGGCAGCCTCGATCCGCGCATCCTGGTCCTCACCTTCGCCGTAATGCTCTGGGTCGGCGGCTTCGACGTTCTCTACGCCTGCCAGGATTTCGAGCACGACCGCAGCGCGGGCCTCTACAGCATCCCGCAGTCCCTCGGCATCCCTGCGGCGTTTCGCGTTGCGCGAGGTATGCACCTCGCCATGCTCGGACTCCTCGTCGCATTCGGCTATCTCTTCCACTTCGGCATCGCGGGTTGGCTCGGCATTACTGCTGCGGGAGCGCTGCTTGCCTACGAACACGCCATCGTTTCGCCGCGGGACATGCGGCGCCTGAATGCCGCCTTCTTCACAATGAACGGCGTCATCGCCACCGTTTTTCTGTTCTTTGTTGCCACTGACATCTGGCTTAGAAGATAGTCATCCCTGCCCCATGCATTCCGCGGAGAAAGCTTTTCAATGAGAATTGCCATACAAGGAGAGCCCGGTTCCTTCAGCCATGAAGCTGCGGTAGGTCTCGCAGCAGATGCCGTCATCGTCCCATGCGCTCTCTCAGCCGACGTCTTCAAGGAACTCGTCGAGGAGTCCGTAGATGCGGCCGTGATCCCCATCGAGAACAGTCTCGCCGGATCCGTGCTCGAGCACTTCGATCTGCTTCTTCAGCACGACGTCAAGGTCGTTCGCGAATCTCTTCTCCGCATCCGGCACAATCTCATCGCCATCTCCGGCGCTACCATCGGCGACATCGACAGGGTATTCTCTCACCCCGTAGCGCTCGCGCAGTGCCGCCGTTTTCTCGCCGAACACCCGAAGATGGAGTCCTACGCTTTCTACGACACGGCCGGCAGCGTCAAGCAACTCGTCGAGTTGCGCGATAAACATGCCGGGGCCATCGCGAGCGAAGCGGCGGCCCACTATTACGGCGCTGATATCCTTCGCGCCAACATTGAGGACAACCCCGAGAACTACACGCGCTTCTTCCTCGTCCGCCGCACGCCCGATGCTGTCTACGACATCGACGCCAACAAGATCAGCATCGCCTTCTCCGTCGAGAACCGCCCCGGCTCTCTCGTCGCCGCCCTGAGCGAACTCTCCCGAATCCCTACCAACCTGACCAAGATCGAGTCGCGCCCGGTGCACGGCAAACCCTGGGAGTACGTCTTCTACGTCGACTGCCAGCTTCGCTCCATCGACGAAGGTGCCAAAGCCATCCAGGCTCTGCAGCCTCACTGCGCGATGGTCAAGGAGTTAGGTACCTACCGCGAAGCCGTCAAGCCTCAAAGCATCGATTAGCCAGACAGGCACTCAAAACATCTCTACCGAGGCGACTTCATGCTGCACCGAACAAAACGGGGATGGCCCAAGCCATCCCCGTCGTCGTTACTAATCCCTGATCCCTAATCCCTGCTTTTAGAAGTGGTAAGCCACGCCAATCGCTGGGTAGTAGATGTTGTACCACTTGTTCGTCGACAGGTTGATCTGGTTGGTGCTCGACCCCTGACCGAAGTTCGGGACCTTTGTCACAAATCCGCGGAACTCCGCACGGATGTCAAAGCTGGGGCTCAGTTCATATGCGATACCAGCTCCGTACAGTCCGCCAATCGAAGTCTGCTGCTTCACATCCAGCGAGGTCGTCCCCGAATTGCGGATCGGAAGAAAGATCAGAGCGCCCGGTCCAGCCTCCACAAAGGGGTTGAACTTGCGGAACGTAAAGCTCCGGACGTAAGCACCCGAAATCTCCTGCGTCCGGACCAGCACCTTCACCGTATTGGTGTTGCCGGAAATGAACCGCATTGAATTCTGGTAGGTGATGCCGTAGTTCGCTTCAAGGGCGCTGTTCGGCGTCAGCATGAAACGGTAGCTCAACAGGCCCCCGAAGGCTGTATTCGAATGCACCTGTACGTCTGTGGATGAAGCAACGAAGGGCTCAACAATGGCTGTCCCACTCACGCTGATGTCCTGCCGGCTCTCCTGAGCGCGGCCCGCTGCTACACACACTGCCAGCAGAAAGGCAATAAGGGCGATCTTCTTCATTCGGTCTAGAACCTCTTGACTGCTCAACCGTCCGGCTGGCAACCA
>Ga0105240_10012319_pt1 | contig 11812 bp, 13 predicted proteins | sample KBSC54metaG_FD_80426 | JGI IMG/M metagenome (GOLD analysis project Ga0105240, IMG submission 80426) | Corn rhizosphere microbial communities from Kellogg Biological Station, Michigan, USA - KBS C5-4 metaG | ecosystem: Host-associated > Plants > Roots > Rhizosphere > Soil | place: Michigan, USA...
ACGGAATGGTCGTGAATCGCTCTGGCCCGCCTGGAACTATCGTTCCGACGCTGATCTACGATGACGTGGCGAAGGCGATCGAGTGGTTGTGTGGCGGTTTCGGATTCAAGGAACGTCTGCGGATTGGCGGCTCAGACGGAAAGATCGGCCATGCCCAGCTCGCATCGGCGAAGAAGGCGTGATGCTGGGCGAATCCCGTATCGCGTCGCACGATAGCGCTAAGTCTGGTCCCGCCGCGCCCTAACGAGGTGAGCCAGGTTCTGCTCGGGCACGTCGACGACGTTGCCACACATATGGGTAGACAGCATTGATGAGACTCTCGCTCGGGTCACCGCCCATGGCAGGGAAGTCGTCAAGAGTGAGCAACTCGACTCCCGGCTCGAGGCGCCGCGTGGATCGCGACCTTCTGCGATCCCGCGGGAAATCTGATCGGCCTCTATCAGGAAGGCCTGCGCTGAACGTCGGACTCTGTCTGCAGGTCTGAAAAACCGGCCGCCGCTTCCTGGACATCAGGAGGGAAGTCCGCGAATTCCTGCACTTGGCGAATCTCGATCACATCATCGCCGAAAACCGGACACTGCGATGCCCATTTGACCGCCTCTTCCTTCGACTTCACTTGAATCATCCAGTAGCCGCCCAGAACTTCCTTTGTCTCGATGAACGGGCCGTCGACAACCTTGGGCTTCCCCGCTGAGAACTCGACACGCGCACCCATCGAGGGCGGGTGCAGGCCCTCGAGGCCGAGAAGCACTCCGGCATTCTGCAGTTCGGCATTGTACTTCGTCATGGCAGCCACGGCCTCGGCGCTGGGCATGGCGCCCGGCTTGGCCTTCTCATACCCTTTCGGGATCATCAGCATCATGAATCGCATTGTTATTTTCTCCTTGGAATTTCCCGCAAAACGGAGCCTACCTCGCGACACGGGCGTTCGACTTATCCCGTTTGCGGCCAGCTCTTTGCGGCTTCTGACTTAATATCGAATGAGGCTTCGCGAGATCGACAGGTCAGGAATCTTTTTTCGAAAAACTGAGACGCAGCAGATTCCCGGAAGGATCGCGCACCAGGACTCCGTCCGCTGTCTCTTCCATCGGAATTCCGGCCGCTTGGATTCTACCGGCCACGCGCTTCCGTTCGGCCTCATCCGGCAGGGCGACTACGAACTCCTGCAATCCCACAGCGTTCGCGGGAGGCGGCGGAGCCCCGGCGCTCCCCCACGTATTGGCCGCAAAATGGTGATGGTATCCGCCCGCCGAGAAAAAAGACGCTGAATCACCGTAGCGGGCAGTGATATCGAAACCAAGGACGTCATGATAGAAACGTTCGGCGGCCGGGATATCCGCCACGCGCAAATGTACGTGGCCCATTCTGGCGCCCTCCGGCAACCCGGACCAGGATTGCGTCTGCCCATCGGCTTCAGCGATCAAGCTTTCGACATCTAATCGATCTGTGGACATGCGAATGCCGCTCACGTCTCGAATCCATTCCTGGCGCGGGCGGTCTCGATAGAGTTCGATCCCGGTCCCCTCGGGATCGGCAAGGTAAACAGCCTCGCTGACAAGGTGATCCGCGGCACCCTGCAGCCGGCCTCCGGCTTGGATGTAATGCCGTAGCATCTTAGCCAGTTCCACGCGCGACGGCAGCAAGATGGCGAAGTGGAAGAGTCCAGTTGAATGCAAAGCGCGGCGGGCGGCCGGATTCCCGATCAGAGTCAAGAGCTTGCGTCCCGTGGTCCCAAGCCGGGCCGAGGATTCGTCCTGGAATAAGATTTGAAAACCTAGTTTTCGGGTGTAGAATTCCACCGCCTGGTCCAGGTTGGAGGCAGTCAATGTTACCGCTCCAGCACTTGTTTCCGGATGAATCGTGGCTGGCATCCTCAGCTCTCCTGTTTCGCGCAGGATGCGTACCAGAAAAACTCGCCGGTGGTTCGCACGTCCGCTCGAAAGCCGTGCTGCTCCAGCGTAGCCTTCAACGTCGAAGGGTCGTAGTAGATCTTCACAATCCGGAACTCCCGCCCGTCCTTCAATTTACGGGTCTGATACATCTGATCCGCAGACTGTTCATAGGGCAGGGAATCGATGGCAAAGACCTGCCCTCCAGGTTTTACAGCGCTGTAGACGGTCTTCAGAAAGGTTGCAAGCTGGCCGGGGGGTACATGGGACAGCCAGAAAGCGAAAAAAACCAAATCATACTGCCTCTCAGGCTGCCATTCAAAGATATCGCACTGTAAATACTTTATGGCAGTCCGCCCGATTTTACCTCGATTAATTTCAATTACTTCCGCCGAAGCGTCGATGGCTGTAAGATCGCCGGTCATTGCAGTGAGTGCCTCGGTCCAGATTCCGGTACCGCACGCCAGCTCTAATATGCTTTCGAAGCCACCCAGTCCCACAACGGCCCTCTGAAGCGTTTTTACCTCTTCAACCCAGCGATGGTTCCACCCCGGACCGCGATCATAGCGGCCTAGTCGATAAAACCATTCATCATATTCGGACGCCCGCTCGCGGTAATAGTGTTTTTGCTCTTCGAGAATGCGGTCCACGCCTTAGTTGTAGCATGTAAGGTCATTTTTCCACGACACCGAAAAACTTTCGGTATTTTTTGTTAGCTGGGGTTATCACTAGGAGCGCTTAAATACTTGAAAAAACATGGAGTTGTCTGCGGAGGGGAGGTTTACTAGAGATGGCACGAGAATTGCCAACTAACGTGCGTGGCCTAGGGCCAATAACCAATAGACGCTACAACAGGTCGAAACTATACAGATTCGGGAGATCAAAACATGACAAGAGACGACTACGGCAAGGCATACCAAAAGGGATATGGCATGACGGTCCGCTTTCTGGTTTCACGGGGGCTGCCTTACGATACAGCTCAAGAAACGGCACAGGCCGCGTGGGCTAAAGGTTGGGAACGTATAGGGCAGTTGAGGGACCAGTCGATGGTCTTGACTTGGATGAATAGTATCGCTCTGAATATCCACCGTAGTCATATCCGCCGCGAGCCTCTGTCGCAGACACTGCCAGAGCTTTCCACGCCTCCACGCGTTAATCTGGCAGCGATCGATGTGCGCCGCATTCTCGAAACCTGCAAGAGCAATGACCGTCTGGTTCTCCAGCGGCACTACCTCGAAGGTTTCAAAGTTCAGGAAATCGCCCAGGAGCACGGCTGGACGGAGACTGCTGTGCGGATTCGGTTGCTACGCGCACGTCGATCGGTAGGCAAACGGCTCGGGTGGAAAAGCCAGCCAGGTAAAAACCTCCGCGCCATTCAGATTGCCCGGGCGACTACCGCTCCAGGAATGGCGGCATAACTTCCACGTAAGAATTTCCGTAAGCACGTGTCCTGCTAGGCGGTCCCTCTCGGGATTCAACAATTTGCAGATTGGCAAGGCGCGTGCAACCCTTCAATCCGGCTGGTAACGGGCCGGCCAAATAGACACAAAGGAGAGTTCTATATGTTGTACTATGCGTTGGTTTTCTTTGTAATCGCGCTCATTGCTGCGGTCTTCGGCTTTGGCGGCGTTGCGGTCGCAGCGGCCGGCGTTGCCAAGATACTGTTCTTCTTATTCCTCGTCATCTTCCTAGTTACGCTTGTCATGGGCATGGCTAGACGGGCTTGAATCAGTTCCGCAGTGTAATTCAGTGCAACAAGGAGGTAAGAGAAAGTGGCAAATGGAAATCGAGCGGCATTCGGTATCTATCCGGACACAAGCACGGTGAACGATGCCGTCGAGGCGTTGAAGGCTTCGGGGTTTCGTCAGACCGATATCTCCATCCTTTACGCCGACAACGTTGGATCGAAGGACTTCGGCCATCAACGTAATACTAAAGCGCCAGAGGGTGCGGTGGTCGGTGGCGGGGTTGGACTTCTGGTGGGTGGCCTTCTAGGATGGCTCGTCGGTTCGGGGATGGTGCCAATTCCGGGGATGGAGTTTCTCACTTCGTCCGGCCCGGTATTGACGGCAATCGCAGCGGCCGGCGTAGGTACATGGCTCGGTGCACTCATAGGCGCGTTTTTTGGCGGCGCGATGCCCGAGTACGAAGCGAAACGCTATGAAGGCCGTATTCGCAAGGGCGGCATTCTACTTTCGGTGCATTGTGACAACCGCGAGTGGGAAAAGTCCGCAACGCAGGCGTTAAAGCGCACTGGGGCAGTAGACATTGGCACTGAAACAGAGGCGAGAGCAGATTTTGCCAAGAGCCAAAAACCGATGCCACGAACTCGCGTTGCTTAGTTTGTCCGTACTACTCTTCTTCCCGCGATCCGGAATTTGCCAGACACCACGAGCTGAAGGGCCTCGCTGTACACGCGGTGTTCCTCCTTGAGAATGCGAGCGGATAAGGAATCCACGGTATCGTCGTCGAGCACTGGAACGGTCGATTGCAGGATAATCGGACCGGCATCCAGGTGCTCGTCGACGAAGTGGACTGTACACCCACTCACTTTTGCCCCATATTCCAAAGCTTGATGTTGGGCATCCAGTCCGGGAAAAGCGGGCAGCAGGGACGGATGGATGTTCAGAATCGCCGCTGGGTAGCTGCGGACGAAATCCGCTGACAAGAGCCGCAGAAATCCCGCCAGGCAAACCAATTCTACATCGTTCCGCTTTAATTCCTCCATCACCATCTGGTCGTAGACTACTCTATCGAGACCTTTGGAAGGAATGCATACGGCATTCAGCCGGCGGTCTCGCGCCATCGCGAGGCCTGGTGCCTCCTCACGATTCGAAATAACAATAGCAATCTCCGCGTCGATGCGACGCGCCGCAATGCTATCCGCAATAGCCACGAAATTCGAGCCGCGGCCGGAAAGCAGAATTCCCAAACGTGTCATTTGTAAATCACGCGGTTCTTGGTTGTGCGCGGTTGCCGAATTACGCAGCCTACCTGATAGAATTTTTCACGAATGCCGCGAAGTACACCCTCCGCCGCCGCCAGATCCCGTTCCGCGACAGCGAAAACCATACCGATACCAAGATTGAAACTGCGGCGGTAATCGTCGTCCGGAATCTGACCCAAATTGCGCAGAAATTCGAAAATTGGCAGCACGGGCCAGGAACCAATCTCGATTTCGGCCGCCAGAGTCTTCGGCAACATTCGCGGGGTGTTCTCCGTGATGCCGCCGCCGGTGATATGTGCCGCACCTTTCAGTACCCTCGCTTTCATTAGCGCCTGAATAGGTTTTAGATAGCTGCGGTGTACTTTTAAAAGCTCGTCCGCAATGGTGGATTGAAGCTGTTCAACAAACGTCAGGGGCTCGTGGCTGGCGACTTCAAACAGCAATTTACGTGCTAGCGAATAGCCGTTCGTGTGAAGCCCGCTAGAAGGGAGTCCCAGAAGTACATCCCCGGCTTTGATAGTTTTGCCGGTCAGCAAACGGCTTTTTTCCACGGCTCCCACAATGAAGCCGGCCAAATCGTATTCGCCCGGCGCGTACATACCCGGCATTTCCGCCGTTTCGCCGCCGATGAGAGCGCACCCATTTTTCCGGCATCCCCGCGAAATTCCCTCCACCACTTCGCATGCCACCGTCGCATTCAGTTTTCCCACGGCAAAGTAGTCCAGGAAGAATAATGGAGTGGCGCCCTGAACGGCGATATCATTTACACAATGGTTTACCAGGTCCTCTCCGACGGTGCCGTGCCGCCCCGTCAGAAATGCGACCTTGAGTTTCGTTCCGACCCCGTCCGCGGAACTCACCAGCACCGGCTGCTGGAAACCCGTCAGGCGATAACCAGCTCCGAAGCTGCCGATGCCTGCCAGGACGTTCGACGTCATTGTCTTTTGGGCGAGAGTCTTGATGCGCGCGACGGCCTTGTCGGCTTCGTCGATATCCACGCCCGCGTCTTTGTACCGCATTGGTTTTTCGCTTTGCATTGAGTGGAACCTTTATCATAACGGTGATAGCAGGTGGGAGCATCGATGGGGAAAATACTGGGATTGGCAGTGCTTTTGAGCGCGGCGGCCGTGCTCGCGGAGGTTCCATCGGCGATGGCGGTGCGGAACGCGCGGGTGGTGACCGTGGCGGGATCCCCGCTTGCGCATGGAACCGTGGTTTGGCGGAATGGCCTGATCGAAGCGGTGGGTGAAAACATCGCCATACCGCCCGATGCGTGGGTAATCGAAGGTGAAGGACTCACGGTCTATCCGGGATTGATCGATGGCATGAGCACTCTCGGGATCACCGATGAAAGCGCTTTGCCGTTGCCTCCGGCGCCGCCGCCTGGATCAGGGCGTGGGTCACAGCAACAGCCGCAGCAGTCGCAGCCAGTGAGAGGTCCCGAGGATCGTCCCATGACCACGAGTTGGCTGAAGGCTGCCGATCTGGTGAAATCCACCGACACCCGAATTGCAGGCGCGCGCAATGCGGGCTTCACCACCGCCGTGACGTTTCCGATGAGAGGCATTTTCGCCGGACAAGGCGCGGTAATCAACCTTGCGGGCGACCGGCCGGGAAAGATGGTGGTTGCCTCGCCGGTTGGACAATTTCTGACCTTCATCACGCCCAACGTGGGCAGTTTTCCGGGTTCGCTCATGGGCGCGTTCGCTTACGTGCGGCAGATTTATCTCGACGTCGATCATTACCGCATGGCGAAACAGATGTATGCGAAAAATCCTTCCGGCATGGCCCGTCCGGATTACGACCGGGCGCTCGAAGGAGTGATGGAATCGGAGCGGGTGCTGCTGCCCGCGCAGCGCGTCGTCGATATAGACCGCATGATCCGGTTTGCCGGCGAACTCAAATTGAAACCGGTGCTCTACGGCGTTCCCACTGGTTATGCCGCGGCGGATCTGCTGGTCAAGTCCGGAGTTCCGGTGTTGGTGAGCCTGAAGTGGCCGGCAAGGCCACGCGACGCGGACCCGGATCGTATCGATACGCTGAAGGCGCTGCGGTTATTCGAAGATGCGCCAAGAACTCCGAAGACATTAGCGGCGAGTCACGTAAAGTTCGGTCTTTATTCGGACGGCATCACCAGGCGAACCGATCTGTGGAAAGCGGTGAAACGCGCTATGGAAGCGGGGCTCTCGGCCGACGAAGCGGTGCGCGCATTCACGCTGAGCAACGCCGAGATCTTCGGAGTTGCGGACCGTTTGGGGAGTATCGAAAAAGGGAAGATCGCCAATTTGCTGATTACGAATGGCGATCTGTTTGAGGAAAACACGAGGGTGCAATGGGTGATTGTGGATGGAAGAAAATTCGAGCCGGTTCCAGAGCCGGCTCCAGCCGGCGACCGGGAGGAAACACGATGAGAGCGCTTTTGGGACTTCTGATCGCGGCCGGTCTCCAACTGGGAGCGCAATCGCCTATCCTGATACAAAACGCCACCGTCCTTACCGTCACCAAGGGCACGCTGCATACGGGTTCGGTGCTTATCCGCCAAGGTAAAATCGCCGAAGTGAGCGAAAAGGTCATGGCGCCGCCAGGTACGAAAGTGGTCGATGCGAATGGACTGTTCCTCATGCCGGGTATCATCGACTGTCATTCGCACATCGCCGCAGACAGCATCAATGAGAGCGGTGTTTCAGTGGCCTCTATGGTGGGCATCTCCGACGTGCTGAATCCCGAGGCCATCGCCATCTATCGCGCGCTGGCCGGAGGCGTGACCACGGCGAATATTCTGCACGGCAGCGCGGATGCTATCGGCGGCAAATGCACGGTAATCAAAACGCGCTGGGGCAAGAGCGCCAGCGAGCTTGTATTTGAAGGCGCCAAACCCGGCATCAAGTTCGCTCTCGGAGAGAATCCGAAACGGCGCGGCGCGGTTACGATCAATGCCGCGCCTCCCCGCTATCCCTCGACTCGAATGGGTGTGGAAGATGTTATCCGGGAGGCCTTCACGGAAGCCAAGGCTTATCAGAAAGAGTGGAACGAATATCGCGCGAAAGCGGAAAAGGGTGAAAACGTATTGCCCCCGCGCCGCGATCTGAAACTGGAACCGTTGGTGGAAGTTCTTGAAGGCAAGCGATTGGTGCACGCGCACTGCTACCGCTCCGACGAGATCCTGATGCTGCTGAGTGTAGCTGATGAGTTCGGCTTCAAAATCCGCACACTCCAGCATGTGCTCGAAGGCTACAAAGTGGCCAAGGAAATCGCGGCGCATGGCGCTGGAGCGTCCACATTCGCCGATTGGTGGGCTTACAAGGTAGAGGCGTTCGACGCCATTCCTTACAACGCCGCTGTTATGGTTCGCAAAGGAGTGCTGGTATCGCTGAATTCAGACGACGCCGAGTTGATGCGGCATCTCAACGGCGAAGCGGCGAAGATGATGAAGTACGGTGGGCTGAGCGAAGACGAAGCGCTTTCCCTCATCACTATCAATCCGGCTAAGCAACTGGAGATCGACAATCGCGTCGGCTCGATTGAGGCCGGAAAGGACGCCGATCTCGTTCTCTACGACAAGCACCCGTTATCGAATTTCGCCAAGGTCCAGAAAGTTTTCATTGACGGCAATCTCTACTTCGATCGCGAAAAAGATCTGGCCGAACGTCCGGCGTTGGACGCACAAAAGAAGGGCTTGATTGAAAAGCAGAAGCAGGATCAGCCGAAACGCGTTGGGCCCGGCTCACGGAGGCCATCGTGAAAATACTGCCTGCAATTCTCTTCAGCGCTGCTCTGGCCGTGGCATCGGAAGACGACAGCTTCCTGATTCGCAATATCACCGTACACACGGTTTCCGGCGGCGACATCCAGAACGGATCCGTCCTTGTTCGCGACGGCAAGATCGCAGGAGTGGGCGCGAAACTGGCGCCTCCGAAGGGTATCAAGGTAATCGAGGGCAAATCGCTGCACGTTTATCCTGGACTGATCGACTCCGGAACCAACGTCGGCCTCCAGGAGATTGGAGCCGTTCGCGAAACCAACGACTTCACTGAAATGGGAGATTTCAATCCGCAGTTGCGAACGGAAATTGCCGTGAATCCGGCCAGCGAGCACATTCCGGTGATCCGTGCGAACGGCATCACTACAGTTATGACACTGCCGGAGGGAGGGATGATCGGTGGCCAGGGGGCCCTGATGCATCTCGACGGATGGACATGGCAGGAGATGGCTGTAATGCCGTCTGCGACAATGCACCTGAACTTTCCTGTGCTTGGCGCTGTACCGCCCGGGCAGCGGTCCCCGCGGCCAACAGCATTCGCCGAGCAGAAGCGCATTTACGACGGCAAACTTCGTGAGTTGCACGAATTCTTCGAGCAGACCCGCCGGTATCAGAAGGCGAAGTCCGCCGCAACCGCGGATTTCCAGCCGGACCTCAAATTCGAAGCGATGCTTCCGGTGCTCGAGGGCAAACTGCCGCTCATGGTGACTGCGGTGCGTGAACGTGCGATTAGGGATGCCATTTTATTCGCTGCGAAGGAACGAATTCATATCGTGCTGGCCGATGTTCGAGAACCGGGCAACCTGCTGGCGGAGATAAAGGCGAAGAATATCCCGGTCATTCTCGGCCCTACGCTGGCTCTTCCGCTGGAAGAAGACTCCCCGTATGATTCACAGTTCACCTTGCCGAACGACCTGTACAAGGCCGGCGTCAAATTTGCGTTCGCTACCTTTTCAACGGAGCTCACGCGCAATTTGCCCTATCAGGCGGCGAACGCCGTGGCGTTCGGGCTGCCTTACACGGAGGCGCTCAAGGCTGTGACCATCAACGCGGCGGAAATCTGGGGTGTCAGCGATCGCATCGGTTCCATCGACGAAGGAAAGTGGGCCGACCTTGTAATCACTGATGGCGATCCGCTCGAGGCCAGGACGCAGATCAAGCAGCTATTCATCAAAGGCAAGCCGGTGGATCTGGATAACAAGCAGAAGCGGCTATACGAAAAGTATCTGGCGCGGCCTTAATTTCGTAGCCATGCCCGCAGCCGCTCGATTTGTGCTTCCACTTGCACCCGGTCGTGCGCGTGAGGATTGAGCCGCAGGTACAACTCGAAGTCCGATCGCGCGCCCCGGTACATCTCCATCTGCGCCCGGCAAATAGCCCGCTGCTTATAGGAATCGGCCACGTCCGGTTCGGCTGCGATCAGCAAATTCAGCACCTCGGCCGCTTTCGGCGGACTCTTCTGCCGAAAGTAAACCGCTCGCAGGTTGTTTAACATCCGCACCAGAATATAGCGCTTGGTCACCGGCCTCAACAGATCGTGATCCGCGCCTGGATCTTGCCCAGTGACTTGTTTCGACAGCGCGAAGCACTCGGATTCGAGCAGAATCTGACCGCTGTTGAAGACATCGATGTAGGCGGAAAAATCACCATCGTCGTACTGGACGATGAAGTGGCCCGGCAGTCCGATCCCGTACAACGGCCGATCCAGGCGGCGCGCGATTTCCATATAGACCACCGATAGCGTAATGGGGATGCCCACGCGTTCGGTGAGGACATCGTTCAGGCAGCTATTCCCGGGCTTATAGTAATCATCCTGGTTGCCGCCGAATCCCAGCTCCTCCACCATGTAGCGATTCATGGTCTCGATGAATTCCTCGCCGTCCGTGAGGTCACTCACGCGCTCGCTCAATTCGGATGCGTGCGAGTCGAGCAGCGCCAGGTAGGGATCGAGCGTCAGGTTCGGATATTCGATGGTCGCCAACTGAAGTGCCGCCACGTCGAGTGGTACTGTCTCGTTGGTGCTGGCCAGCAAGTCGAGAAGATCCTGCATTGTGCCGTAGAATACCACTGAATGAATTCGCTTTCACTCGGGCCGCTTCTTTTGGGATTCTTCACAGCAGCGCTGGCGGCCCAGAATATTTCCCTCGACCTGGCCAATTCATCTCATCTCAACCTTGAGATTATCCGTGGAGGCGCTCTTTCCACCGACGGAAAAAGACTGTTCACCTGGGGAGACTCTTTGAGGGAGTGGACCCTGCCGGGACTGCGCTCGCGAATTCTCTCTAAAGCTAAATATAACGAAGGCGGCTGCCTGATGGACGTCGATCAGGACGGCGAGATGGACCTTATTCTCCAGGAGGGCGGCCAGCCCGGCAATCTTGTCTGGCTTCACAACCCCGACTGGAAATCCCGCACTATCGATACTGGAGTGGAACTACACGACTGCCTGCCCACCACTCTCCTCGGACATCGCGGACTTCTCATGATCCAGCGATACAGTCAGGTTCGTTTTTACGAACCTCCGCCGACACTCGACGCGCATTGGCCGATGCAGGAGGTTTACTCGTTCTACACGCCCTCGCGGCAAACGGGATTACTGCGAGCTGACATCGACGGTGATGGTCTCATCGATATTCTTGCCGGCAACGATTGGATCAAGTCTCCCGATCGGTTCGATCTTCCCTGGCATCTCTTCGCCATCAATACTTACAACGAAGTGGCCGATTCCGCGATGCTGCAAATTGCACTCATCGAACCGGCTGGCGGCCTTGTAGTGAGTCAAGGCCACATGGAAAATGCGCGGGTTACCTGGTTTGAAAAACCTGACGATCCCAGGCGTTTATGGATTGGCCACCGTTTGAGCCATGGGTTGCACCTGGTAAATCCACACGCGCTGGCTGTTTTTGATTTTGATGGGGACGGCAAGCCGGATATTATTGCCGCCGAGCACAACGGCAAATCATCGCGGCTGTTCGTTTTTCTACAGCAGGAGGAGCGAGGCTCTTTTCGACCGGTTGAACTCCCCTTCCGCACCGACGCTATCGCAATCTTCCCTCGGGCACTCGGCCAATTTATAAGCATCGGGGCGGACAACGTGACGATCTGGCGCTACACCGTTCGCAAGTAAGCGTCATCCCCGCGAATCCAGTCTTCGCGAACAGGCGAGAAGAGGTCGAACGCGACGCTATCTTCTAAAGCTTCCACGCCGTGTGGTTC
>Ga0105240_10012320_pt1 | contig 11811 bp, 10 predicted proteins | sample KBSC54metaG_FD_80426 | JGI IMG/M metagenome (GOLD analysis project Ga0105240, IMG submission 80426) | Corn rhizosphere microbial communities from Kellogg Biological Station, Michigan, USA - KBS C5-4 metaG | ecosystem: Host-associated > Plants > Roots > Rhizosphere > Soil | place: Michigan, USA...
ACAGGTAGGGCCGATTGGGCAGTTCTTTTCTTTCAACACCCAGGAGGGCCTGCGTTTCGAGGGCGGTGCGCGCACCACGCCAAAGTTTGATAGTACGTTTTACATGGAAGGTTATGGCGCCATCGGCACAAAGGATAAAAAAATTAAACTTGATGCCATTGCCTACCTGAGTTTAAACAAAGTGGCGCCCTACAGGTACCCCAACGACTATTTTAAAATTAGCTTTTTGTATGACGTTGATGTGCCGGGCCATACCTTCTCGATAAGCAACCGCCAGGCAGCGTTTTCATCGTTCCAAACCGGTAAAACAAATTATTGGCTTTACAGCGGCATTTTCAAGCTGGAGTATGTAAAGGATTTTGAAAACCACCTGTCGTACCGCGTTACGTTAAAAACCTGGAACCAGGCGCCGGCAGCACAATTGGTTTACCAGTTTAACGATGGGGTAAATAAAGTGGTACACGATTTAACCACCAGCGAGCTTGACGTGCACGTGCGCTATGCCCCGCATGAGCAAATTGTACAAGGCAGCCAGGAGCGGCACACCATTTACAGCAAATACCCTATTTTTGATTTGCAGGTAAACCGCGGTTTCAAAAGCTTTTTGTATGGCTCGTATGCATTTACCGACCTTGGGTTAAATATTTATAAACGATTTTATTTTTCGCAGCTTGGCTATGCCGATGTTACCGTTATAGGCGGCTATGTGCAGGGCAAGGTGCCATTCCCGCTGCTGAATATCAGCCCGGCCAACCAATCACTGGCTTACGACAGAGATGGCTACAATCGCATGAACTATCTTGAATTTGTGAGTGACCATTACGTGGGACTTAATTTTACGCAAAGCTTCAACGGTTTTTTCCTGAACAAAATACCGCTGATCGAACACCTTAAGTGGCGCGAATACCTGTCGGGCAAAATATTATACGGCGGCCTGCGCGATGAAAATAATCCCGCAATAACCAAGGGCCTTTACCGGTTTCCACCGGCCACCAACGGCGCATACGGCACTTATGCGCTGGGCAGCACACCCTATATTGAAGCAGGGGCTGGGGTAGGCAACATATTTAAGTTTTTACGGGTTGATTTAATTAGAAGGTTCAATTACTTAGACCACCCCGGTGCATCCAAATATGGCATCAAGTTTAGCTTTAGTCCTGATTTTTGATGTATCATAGGGATAGCGTCCGCCTTTGTCCATAGGAAGCCGTCACCCCAGGCGGACGGACAACTTGTGCCGGTTTATAAGTTATTCTTCATCAGCGCCAGCACTTCATCCCAGTTATTTGCCCTTTGGTGATGCGTGTAGTTAACGTTATGAAAGGCATGGAACATAATGGTTGTACCTTTAAAATAGTCGAGGTTTTTAATGTGGTCGTCAATCATATAATCGGTGCCGATAACACTTTTGTCGCCGCAAAAAATAATATGCCGCCAGTCGATAAAAGGGAAATGTTCATTCAGCCATTCCAGTTTTTCGGGTAAACACTGCGGAAATTCCATAGCCGCCGAAACAATATACACCTCGTAGTTTTCCATCAAAGTTTTAAGCGCTTCAACTGCGCCGGCGATAACAGGCAGTGTGCGGAAAAAGCCGGGAGTAAAAGCGAACTTGCGGGCCGCAGTTTTATCAGGGAACATCTCGTTTTCTTCAAGTCCCCTAATGGATTCGGGGGTAACGCGTACGCCATAGTCGCGTTCGTACCAGTTAATGAAGTGAGTTTCGGTATCGGCAATTACGCCGTCCATATCAATAGCTATTGATTTTTTCATGGCTAAAAGTAAAAAACGAATGCTGAATACCTGTAATCTTTTTGTCATTCTGAGCGAGAGCGAAGAATCTTATGCCCGCGACATTCACGTTGGACGGTGTGGAAGGGACAGGCCCAAAGAATGACTATCGGGCGCATCTCTATCGGATGTATAAGATTCTTCGCGCTGCTCAGAATGACAAGGGGGTTAAATCTCCTTCGACATCAATTCCAAAACTTCCCCCCAGTTATTTACCCGCTGGTGATGGGTGTGGTTTACATTATGAAAAGCGTTAAACATAATGGTCTTTCCTTTAAAATAGTCGAGGTTTTTAATATGGTCATCAATCATGTAGTCGGTACCGATGATGCTTTTATCGCCACAAAAAATAATATTACGCCAGCTGATAAACGGGAAATGCTCGCCCAGCCACTCCAGTTTTTGCGATAAACTGTGCGGGTATTGCATAGCTGCAGAAACGATGTAAATGTTGAAGCTTTCAGCCAACGTTTTAACGGCCTCAACAGCGCCTGCCATAACCGGTGTAGTGCGGAAATACCCGGGCATAGCCGAGAGTTTACTGTAGGCATCCTTTTCGGGCACAACATCCTCTTCCCGGCGCCCATTAAGTTCAGCAGGATGTATTTTAACGCCATAGTGCTGTTGGTACCAGGTTAGTAATTGAACTACTTCGTCGGCAATAACGCCGTCCATATCAATGGCAATAGATTTTCTCATATAACTAGTTGTTACAGTTTTTGGTACATTACGTACGTATTGGTAAGCCCCAACTGCCGGTGATTAAAGGCATCGGGCACTTCGCCTACTATATTAAAGCCCAGGCTTTGCCAAAGTTTAACTGCCCGTTCGTTACTTTTTACCACGAAGTTAAACTGCATGGCTTTATAGCCAAGCCGCCGGGCTTCCGTTAGTGAAAACCCACCCATAGCTTTGCCTATACCTTTGCCGGCAAATAATGCCGAAACCATGAAAGCGCCGTTAGCCACATGCGAGCCCAACCCCGGCTGGTTATCACAAATGGCGAATGTGCCGGCTATTTTGCCGTCGTAAAGGGCCACGTAGGTGTGCTTACCCGGAGCAAACCAATAGGCCATCATTTGCTCTCTTGTCGATTCCGGGGCGAATGAATAGGTATCGCCGCCTTGCAGCACCTGGTGTATAATTTCCCAAATGGCATCATGGTCGGCGTCAGTGGCTTTTCTTATTTCTATCATATTAAGTTTTTTGGATGAGCCTTTACTAAAGGCTATTTCCCTTACCGGATTCGCAGGCAAATATTAAACTTAAATGGTAAAAATGCCAATTATACCCTTTGATTTAAATCAGGCAAGGTCTAAATATTATCCTAATGACATTCCATCCATAATTAAATGACAATTAAATGAATACACTTGGGAATTTATCACTGTACATTTGCTTAACGGTGTTAAATTATTTAATGCCTATTTGAAATGGCTAGTAAAGACAGGATATTACGATTGAAAGAAGAAACCAGGTGCAACATCCTGGAGGCTGCACTTCAGATCGTTAAGGAAGAGGGATGGCAAGCCTTGAGCATGCGCAAAATTGCCGACGTGATTGAATATACCGCGCCTATCATATATGAATATTTCAGCAACAAGGAAGCGATATTGCTGGAGCTGATCCGCCAGGGGTACTTAAAGCTTTCGAGAGAATTGGAGCAAGCCCGCGACAGGCACCGCTTACCTGCTAAACAGCTGGAAGACATGTGGCTAACCTACTGGAACTATGCTTTTGCAAACAAAGAGCTTTACCAGGGAATGTTTGGTATAACAACAAGTTGCGCCTGCGAAATGGTTAACAAATTGCCCGAAGCAGAAAGGCCATACGAACTGTTTAGCGCAGTAATTGGCGAGTTTATGAATATCGACGACCTTGAAGGCGATATAATATGCACAAAATATTACACCTTTTGGTCGGTTGTACACGGGCTGGTATCTATCAACCTGTTAAGCCGCGGCTCGTCAGACGAGATTAACCGCCAGGTGCTTAAAGATGCAATAGATGGAATAATAAGGACGATGGCCGCCTGATTTTTTTGACAAAAATAAAACATCGTTAAACTGTTTAACAGTGTTAAATAAATATTAAATAATTATTAACAACTAATCCCACAGCTATGAAAACACAGAACCAAACCCACACTTCAATATTTAACACTGTTAAACAGTTTAATGATGTTAAAACAAATAATGTTACAACAAATATTTCAAGTTCTTATAACCCGTGTTGCGGGTGATAAATAATCAAATCAACGCACTTACCATACAACAATGCAACCATACAACAACAAAATAATAGTCATGAAAAGTTTAATCTTAGCGATACTCGCAATATCATTATACAGTTGCTCACCGAAGCCGCAGGCAGGAGGAGCACCACCCGCGCCATCATTGCCGGTGGCTACAATAGTTACAGGTACCGATACTACTTACCAGGAATATCCGGCATCAATAGAAGGAACTGTTAACGTAGAAGTTCGCCCGCAGGTGAGCGGCGCATTAGATAAAGTATTTGTTGACGAAGGCTCTTTTGTAAGCGCCGGTCAGCCTTTATTTAAAATTAACGAGCAGCCATACCGTGCAGCTTTAAACAACGCAATTGCCAGTCAGCACGCAGCCGAAGGCGCAGCAGCCAATGCACAATTGGAGGTTGAAAAATTAACCCCGCTGGTACAAAACAAAGTAGTGTCAGACTACCAGTTAAAAACTGCAAAAGCAGCTTACGATGTTGCCAAAGCAAATATTGAACAGGCAAAAGCAAATGTTAACACAGCGCAAATCAACTTAGGTTATACGTTAATAAAAGCGCCTGTAAGCGGTTACATTGGCCGGTTAGTAAAAAAGCAGGGAAGCCTTGTTGCGCCTGCAGACGCTGAAGCATTAACCCAACTATCTGACGTGCATGATGTACACGTGTATTTTTCATTGAGTGAAAAGGATTTTGTAGCCTTTAAAGAACAATACCCGGGCGAAACACTGAAAGATAAATTATCAAAACTACCAACAGTATCCTTATTGCTTGCTGATAATACAGCTTATGGCAAACAAGGCAAAGTTGATATGATTGACGGCCAGTTCGATAAAACTACAGGCGCCATCACCTTACGTGCAAGTTTTGCTAATCCACAAGGTTTGTTACGTAATGGTAACACTGGTAAAGTTCGTTTAAGCCTGCAGCATAAAGATGCTTTAATAGTGCCCGAATCGGCAACTGTCGATATGCAGGACAAAGTATTTGTATTTACGGTAGGCGACAGCAGCAAGGTAAAAAAACAAGCTATTACCATTGTTGGCAAAAACGGCGACAATTACCTGGTTAAAGACGGTGTAAAAGTTGGCGACCAGATTGTATTAAGTGGCATTGATCACTTACAGGAAGGTATGGTGATCCATCCTCAAAAAGCGCCTGAAAAGACTGCTGCAATTGCAAAAAACTAATCATAATTAGAGTCAGGAATCAAGAACCAGGAATCAGGATTAAAGTATTAAGGACGATTGCAAAACACGCTCTTTTCGTGTCTTGGTTCTTAACTCTTGTCTCTTGATTCTACAAAAACAAAAATCATGTTTCAAAAATTTATAGACAGACCGGTACTCTCGACAGTTATCTCCATTTTATTGGTGATAGTTGGTGTACTTGGTTTAACAAAATTGCCCCTGGAGCGGTTTCCGAATATCGCCCCCCCTTCGGTACTGGTATCTGCAGTGTACCCTGGGGCTAATGCCGAGACTATTTTACGTTCAGTGACACCGTCATTGGAAGAAGCAATCAATGGTGTGGAAAATATGACCTATATGACCTCCACGGCCAGTAATGATGGTACATTGGGCATCACGGTTTACTTTAAACAAGGTACTAACCCCGACCAGGCGGCCGTGAACGTTCAAAATCGTGTTTCACAAGCAACAAGCCAGTTACCTGCCGAAGTTGTACAATATGGTATAACCACAACCAAGCAGCAAAACAGCTTTATTGGCGCTATAGGCGTTTACTCAGAAGATCCAAAAAAATACGATGCGGTCTTTGTAAATAACTATGCGCAGATTAATATTATTCCCGAAATCAAACGTATCACGGGTGTTGGTTCTGCCAGTGTATTTGGTGGCATTAAGGACTACTCCATGCGGGTTTGGTTAAATCCGGGTCAATTGGCAGCTTACAAAATTACTCCCGCCGAAGTGACAGCCGCTATACAGGATAAAAACCTGGAAGCAGCGCCTGGTAAATTTGGCGAGCAAAGCCGCGAAGCATTTGAATATGTAATTAAATATAAAGGCAAACTCACTACACCAGAAGAATATCAAAATATTGCTATCCGTGCAAATGCAGATGGTTCGGTATTGCGTTTAAAGGATGTAGCTCGGGTTGAGCTGGGTGCTTATAGCTATGGTAGTGTAAACCGTTTAAACGGGCATGATGGTATTACTATTGGTATAGTACAATTGTCGGGCTCAAACGCCAACGAAATCCAGATTGCTATTGACAAGCTGATGGAAAAATTATCAAAGGATTTTCCTGCGGGCATCAAATACAACCAGTTTTATCGTACCAAAACCGATCTTGATGAATCAATTAACCAGGTTGAACATACATTGATTGAAGCTTTTGTGCTGGTGTTTATAGTGGTATTTATATTCCTGCAAGATTTTAGGTCTACGTTGATCCCGGCTATAGCGGTTCCGGTGGCCATTATCGGCACCTTCTTTTTCATGAACCTGTTTGGCTTCTCTGTTAACCTTTTGACACTGTTTGCATTGGTACTGGCCATAGGTATTGTGGTGGATGACGCCATTGTGGTAGTGGAGGCGGTTCACGCAAAAATGGAGCACGACCCAAGTCTTACCCCAAAAGCGGCAACTACCGGGGCCATGCACGAAATTAGCGGCGCAATTATATCTATTACGCTGGTTATGGCGGCGGTGTTTTTACCGGTTAGCTTTATGACAGGCTCGGCGGGTATCTTTTACCGGCAGTTTGCGTTAACTATGGCTATAGCCATCATTATATCAGCTATTAACGCTTTAACTTTAAGCCCTGCTTTGGCCGCTTTATTTTTAAAGAATAAGCATACTAAAGGCGGCCACGAAGCACCTAAGAAAGGTTTTGTTGATAAATTTTACGCAGGCTTTAACGGTGGTTTTAATTATATGACCAACAGGTACGTTGGCGGCTTAAAAATTCTTACCCGCAATAAATGGATAAGTATGGCTGGGCTTGCATTGGTAGTTGTTGCCACAGTTTACCTGGTAAACAGGACCAAAACGGGCTTTATTCCTACAGAGGACCAGGGTTTTGTGGCTATTGCTGTTTCTACGCCATCAGGAACTTCATTAAGCAACACTAATAAAATATTAAAACAGGCCGAAGAACAGTTGAATACTTTACCATCAGCACGATTTGTTATGTCGCTGGCTGGCTTTAACTTTTTGACACTATCCAACAGCCCATCAGCTGGTCAAATTTTCCTGTTATTAAAACCTAATAAAGACAGGGGTGCTGTTAAGAATATCGATGATATACAAAATATAATAAGAGGAAAATTAGCCGGCATACCAAGCGGTACTTTCTTTGTGTTCAGTTTCCCAACCGTTCCGGGATTTAGCAACGTTGAAGCCATGGATGTGATGCTGCAGGATAAAACGAATGGCCGGTTGGATAAGTTTAGCGGTGTGGCCAATAACTTTATAGGAAAGCTGATGGCGAAACCGGCAATTGCTTATGCGTTTACCTCTTATAAAGCGGATTATCCTCAGTTACAATTAGAAGTTGATGATGAAAAGGCTAATCAATTAGGGGTGAATGTTAAAGACATCCTGTCGACTATGCAGGCTTACTTCGGTACAGCCCAGGCATCAGACTTTAACCGCTTTGGTAAATACTACCGCGTGGTGGTTCAGGCTGATATTCCCGACAGAACAGATCCGACAAGCATTGATCGTGTGTTTGTTAAAAACAAAGCCGGAGAAAGTGTGCCAATTAATACCCTGGTTAAATTAACCCGTGTTTATGGTTCAGAAACGGCTTCGCGTTATAACCTGTTTAACTCTATCGAAGTAAATGCCATCCCAAAACCAGGTTACAGCTCAGGTGATGCGATCAAGGCTATCGAGGAAACAGCTAAAGAGCAATTACCATCCGGTTTTGCTTATGAGTTCACTGGTCAAACCCGTGAAGAAATTTCGTCAGGTGGGCAGTCAACTGTAATATTTCTGCTTTGTTTAGTGTTTGTATATTTCTTATTATCAGCGCAATACGAAAGTTATATATTGCCATTGGCTGTAATACTTTCAATCCCAACAGGTATTTTGGGTGTGTTTGTGGTATTAGGTTTAACAGGTATCGAAAACAATATCTATGTACAGGTTGCGCTCATTATGCTTATAGGTTTGTTGGCTAAAAACGCCATCCTGATAGTGGAGTACGCGGTACAGCGCCGCAGGGCAGGTTTGTCATTGATAGCATCAGCAATTGAAGCTGCAAGGTTGAGGATACGCCCAATCATCATGACATCGCTGGCATTTGTATTCGGCTTGTTCCCGATGAGTATTGCAACAGGCCCGTCTGCACAGGGTAACCATTCTATCAGTATTGGTGCTGCCGGCGGGATGGTATCGGGGGTTATTCTAGGTCTGTTCATTATCCCGGTACTGTTCGTGATCTTCCAGGGCTTGCAGGAAAGAATTTCCGGCAAACCGGAACCCGTGCTGACAGCCGATGGTGTAAATCAGCCCGAAGTTGAATTAGTATAAAAAATCAAATAAAGGCTGGTGCGGTTCCCTCCTTGAGGAGGAGGGCTGGTGGGATTAGTGAAACAAGCGCTTTTCCACAAGGTAGGAACCGCAAAGCTTTTGTTTAAAAAGAATAAGATAAAATGAAAAATTATATAAGCATATCCATTTTGGTACTAACATTATCGGTGCTGAGCGCCTGTAAGGTATCAAAGGATGTAGAAACACCCAAGCCTGCATTGCCTGAAACTTTCAGGAACGCAGCCACAACCGGCGATACCAGCAGCATTGCAGATATACAATGGAAGCAATTTTTTACCGAAGCTACCCTGCAAAAATTGATTGACAGCGCTATTGTAAAAAACTACGATATGCAGATCGCTGTTAAAAATATCGAAGCATCGCAATTGCTGTTTAAGCAGGTAAAATGGAACAATGCGCCGCAGGTTGATTTAAACGTTACCGCCAGTTCAAGCCGCCCGTCGGACAATAGCATTAACGGTTTAACCTTAAGCCAGAACGATATCGGCACAAAGCACGTCGAGGACTATTCGGCAAATTTAGCGGTATCATGGGAGGCTGATATATGGGGTAAGATCCATAACCAGCAGCGCAGTGCATTGGCGGCTTACCTGCAAACACAGGAGGCTAAAAAAGCAATCCAAACCAGTTTGGTTGCAAGCGTATCGCAAGGTTATTACAACCTGCTGATGCTGGATGCACAGCTTGACATTGCGCAAAAAAATGTAAAGCTGAATGATAGTACTTTACGGATAATCAAACTGCAATATGATGCCGGCCAGGTTACTTCGTTAGCTGTACAGCAAGCTGAAGCACAACGCCAGGCTGCCGAGCAACTGGTGCCGCAATTTGAGCAAAACCTAACCATACAGGAAAATGCCTTACGTATTTTAACAGGTGAATTGCCTGATAAAATTGCAAGGAATTCAAACCTGGATGCGATGGTTATCCCAACAAATGTGGCTGCCGGCGTGCCATCGGCTATAGTGAGCCGCAGGCCCGATGTAAGAAGCGCCGAACTTGAATTAATGATAGCCAACAGCAAAGTAGGTATTACCAAAGCCGAAATGTATCCTGCATTGCGCATAACTGCCCAGGGTGGCGTAAACTCGTTTAAAGCCAGTAACTGGTTTAATATACCCGCATCATTATTTGGTGTAGTTGCAGGCAGCGTGGTGCAACCATTATTCGACCACAAACGGTTGAAAACAGATTACGAAGTTGCCCAGGTTAACAGGGAGAAAACGGTGTTACAGTTCCGCCAGTCTGTTTTAAATGCAGTAGGTGAAGTATCTGATGCGTTGGTGAAAATCGATAAGCTGAAATCGCAGCAGGTAATAGCTGCTAACAGGGTGAATACCTTGCAACAGGCTACAAAAAATGCCAACCTGTTGTTTAAAAACGGCCTTGCAAACTATCTCGAGGTCATAACTGCGCAGGGTAATGTACTGCAAAGCGAGCTGGAACTGGCATCAATAAAAAGAGACGAATTAAGCGCAGTGTCTGAACTATACAGGTCGCTGGGCGGTGGTTGGAAAAACTAAAAAATAAGACCTATGAAAGAATTTGTAGTATCAAGAAGCAAGCTACTTTTTTGTTCGATAAAAGAATGGAATGTCACCCTCGTGTTTTGGGCAGCTGTGCTGGTGATTGAGGTGGCGATGAATTTATTGAAGTAAAAAATGAGCCAATTAGCTAACGCTATTCGGCTCATAAATAGCTAATTTTTGAGCCGAATAAGAAACTTATTCGGCTCATTGTTTTTTTGGGGAATGAAATGGATAATTATAGATTCATTTCATACCGGGTACTTCTACCCCCGCTTTCGCCTAAAAATTTTATTACTTCTTTTGCCAGCAAATCCTGCAAATCCCTGGTCGCGGTTGCTTTTGATGTTTTGGTTATAGAAACGTACTTGCCGGCGTTTATTCCGCCCGGGAAGCCCTTGGGGCCTTCCTTTAGGATTCTTCTAATCACTTTCAGTTGCCGTTCATTCAACTCACCTCTAAACTTGTCGAAAAACTTAGCTTTCTTCAGCGTAAAATCTATATGGCTTTCGGTGTATTGCTGGGCATCTGTAATTACATCCAAAAAATAACTTATCCAGTGTGTTATCTCATTACTCTTTTGCGCTTTTTCCAAAGCACTGTAATAGTTGCTTTTTTTTGCCTCTATTGTTCGGGACAGGCTTAACAAAACCGGCCGGCCAACACCCTGCGATAAAGCCTTTTCGGCAATAGCCCGGCCTATCCGGCCGTTACCGTCCTCAAACGGGTGGATAGATTCAAAATATAAATGTGCAATAGCCGACCGCACCGGGGCTTTTTTTATTTCGTGTTTCCCGCCCGGAGCGGTATCATTAAACCAGTTTATAAAAGCATCCATTTCATCAGCAACCTGTGGTGATGGTGGCGCTTCATAATGCACTTTCTCCTTTCCTATTGACCCGGATACTACCTGCATTGGCGCAGTATCACTTCTCCATGCCCCAACTTTTAGCGTTTTGCTGGTACCCAACAGCATTTTATGCCATGCAAACAAATGTTTTTTGCTTAGCGGCTGCCGGTAAGTATTCCGGACAGTATAAATCATATCGCCAATTCCCTTTGCTTTTTTGTCGGCAATATGCTCAGGTATTTTATTTAGCCCAAGGTCGTTTTTTATAGATGACATTACATCTTTCCGGCTCAGGTATTCGCCTTCTATTTCTGATGTTTTGATAGCTTCATATACCATAAACTCGACTACGGTATCCATTTGTGCATTCTCAGGCAGCGACTTTAAAACACCGCTTATCAGGCCAGTTTTTTCAGAAAACAGGTATAACTTTTCCTCAACTCCTGATAAATCATAAGTAAAATTTGGCCAGTCTTTTAATTGCCAGTTATACATTTTGAGCCGAATATCGATTTTATTCGGCTCAAATATACGTATTTTTTGAGCCGAATAAGCAAATTATTCGGCTCATTATTTGTGTTATTTTGAGCCGATTAATCAACCTATTCGGCTCACGAGTGCCGAAATGCACATCTTCATTGTCTATTTAGCCCTAAATCAGTACCTTTCAACCCTGTTAAACTCACATCTTTTCATGAAATATTTGGCTTTTAAGCTTTTAGCTCTTTTGATTATTACCGGTTTTATTTCTGCATCAGCACAAGAAACCCGTTATCCCCTAATTCCATATCCCACAAAATTAATTGCCGGAAAGGGCTCTTTTATCATCAGCACAAAAACTAATATCAAAACCGACAGCCGGTTTAAA
>Ga0105240_10012322_pt1 | contig 11810 bp, 11 predicted proteins | sample KBSC54metaG_FD_80426 | JGI IMG/M metagenome (GOLD analysis project Ga0105240, IMG submission 80426) | Corn rhizosphere microbial communities from Kellogg Biological Station, Michigan, USA - KBS C5-4 metaG | ecosystem: Host-associated > Plants > Roots > Rhizosphere > Soil | place: Michigan, USA...
GATCAGTATCGTATTACCGGCCAAGAACGAAGCGGCGGCGCTGCAGGCACTGCTCCCCCGCCTGCGCGCCGCACAACCGGATGCCGAGATCATCGTTGTCGACGACGGCTCCAGCGATACCACCACATCAGTATGTGCGCAGGCGGGTGTACGTTCTGTGACGCAGCCCTATTCAATGGGAAATGGGGCCGCCATCAAGCGCGGGGCCAGGGCGGCCACCGGCGATGTCCTGGTCTTCATGGACGCCGACGGCCAGCACGATCCGGGAGACATTGCCGCTCTTGTGTCCCGTCTCAATCAGGGCTACGACATGGTGGTTGGCGCACGCGACTGGTCCGGTCAGGCCGGCGTCGGCCGCGGCGTCGCGAACGCCGTCTACAACCGGCTCGCCAGCTGGATCACCGGCTTTGCCGTGCTTGACCTGACATCGGGGTTTCGCGCCGTGCGCGCAGACAAGTTCCGCGAATTCCTGCATCTGCTGCCGAACGGCTTTTCATATCCAACCACGATTACCATGGCCTTCTTCCGCAGCGCATATGCGATAGCGTACCAGCCGCTGCAAGTGCACGAACGCGTCGGCAAGAGTCACATAAGGCCCCTCCGTGACGGTATACGTTTCTTGTTGATAATCTTCAAGATCGCCACGTTGTACTCGCCGCTGAAATTGTTCGTTCCGGCAAGCGGGGCTTTTTTCGCGCTCGGCACGATCAACTACGCCTATACATTTATCAACTTCGGCCGCCTGACAAACATGAGTACGCTGATGTGGAGCGCAGCCGTGATAGTTTTTCTCATCGGCCTTATCTCCGAGCAGATAACCGCGCTTACCTACGCCCCTCATCGAGAAGGCTGACCCGCCGCAAAGCCAGCGCCAGGGATTTTTCGTGCCAAGAAAAGCGATCCGCAGCAAAGCCGATCTCGCCATCAACGGGGCTCCTCCCGCCTTTGTGGAACCGCTTCACGTAGGCCGTCCCAATGTCGGCAGCCGCGAGGCTTTCATGCGCCTAGCCGACGAAATGTTCGATCGCGGCTGGTTCAGCAATAACGGACCGCTACTACGGCAGTTTGAGAAACGTGTAGCAGATTATCTAGGCGTCAAGCACTGCGTGGCGATGTGTAACGGCACGATCGCCCTAGAAATTGCCATCCGGGCGCTGGGGCTCGAAGGCGAAGTCATTGTCCCGTCTTACACCTTCATCGCGACGGCACATGCCCTCTACTGGCAGGGCATTACGCCCGTCTTCGCCGACATCAATCCACAGACTCACAATCTCGACCCGGATGCCGTGCGCAAGATGATCACACCGCGCACCACCGGCATCATCGGCGTGCATTTGTGGGGCAGAGCCGCACCCGTCGTTGAACTTCAGCAGATCGCTGCCGAGTTTGATCTGAAACTGATGTTCGATGCCGCGCATGCGTTCGGTTGCAGCTACAAGGGCCAGACCATCGGCCAGTTCGGCGAATGCGAAGTGCTCAGCTTCCACGCCACAAAGTTCTTCAACACCTTTGAAGGGGGAGCGGTAGTCACGAACAATGACGAATTGGCCGAGACGATGCGGCTGATGCGCAACTTTGGATTTTCGGGCCTCGACAATGTCATTCATCCGGGCACAAACGGCAAAATGATCGAGGTGTGCGCGGCCATGGGGCTGGCGAATCTCGACCACGTCGACGACGTAATTGAGGGAAACCGCCGCAATCACGCTGCTTATGCCGGCGCCTTGTCAAGAATTGATGGGCTACGCGTAATGCCCTACAACGAATCGGAGCGCAACAACTTTCAGTATGTGGTGTTGGAACTAGACAATGACTTTCCCGAAAGTCGTGACGAGTTGGTAGCTACGCTGCGAGCGGAAAATGTGTTGGCACGCAAGTATTTCTGGCCTGGCTGCCACAACATGAAACCGTACCGGGAGCTATTTCGGCACGCAGGACTTATGCTTCCAAACACCCAGGCCGTCGCTGGCAGAGTCATTGTCATGCCTACTGGCCCACTGCTGCCGGAGCATGCGATCAAGACCATTGCTCTAATCATCGCGACGAGCGCAGGGCAACAGAGTTGAACTGGCTGCTACTGCAATCGAGGAACCGTGAATTGTTCAGAAGGTTCGAGAGCGGCCTCGGAAAAAATCAGGGATTCGGACGTTGACTGCGCCACACCACGTTTGCCTCAAAACCCTTCCGGCCGCCCCAGAGAGAAGACATCCATGCGAAATGCTGCGGCGATAACTCAAGCAGAACAAATCGCCTTGACGACTGGGACATGATGTGATTCTCGGCATCATGCAGCCCTACTTCTTCCCGTACCTAGGGCATTTCGCGCTGATCGCGCACACCGACGCATGGGTAGTATTCGATATATCACAATACACGCCCAAGACGTGGATGAACCGGAATCGGGTATTGCATCCGACGGCTGGCTGGAACTATGTCACGGCGCCGCTTTCGAACTCCTCGATCAGTATCAAGACGTTTGAAGCGCGTGTCCTAAATATGGCGGCGACGCAGAAAAGCGTCATCGGTAAACTCAGCCACTACCGGCGCAAGGCACCGTACTTCAAAGATGTAATCACACTCGTGAACCAAGCTTTCGATTCGCTGAGTACCGACTCACTCGTTTCGTTGAATGTGCAAGCGCTGCAAGTGATTTGCGGCTATCTCAACATCCCATTCCACGCCCGAATTTGTTCTGAACTTGATTTACCGTTACCCCTCGATTTGGGGCCAGGTGAGTGGGCGCTGGAAATTTCGAGCTTGCTGCAAGCCACCGGGTATATCAACCCCATCAGCGGAAGGGGCCTTTTTGACTCCAAGTGCTTCAATGGGCGCAATATCTCGCTCCACTTCCTGCAGTTCGAAGACTTCGTATACAACACGGGGCCGTACCAGTTCGAGGGTAATCTTTCGATACTGGATGTCTTGATGTGGAACGATCCGAAAGTCGTCCGCGAAAGCCTGCTGCAAAACTCGCGGGTGATCGACGCGTAAACGAATGCGAACCTGGCAGCGCGGGGTCGCAAAAAAAGCCAAGCGGTCAGGTCCGAGCGGTGTCTACCTAGAGGGCTTACGCACCCAAGTCTGCAAGTAAGTTACCGAAACGCATCCAGTCACGCCTCGGCGGAGATTTCTTCGAGAATCATAGCCACATTCTGTTCACTGAATTCACCACTCAGAGGCAGCATCAAAGTGCTTTCCAAAATATAACGCTCAAATGAGTTCAGATCGGGGCTATGGGCCAATTCAGGCCAAAAGCGGGCGCAGTAGATACTCTGCTTTGCAAACGAAGCCTGAGCTTTGGCTGCGCTCTTGACTTTGATTGGATACCCTATTGGGCATGCATCTTTCATCGTAAGCAAACAATCAAACTGAGGGTGAATTGGGACAGCAGAACGCAATAGGGAAAAAAGTCTATTTCTCACGCGAATGACGCTATCTACATCATATATCTGAAGCAGATACTTGGTTACATTCGACATGCGCGCGTATTCGATTGCCTGAACTTCATGCTGACGATAAGATAAGTATTCAGGATAGCTACTCTTTCTGCCATTTTCGTCGATCGCCCGAAACAGCCAAGGTATACGGCTCCATGACGTATCGGTACTTTCAGGTATCGCTGCAACTTTGAGCGCCCCATCTTCGGGGCTAAACAATATTCCACCATCTGTAACGGGCAAGAACTTCCGAGGTGAAATGAAACTCCAGTGCCTTTCAAATTGATTGCTGGCACAAAGAGATTGAGTGTTGTCTACAATCCAGTGGCTTGTTATGGAGTTTTCAAGAAATGTGGACCATGCGGACGTGAATGCAGTCAGCCCGAAATAGTTATTGATAAGACTCACATCTCCAGATTTCCCATTTCTTATTCGCGGAATAAAGCCTTCGTCTAAATTGTAATAGGAAATCTCCATCCCCAAGTCTTTTGCCACCGTCTTTACCGAATGACAGGTGTACTGCGGCATCAATACCCTGTCCGGAACTAGTGTCAAGTACACTGCACGCAAGCAGTGGCGCCCTAGAGAAAATAGAGATATCTCTTTATTCTCGAAACCAAACGCATCAATTGCTGGGAAGCAGGTGTCACTGAAAAGCGAATATCCTCCCAACTCTGTTGCCTGTGACACTATCTGCCCTCCGTTACAAGGAATGATTCATCAAGACCGCTTGAAACTCGGAGAACCTGCCGTTTGCTGCAATGTTCAGCGTAGCTTTCGCGCGTCGGGCGTACGAGCTGCGTGCCCACCGGATCTTTTCCGCTAATTCGGCATCTTCAGTTACGAAAACACCGGCGCTCGCCATCATTGGATGAATATCAGGGAAATCCAGCATACTTGCTTTAGCCACGTCATCTCGGACCAGCAGTACATCTGGAAAAAGATTGGTCGGAAGATCCTTTAGGAACCGTTGCCGTTCACTTTCGGACAACTCTTCAACTTGCATTTGTGCAGTAGCGGCCAGGAAGTGATTCAGCGATTCGATAGTACGAGCGGTCTGAGGGCGCTTCGATACATTGAATAGTCGAGTGCGAGCATCACACATTTCATAGGCGGCTGATGTGACCAGGCTGGCAAAGCCGGAAAACGTCACGCATTCATAGCCGAGAAAACGAGCCTCCAGAGTGGATTCAACCTCCTTGGCATGCGTATGATGATTGGAGAAAAAATGCGAGCGAAAAATTGAGGAAAAATCAATCACGATCATCATTCCTTATTATTCATGTTCTCGAACTGCCGAATACTCGCGCAAATAAAGTCTATATCATCAAGAGAGACGCTATGCCCGACCGGCAATATCATGTATTGTTCGGACAGTGCCCTCGCGTTCGGTAACGGATGATCTTGCGTTTCCGGATGCAAGGGCGCGTAATAACTTCTGGCGCCTACGCCTAGCTTTTCCAAGTATTCCATTAACCGTTTTCGGAAATCAGGTCGGTCTGTCTTTACGCGTGCAAGTATGGACTTGTAGTTCGGCACACTAGCTTCGTCATACTCAACAAGCTCGAGAGTCTGTAAATCACTAATGTGCTTTTCATACCGCTGATACTGACTCTTATGGAGACTCGTCACCGAGTCATAGATTTCCAAAGACGCCAGACCCATTACAGCGTGAACGGGTTCCAAGCCGAACAACAACCGATCGCCGGTCCGCGGGCAAATTATTCCTGCTGATTCCATGCTTCTTTGAAATGCGGCATAACTGAATTCAGACCCAAAAGTTAATACTCCACCTTCGGCAGCATTGAGGACCTTGCTAGGATGAAGTGAAAAAGCTTCAGCTGTGCCAAACCTGCCGATCCTCTTTCCTCGGAAATATCCACCTGTTGCCTCGACAGAATCAAACACAAGGGGTACGCCGAACTCTTCCGCGAGCGCACTGAAAGCGTCCACATCCACTATTTTTACCATGGGATGCTGCAGCAGGATGCAGCCGATATCCAGCTGGCGGAGCGCGTTACGCAGAGCGCCAATGTCCATGGTTAGTGCCTGCGGAGAATTGTCAACAAAGACGGGTTGTAATCCGGCCCACTTAACGATGTCGGCGGTGCGTCGATACGCCAGCCCCGAGACTGCCACCCTCTTGCTACGTCCACGCGAAGCGTGCAGCAACGTCAGTGCAATTGCTGTGAAGCAGTTAGTCCAGGTGGTAGCCTTGGGCACATCAAAAAATGTCGCGAGCGCGGCCTCGAAATCAGATACCGCCTCCTTGGGCTTTCCCCAATATTGACTTAGTTTCTCCACAAAGCGCGCATGCGTCGGCGCTGGCAGGTTCATTGTGGTGAAGTACGTCATGCGGATTCCAAGCGTTTGAACAAAACGTCAAAATAGTAACTTGACAGGTAGAACATGCTTGGCATCTTCATGAATTCAACCTGCAGTTCCAGTCTTTGCCCCAACTCAATGAACCATTCCTTGGTACGCCATTTGCCAATTGAGGTTGTGTGATCCGACAGTTCCTGGTCGCCTCTTGCTTCCTTGTAAAATTCGGCTGCATAACGCTTATCTCGAACATTGCCGATGAACATCGCGCTCTTGCCCGCTCTTGAGAAGTACCAGGCTGTTAGACGCTCCACTAGATCGTCGCATAGATATGACGAAACGCCGTAAAGCAGCGCCTTGCCAAAACTCCCGTTCAGCTTATCTTCTATCATACGCTCGATGCTGAGCTCTAAAAACTTTAGCTTCGGTGATTCAAAGTGTTCTTGCGCTATCCCAATGAGATATTCTGAATAGTCTACTCCGAGAATTTCGCCGGCAAATGGGGCTAACAGAACAGTCAACGCACCGTTTCCACATCCTATGTCTAAAAGCTTGTCGCTTTGATCTAACGACAGTCCTTTGGCAATTTGCTGCACGATGAGTTGAATTTGGTCATCGCTGAGGGGTTGGCCATTGATGGTGCGGCGCACTTGTTGCCAAAAATCTTCTCTGCCGAACTGTTTCGGCCGTTCCAGATAGTCAAATTCACTTGGCTTCACTTGCCCATTCCTTCAGTAGCGCGGTCTGTTTAGCGCTCACCGATTGATCGAAGAGGTGAGTACGTCAGCTTCAATCGCGACGAACATTGTCGCCGGCATCCGACGCCATCGTTATGGCTCCGGCAAAGTTCATGCCTGCGACACCGCTCAGCGGAAATGCGAATGCAAGACGAACGAACGTCTTCATGGCGCTATCGCCATTGTGATGAGCATCGTCATGGTACTGCTGCAGACGGCAACCATCCACCGTGCCCGTGGGCCAACGGATGCGCAGGAGAAAAATACGCCTGTCAGAGATGTGTATTTGCTAGTCATGCGTCCGTAGGTGAATTGACTCTTGTGCTTCGCCGGGGATGACGGAATTTACTAACTTCGCCGTGGTACCGCTCACGGGGTGCAGGTCAAAAGTATCGGCTACGCCAGACTGTCATCGTGTCTAGTCGTCGCCGATGAGCCTCCGGCGAGCCGTCGAATCAACGATTGGATGTAATCACCAAGACGTCCTTCTTGATGGCGCGCAACAGTGCGTACTGCAATCCCCTTCCTACCTTCCTGCAACCCGCCTTGGCGAAAGCACCCAACAGTTGCGTTGTCCGATACGTCGTCTCGCTACGGACGGTCCTTATCCACACATGCACATATCGTGGACGTGCCGTCTGAATGCCGATGCTTACGATTCGCGTCAGAAAGTTCCCGACGCCATCAAGGAGCCCGGGTGTTCTATAGCCGTGCCGGTACACATCGGCGAGCGCTTCCCAGAACAGTTTCCGCATGGCGTCCGGGTATTTCAGTTGCGCGGATCCTGGTACCTCTGATCGGTAGATAACGAGCACACGGTTGACGAAACCAAGGTTCCCACGCATCGCCATCCGGCAATGTGTGCGGTAGTCGAGAAATCTCTCGTTTATCGAGAGAAGATCGCCCTTCATGGAGGCGCGGTACATCAGCGAACTGTGCGGAAGGTAGTTCCCGCGACGAAGGAGATAATCGAGATCCTGCACTTCGGGCAGTTCTCCGGAAAACCTGCCGAGCAGCGCCATGTCGCTATTGACCACTACTGCGTTCGAGTAGACTGCTACGCATTCGGGGTGCTCGGCGAGAAATTTCAGCTGCTGCTCGAGCTTGCCGGGCAACCAGAAGTCGTCGCCGTCGAGGTGGGCGATGTAGTCTCCGCTCGCGCGCTGAATCAGGAACTGGTAGTTCTTCCAGCCGCCGAGATTCGTTTCGTGCTTGTAGCACTTGAAGATGCCCGGATATTCGGCGGCCACCTCGGCGATTGGGTCGCTGGTTCCGTCAGTGGACCCGTCGTCACCGACGAGAATTTCGAGTTCTGCGTCGAAGCGTTGCTGCAGCACACTGACAAGGCAGTCCCTGATGTAATACCGCTGGTTGTAGGTCGCCACGCAAATGGAAACCTTGGGCAACTTCCGAGGCGTCTGCATGATGTATCCTGAGAAACGGCTTTGCCCGGAACCGATCGTGGGCAGACCCGATCGCAACCGGAAGCGGCGGTGCACGCCGCGAGACTCAAACTGCGGTCGCGTCGTCCTTGAATTTCCTGCCGTGCTTGCATGTTGCCACAGGGCCATTGGACGTACAACGTCGATGTCTTTACGCGCGTGACTGCCGGTTGCTGAGCGTCGCGAGTCCGGCTGGCCGTCAGGCGCTCCGTGGGCTAAGATGATTGTCGAAGTGCAAGGGGACTTGAGCCGCACCTTCGGATGTCGAAACACTGCTCCTACCACACGTCGCACTTTCACTCATGTCGATGATCGAGAGACGCGCAGCGTCCGCCGCATGGTGGAGCACTGTCGAGACTCTCGCCCGCGCCGGCGCCCAGTTCGTGGTGATGGTGACGCTGGCGAGGCTGCTCGCGCCGGAAGATTTCGGGCTCATCGCGATGCCGCTGATCTTTACCAGTGTCGGCGCCCTGCTTGTCGATTCCGGATTCGGCGTGGCATTGATCCAGCGTCAGCAGACCACCGCCGACGACGAAACCACCGTCTTCATCTTCACCGTCGCCGCCGGCGCGCTCGCAGCGGTCGTACTGGCGATTGCTGCGCCGGCGATCGCGACGTTCTTCCATGAGCCTCGGCTGGTCGACCTCACTCGGGCAATGGCCCTGATTCTGCCGTTGGGTGCCTTCGCGGCCGTGCCGGACGCGCTTCTTACCATGCGGCTGGGTTTCAAGGAACGCGCACGCGCTGAAGTGATCGCATCGACATGTGCCGGCATCGGTGCGATCGTGTTGGCTCTGCGAGGTTTCGGCGTGTGGAGCCTTGCTTGGCAAGGGCTGGCCTCGGTCGCCATTCGAGGCGCGATGCTATGGCGGTATTCGGGCTGGCGACCCAGGGGGCGTTATCGCGCCGCATCGTTTCGCAGTCTATTCGGCTTCGGTGGCTATCTGTTGCTCACGGCTTTGCTTAATGCGGTTGCAATGCGGATGCAGATCTTGTGGATTGGCAAGTTGTTCAGTGCCCGTGAAGTCGGATACTACACGCTTGCACAGAATACGCAGCAGGCGCCCGCTTCCTTGATCGGCAGCATTCTCAACCGGGTCGGGTTGCCGGTCTTCTCCGCCATCGCTGCTGACCGCGAGAAACTGCTCGGTGCATTTCGCGCCTCGTTGAGAATGTCAATGTTCCTGTTCGTGCCTTGCATGGTCGGAATAGCGTTGGGCGCCAGGCCGCTGATCGAACTGCTTTACGGCTCGCGATGGAGTTCTGCTGCGCCCATCCTGAGTATCCTCGCGGCAAGCGCCGCGATGTGGCCCATCCATGTGCTGAATCTGGCTGTGATAGGCGCTCAAGGCAGATCGGACCTGCTGTTGCGCGTGGAATTGATCAAACAAACGGCCGCCATCACCCTGATTGCCGCCGTGGCCCATTGGGGGCCTCTCGCGATCGCTTGGGGTGTGCTCGCGTCGGGATTCTTCGGGTTGACCGTGAATACGCATTACACGAAAGTTCTGCTCGGCTACGGGGCGATGGCTCAGCTCTCCGATCAATCCGCCACTCTGATGCTTTCGGCCATTGCCGCCGTCGTTGGCTGGATTACGTTGCATTGGGCGCCTCCCGGCTTGGTTGGCATGTTCGCCGCTATCGCGGCCTCCGCCGGTGTGTACGTACTGCTCGCAGTGTTGACACGCAACCGCGCCCTGACCGGACTGCAATCGGTGATGCGAGCCTCTCTGGCAAGAAATGCGGATGCACGATGAACAAGGGGCTTGCAAGATCCAGTCGGGCCGCTTCAGTCGGCGGCAGTCAACGGACCGGCTTCATGCCGCTCTTGGCTCGTAGTGCTCGGCTACCTGCTCGCAGGCGCCGATGGCCATCGCGTGAAAATTCAATTTCGTCACTGGGCCGCAAAGCACCCTCCCGATGAATCTTTTCAGGCTCGCACAAGCTGCTTTGGCAGGCTGGATACCATTTGGTCAACGACACTGCGTGCTGTGTGGGCACGATGTGTGGCTGTTCATGCCCTATCGGGGGGGATCCAAGGTCGCGCCGTCTCTCATGCGCTCCTTGGATGCTGTGGGCAGCGACGCCGACAACTTTGGCTGTCCGCGATGCTTCGGGCATGATCGCGAGCGCCATCTCTTGATGTATTTGCAGGCCGCGGGGCTTCTTGCCGACATGCATGGCAAGATGATCGTACACTTTGCGCCGGAGAAGCGATTGTGGCGAAAGATCGCCGCGACCAATCCCGCGCGTTACGTGCGTTGCGACCTGTATCCGACTTCGCCGGACATTACGCGGGTGGACATGCTTGCAATGGATTTTGAATCGGGCTCGGTCGATCTGATGATTGCCAACCACGTGCTGGAACATGTGGCCGACGACAGGCAGGCCTTGGCGGAAATCCGTCGTGTATTGAAAGTGGGAGGCCACGCAGTCCTGCAAACGCCGTACGCGCGAAAATTGCATCACACGTGGGAAGATCCAGGTATCGCGGATGGCGCCGCGCGACTGCAAGCGTACGGCCAGGCTGACCACGTTCGTCTTTATGGCCGCGATATCTTTGACCGTTTCACCGCCGCGGGGTTCGAGTCGTGCGTGCGCCAGCACGCAGAACTCCTGCCTGATATCGATGCGTACAAGTTCGGAGTCAATCGGGCTGAGCCGTTCTTCCTTTTTCGGCGCGTGTAGAAAACGCGTTGTGCGCTGGGGCGGGACAACGCCTATCCGCTATTGGTCCCATGAAAGTGCGCCAAAAACCCGCAGACTCTTGCGTACGATTGGCCATTTCTGTCACGGCGTCGCGAGTGATCGCGATCCGGCCAGTCATGTTATGCCTCGAACACAAAAATCTGGATAGGCCCTCCGAGCTGGGCCCACGCCAGTATTTTTGACGAGCACGGCAATTTTCGATACGCGCGCGTACGGTAAACGTACGTGCACGACAATATCATTGAGGCGCGTGCCAATATTATTGAGGAGCACGACAATATTATTGACGAGCGCGGCAACAATATTGGGGAGCGCGGCAATTTTCCGTACGCATGCGTATGGAAAACGGGGGTGCGCGGCAATATTATTGAGGCGCACGGCAATATCTGGGACATGCACGGCAATATTTCTGGCATGCGTCTCAATCCGAGGGACGCGCACGGCAATCTGAGCTGAGCGCACGGCAGTATCTTGGATGCGCTCGCCGAGTTGATGTCGCAGCGACTTCAGGCCCGGGCCCATCCAGGTTTCTGCGTCTCTGGCGACGCGGTTCATACCTTCTCCCGGGAGAGGGCTGGGCGGTGCGGTTTGACGAAGCGTTTGGCCGCTCGGGGTTGTGGGGAGTTGAAAAGGTCCTCTAGCGCACCACAGGGATTCCGTGGCGATGGAGCAGGCGCAACTTCCACGGTATGCACACGAAGACTCGAAAATATGTACGCAGGCGGACCTGGCGCTTCATCTGAAGCGTCGCTCGCCGGGCGCGCAGCTCGGCGGCACGGCGAAATATCGAGCCGATCGCCGATGCATAGATCTCGAACCAAACGCGCCTGTCGCGTCGCGATATCGACATGAAGGTGCCCTCGATCGACAGCGCCACGACATGCAGCGCGAGCAATGGCCAGACCAGAATCGACGGCGTGCAGATCACCATCACGGCAGTCTTGTTTCGTTCGCTGAGGCGGCGACGCCGAAACGTTGTTTGCAGAAGTGCCGAAGCGTCGCGGCCGCCACTGAAGCTGGCGCCTTGCCGGTGCCGATAACCGCTCGACGAAGTCACCTGTATCGGCGCACCGCGAAGTCGCGCGCCGCAGCACAGATACATGTCCTCGGCAATCGATTCCATCCACTCGGGAAAGCCCCCGAGATTGATCCACAGGTGACGC
>Ga0105240_10012326_pt1 | contig 11807 bp, 5 predicted proteins | sample KBSC54metaG_FD_80426 | JGI IMG/M metagenome (GOLD analysis project Ga0105240, IMG submission 80426) | Corn rhizosphere microbial communities from Kellogg Biological Station, Michigan, USA - KBS C5-4 metaG | ecosystem: Host-associated > Plants > Roots > Rhizosphere > Soil | place: Michigan, USA...
ATGATGTTCAAAATGATATTAGTGACAATCGCAATTTCAGGGCTTTTGGTAGTTTATACCTGCAAGTGGAACCCATTGCTCATCTAACCCTTAAATCGACGATCTCTCCAAATCTTTATTCAACGAGAAATGGCACTTATGTTGGTGCTTTATCAAAGTCAGGCGCTGGTTCTGGCGGGTATAATGGCGCCTCTTACAATACTGGACAGGACTTAACCTGGATTTGGGATAATCAGGCCGTTTACGAAACTCAGTTTGGCGACCACAAGATAACTGCTACAGTTGTACAGAGTCTTTTAAAAGATCGCTTTGAATCGGGTTCGGCCAGTGTGTTTAATTTACCTTACACATCCTACTGGTACAATCTGGGCTCTGCTACCAACACAACGTCGGCTGGCGTTTTCTCCGGTCCTACGGTAGGCTCCAATTTTACACAATATACCCTGGCATCCGTAAGAGGGAGGATCAGCTACAGTTATCAGGATAAATACCTGTTGACGCTCACCGGCACAGGGGATGGCTCTTCCCACCTGGCGGAAAGTCACCAATGGGGCTTTTTCCCATCAGCATCGGCAAAGTGGAGGATCTCCCAGGAAAACTTCATGCAAAGCCTTACCGCGATAAATGATCTGAGTCTTAGATTAAGTTATGGTGCATCAGGCAATGACCGCGTAAATCCATATTCTACCCAGGCATCGCTCGCGCCGTCTGTATATTATTTCGGCAGTTCTTTAGCGCAGGGATATTACCCTAATCAACTGGCTAATAAGGAAGTGACCTGGGAAACCACCCACGAAGTCAATCTTGGATTGGATTTTAGTTTGTTCAAAGGCCGCGTCTCAGGCACCGTTGATGTGTATAGCCGGATTATTGAGAACATTCTTTTGTCGCGCAATCTACCAGCGCCTTCCGGCTTTAATTCAATTACGGCCAACATCGGTAAGTTAAAGAACCAGGGGATCGAGCTGGGTATTAGCACAATCAACGTCCAAAGAGGTAAGTTTTCCTGGAAAACAGATTTCGTTTTCGACGCCAATAAAAATAAAATACTGGAAACGGCTAATGGGAAAAAAGATGATGTCGGAAACCTCTTGTTTATCGGGAAACCGGTACAGGTGAACTATGACTACGTTTACGATGGCATCTGGCAGACAAAGGATGCAGCGCTTGCAGGAAAATATAACCAGAAACCCGGCCAGGTCAGAGTAAAAGACATCAACAATGACGGTTTTATAAACGCAGCGGACAGACAAATCATCGGCAAAAGGGTCCCGGATTGGACAGGATCCATAGCCAGCACGCTGCGTTACGGGAATATTGATTTATATGTGATGGTCTATACCAGGCGGGGAGAGCAATATAGCAGCGTTTTTGACCAAAGTTTCATGAACTATAACCAGATCTATAATCAGGTTAAGGTGGACTATTGGACGCCATCCAATCCTTCCTACACTCATTTTCAGCCTGGAAATCCCGGCCCTTATGTCAACGCAATCTATTACCGGAATGCGAGTTTTGTCAGGATCAATAACATTACCCTGGGTTATACATTTCCTCACAGTATTCTTCAAAAGGCAGGTGTGGCCAATCTCCGGGTTTATGCTACAGCTGTAAATCCCTTCCTATTTACCAGCTATAACGGGTTTGACCCTGAATGGACCAGCCAAAACACATTTGGAACGGCAATTAGCTCATCCAGCTACCTGTTTGGTGTAAAACTTTCATTTTAATCTCAACTGAATTATTTATGAAAAAGAATACTATTATACTAGCACTAACAATAACCATAGCCGGGCTGACTGGCTGCAAGAAATTTCTGGCAGAGCAGAATCCCAGCGGCATTACCAATAATAACTATTATACCAATACAGCGGGTTATGAAGCATTGGTGAATTCCTGTTACGCCTCCCTCAAAAACATCTACAGTATCAATCCCAGCTTATTTGAATGGGGCACCGATGTAACTACAAGGGGCGAGATTGAATTGGTCAGCGGTTCGGCCAACATACAACCTGCTATTGATCTCGATGAATACACCTCCCTGTCCTCTACGAATCCGGAAGTAGCGACTTTTTTCTCGGCAGCGTATGCCGGGATCCAGCGTTGCAATACTGCCATTAACAGGGCCAATAGCATCCCTGATCTCACAGATAGTTTAAAACGCAAGCGGGTTGCAGAGGTAAAGTTTATAAGAGCTTTTTATTATTATCTCCTCGTTGAAAACTTTGGAGGCGTTCCGATTGTACAGGATGAATTTACCAGCGCAGTTACCCATTTTGTACCAAATACGGAACAGCAGGTGTATGACTTTATGATCAAAGATTTGAATGATGCCCTCCCCGACCTTACTGCTGATCCCGGCAAAACAGATTTTGGAAGAGCGACCCAGGCTGCTGTAAAACAGTTACTTTCACTATTGTACCTGACGCGTGGATATAAAACATTTGCTGCAGCCGATGATTTTCAAAAGTCAGCGCAGCTATCTGAAGACGTAATTAGCAGTCCTTATTACACGCTGTTGCCATCCTTCTCGGATGTGTTTAAGCCGGGTAATGAAAGAAATAAGGAGATCATATTTTCTATTCAATACGAGCCCGGACAAACAATCCCGTCCGGGCAAACAGGTCCTGGCCACGGCCAAAATATCATGTTCGGCTGGCGCTACTGGCGCGAAAAGGGTTTTGACGAGGTCAGCGGATTGGTACCTTACAACAGGAGGCGATCAGACTTTATGCCAACTCAGTTTTTGTACACACTGTACAATACAATCAAAGATTCCCGTTACGACGGCACCTTCCTGAGCAATTTATATGCTACCAAGGATGATGGAGTTGTTAAAAAGGGTGACCTCCGTTATTATTTTCCTTATCCTGATCAACCGTTCACCTCTGCAGATTCCATAACGTTGAAGACGGCCAATCCCAATGTAGAGATCATTCGATTCGATATGTGGAAACAGGCTTTCAACAACGTGGGAGGTCTGGAGAAATTCCCGATGGTTAATAAATTTTATGACCCAAATGCGCCAATACCAGGCAATAACGAGTTTGCATGGACCGGTACAAGAGATATTTTCATCTTCCGCCTTGCCGAGACCTACCTGGTCGCTGCGGAAGCCTATTTTAAGATGGGGCAACCGGATAAAGCTGCGCAGAAGCTAAATGTAATTCGGGCCCGTGCGGCAAAAGCGGGGCAGGATTTAAGCATTACTTCGGCGGATGTAACACTTGACTTTATATTAGATGAGCGGGCAAGGGAATTGGAAGGTGAATATAAAAGATGGTTGGATCTTAAACGCACGCGTAAACTATTAAGAGGTTTTCAAAATAATAACCTCACTCTCATGACCAACCCGGGTGCAACTGAAACGTCCATTCAAAAATATTATCTGCGACCGATACCACAATCTGTAATTGACAGAGATACAGAAGGATATCCACAAAATAACGGTTATTAGAAAATTGAACTATGCTCACAAATTATTTCGGCAAAACCACACTTGCCTGTACCCTGATATTTCTATTCGTTTCATTGACAAACCCTATAAGCGCACAAACAGCATCTCCTCCGCACCTTGAGAAACAAGGTTCCCGGTCGGTGTTACTGGTTAAAAACAAACCATTTCTAATACTCGGCGCAGAGTTACACAATTCAAGTACTTCCAATTTGCGGTATATGGACACAATCTGGCCCAGGCTGGTTCAAATGAACCTCAATACTGTGCTGGCGCCACTGTCCTGGGAGTTGATAGAACCAAACGAAGGAAAATTTGATTTTAGCCTCGTAGATGGGTTGATTGAAAAAGCCCGTAAAAACAAATTGAAGCTTGTGTTTTTATGGTTTGCCAGTTGGAAAAATTTAGTTTCAACCTACGCACCGGCTTGGGTAAAGAATAATCCTGAACGTTTTCCACTCCATATCAAAAAAGGCGGAGAAAGATATCAAATGCTTTCAGCATTTTCGGCAGAAGGAATGCTGGCAGATTCAAAAGCTTTTGCCGCACTGATGAAACATATCAAACAAGTGGATGCCGTCGAGCAAACCGTAATTATGATGCAAGTGGAAAATGAGGTAGGAACCAGCTCCAGTGAAAGGGATTGTTCGAAAATTGCAAATGACCTTTACGAGCGACAGGTGCCTGAAAAACTGATTGACTATTTAACGGCAAATAAACCGAACCTGATCCCATCATTTAAGGAAGTATGGGGTAACAACGGATTTAAAACAAAAGGAAGCTGGAAAGAAATATTTGGAGAAGGACCCTCAAACGAGATTTTTATGTCCTGGTATCTTGCCAGCTATATCAGCGAAGTTATCCGGGCAGGCAAAGCTGAGTACAACATTCCGATGTATGTAAATGCTGCCATCGGCAGGCAGAACGGAAAAATAGGAACCTATCCATCCGGCAGCCCCCTGCCATTTGTAATGGACGTTTGGCGGGCAGCGGCGCCTCAACTGGATATGCTTTCTCCCGATATCTATTTTGGGGTGTTTACTGACTTCTGCCGGACATATACTCAATCCGGCAACCCGTTATTTATTCCTGAAACCCGGGGTGGTGAATTTGGCGCTGCCAACCTGATAATGGCCATCGGTAATTACAATGCCATTGGCTTTTCACCATTTGGAATAGACGGCAGGTTTGAAGACACGGCAACCGGAATACCTTCGGTGTATAAAGCCTTACAGCAACTGTCACCGCTGATATTGAGATCCGAAAGTCTCAGCCAGATGACCTCAGTATCGCTTGATACAAGCAAAAAGAACAGTACTCTAACCCTGGGCAATTACCAGATTGATTGTAATCTCCAGGGTGGACCGCCGGCCTTTAACAATTCGTCTCTTGCATTTGATAATTCCCCTCCTGGCTATGCTATTATCATTCAAACAGGCAAAGACGAATTTTTTGTAGCCGGAAAAAACATCTCCCTGCAGTTCAGCCTAAAAGACAACAAAGATAAAATAACAGGCATCGAATGGGCAGAAGAAGGAGACTTCAATAACGAAGTATGGGTTCCCGGTCGCAGAATGAACGGAGACGAGATCATGGTGAGCTATTCGCTTTCCAATCTTTTTAAAGAGGGCAAATCCGGTAATGGATTGCGCTTTACCAATAAGGTAAGCGTCCAAAAAGTTAAGCTCTATCAATATTAAATTGTAAATTAAACGGCCTTTCAAATGCAATAAAAATGACCTTCTCAAACACCTTTCTTGCTGCGCTGTTATTGGTAACAAATTTCTGCTTCGCACAAAGAAACAGTTTTCCAATTGTTACAGCTAATGCAAAGGTTTCCATCGTTTACGACAGCAAGTCAGCCAGGCTCGATTCTATTGCTGCCAATCTTTTGGCAGAGGATATTGAAAGAGTGACTTCGTTCAAGCCACAAGTAATAAACGATATTGCCCTGGCCAAAGGAGCTGTGATTGTTATCGGCAACATACAATCGGCACTTGTGCAAAAGTTCATTCCTGCACAATCACCTGTTCACAAGGACCTCTTGAACAAGTGGGAGTGTTTTGCTTTCAAGACTATTGATAACCCAAGGAGCAATCTCTCAAAAGCGCTTGTCATTGCCGGAAGTGACGCACGAGGCACCGCTTATGGCGTCTTTACGCTCTCGGAAAAAATGGGCGTTTCTCCCTGGTATTGGTGGGCTGACGTACCCGTGAAGAAACAAAATGAATTGATCATCAGACAGAGTGATTCCATTTCTTCATCACCCGCAGTAAAGTACCGTGGCATTTTTATCAACGACGAGGACTGGGGATTGCAACCCTGGGCCGCAAAAACATTTGAACCTGAGACAGGGGATATTGGCCCGAAGACTTATGCCAGGGTATTTGAGCTGTTGCTTCGCCTAAAAGCAAATATGATATGGCCCGCCATGCATCCGAGTACAAAAGCATTCTTTCATTACCCTGGCAATATTACCACAGCAGGAGATTATCAGATCATTATTGGCTCATCTCATGCAGAACCGATGTTGCGAAATAATGTTGGGGAATGGGATGAAAAAACAATGGGCCATTTCAACTACATTACCAACAAGGACAGAGTATACAAATACTGGGAGGAAAGAGTAAAACAAAGCAGTGGCATCGATGCTATTTACACCATCGGCATGCGTGGTGTTCATGATAGCCAGATGGAGGGTATCCGAAACCCAAAAGAAGCGGTGCCCTTGTTGGAGCAGATCTTCAAAGACCAGCGGGAGCTTCTTGCTAAATATATCAACAAGAATGTAACATCGATACCGCAGGTTCTCACGGTATACAAAGAGGTGCTGGATATTTATGACAATGGTTTAAAAGTGCCGGATGATGTCACCCTGGTCTGGCCCGACGACAACTATGGTTATATACAAAGACTGAACGACGAAAAAGAGCTATCGAGAAAGGGCGGTTCAGGTGTGTATTATCATGCCTCTTATTGGGGAAGGCCACACGATTATTTATGGTTGCCTTCTACGCATCCATCTTTGATGCGGGAAGAAATGCTGAAAGCTTATGAAACAGGCGCCAATCGTTTGTGGGTTTTAAATGTTGGGGATATAAAGCCAGCAGAATACAATATCCAGGAATTTTTGGATATGGCCTGCAATCCCGTTCCTTTCAAAAACAGTAAATATCCAAAACAACATTTGCTTGACTGGTTAACAAACATATTTGGTGAGAGGGAAGCACAAAAAATGCAATCCATTTTGTGGGAGTACTATCAACTGGCATTTGAACGCAAACCCGAATTTATGGGCTGGAGCCAAACGGAACCTGAAACGAAAACGAAGTATACAGAGTTTAATCATTTCTATTATGGTGACGAGGCGCAAAAAAGAATAGACAGATATAATACGTTGGAAAAAGAAGTGAAAGAACTAAGACACCAAATAGATCCGAAACAGGCAGACGCATTTTATGAACTGGTTTATTATCCTGTAGTAGCTGCGTCGCAGATCAACAAAAAGTTCCTGTACCGTGATAAAGCTTATTTCTATTCTAAACAGAACCGATTGAGCGCATATGAATACGTACAACGTTCAAAAGACGCTTATGATAGTATTTCAAAAGAAACAGAATATTACAATACACGGGTAGCTAACGGCAAGTGGAAATATATCATGTCCATGAAACCAAGAAATCTTGCTGTCTACCAGGGACCTGACATACCTGAACTTACTATTGATAGCGCCAGCGATTGGAGCATTGCACCCGAAGGTTTTGTATCAAAAGACTCTTCTTTATTACAAAACAACAGGACGCTGCCTGCTTTCGATGATTTGAACAGGCAAAAATATTTTGTCGATATCTTCTTAAGTAAAAATCAAACGGTCAAATGGACCGCTTCTGTTTCCAATAATTGGATTCGTCTCTCTCAAAACAACGGACTGCTGACCCCGGCGCCAGGAAACGAACAAGCACGGATATGGGTAGACATCGATTGGAGGGCGTTTCAAAATAAGGAAGCAAATGGCCGCATCGTTTTCAGTTCAGGGGATAAAAAGATTACACTTATTGTTCAAGCCAGGAAAATAAATCAATCCGACTTTCCGGCAAATAACACCTTTATAGAGAACAATGGTTTTGTTGATATGCATGCCTCGCATTATACCCGGCAAACAAGCAAGCCATCAAGCCAATGGAAATTGATAAATGGATTGGGATATACCGGCAATGCAATAGAAGCATTGCCGCTTTCGGTAAAAAGCAAACCACTAACCGATCCCGATTCTGTTAAAAGCAGAAATGCCTCAGTGGAATATGATTTTTACACGCTTTCATCAACCACTCCTTCAGTAACAGTGTTCGCCTTACCTACGCATCCTGTCAACAACAATTATGACGTACGTTATGCAGTATCGATTGATGATGAACCACTAAAAATAGTTGACATAAAAACCTTTGGCAGAAGTGAAGAATGGAAACAGGATGTTTTAAGGAACAGGGCAGAACGCAAAATTGAAATGCCTTTTCTCAAATCCGGAAAACATACTTTGAAAATATACTGCATAGACCCGGGTGTAATCCTGGATGAGATCAGAATTGATCTGGGTGGATTGAAAAAGGCATATAGTTCCTTGCCGGAAACCAAAATGATAACTCAAAAACCTAAAGAATGAAAAAAGTGAAAGAAACAGGTAAAAAGCAGGCTGTTAAAATTTACCTGCAAATGTTTGCCATGTTAATGTTGTTGCTGCCAACAATAATGAGCTATGCCCAGTATGTAAAAATTCCCGATGGCTGGTTTGACGGATATGCATATGTCAACGGCATTCGGGTTCATTATTATCATGCAAAGCCGGCACCTGGCAAACCAGCAATGGTAATGGTGCATGGTGTTACAGATATTGGTCTTAGCTGGACCACACTCACATTAAAACTTCAGGACTCATACGATATTTACATGCTGGACACTCGTGGACATGGTTTGTCAGACCCATTCACCCCTGCCGACAACGGAGAGACGTTGATAAAGGACGTTGTCGATTTTGTACATGTAATGAAATTGGAAAAGCCAATCCTGATGGGACACTCCATGGGTGCTGCTACAGTGATGAGAGTAGGAGCCGAGTATCCGGATCTTGCGAAAGCCATTATTATGTTAGATCCATTTGTTGGCCGTCGCCCATTCAGGCCTTCACCGCAAGTTCGTGACAGTACACATAATAATCAAACAACACCTGTACGCCAAACCGCAACATCGCCAGATCATCTTTCCGTAAGCATGTTTGGCAATCCCGAAACGCTGGTTGCACAAAATAATTATAAGCTGGAAGATTTATTTTCGACAGGCCGTCGTCAATTTCCTAAGTGGGACAGTTTAGACGTTTACTATTGGGCTGTTTCCAAAAAACAATATCATGGTCCATATACAAGCGACGAAGCGCAGGCAATGACGGGAACAATGAATACGGCAGACGCACTGGCAAAGATCCAGGTGCCTGCGCTTATACTGAAAGCCGATGCGCCACCCGAAGTTCGCAAACAGAACGAGGAAGCTGCACGGGTAATGAAGAACGGAAAACTTATACATATCGATGGAGCAGCTCATAACCTGCATCATGATCAATTGGATAAAACAGTCGAGGTGTTGAATGATTTTCTAAAAACCTTGTGACATCCATCCTTGATTACAAGCCATGATCCTGTTTCTAAAAATCTGCCAATGAGAAAGTTCATTTTATTATCGACTATTGCTCTTTTCATCCAGTCATTCAACATTTGTAGATCGCAAAGCGTCGCTCGTCAAAGGCTGCTAATGGATTATAACTGGAAATTTTCCCGCACCGATACGATTGATGCCGACAAAGCGGCATTTAATGATAACAAATGGCGAATATTGGATCTTCCGCATGACTGGAGCATTGAAAGTGAGTTTGTTCAAAACGCACCAACAGGTGGCGGCGGTGGCTATTTGCCAACAGGTGTTGGATGGTATCGCAAACATTTTAATCTTCCGAAATCAGCATTGTCAAAATCCGTGTGGATTGAATTTGATGGTGTATATCAAAACAGTGATGTGTGGATCAATGGGAATCATCTAGGCCATTATCCTAATGGGTACATGAGTTTTTATTATGATCTGGCGCCCTACATAAGACCAGGAGAAAATATTATAAGCGTTCGGGTAGATAATTCACTGCAACCCAATACCCGCTGGTACTCGGGATCGGGCATTTATCGTCATGTCTGGCTGAACATTGCCAATCCTTTGCACGTTGCCCAATGGGGCACATACATTTCTACACCGCAAGTCGATTCTTCATCGGCAACGATAGACATCAAAACAGAAATTGACAACAACAGTTCTGTTTCTAAAAATGTTGTGCTTCGTTCTGTCATTGTCGATCCCAAAGGAAATGAAATAGCAAGATCGGAATCGCCCGTCTCTATTTCTTCAAAAAATCAAACAAAGGTAGAACAGAAGATCACTGTCGCCCAGCCTGCACTATGGTCTTTGGTATCGCCCACCCTGTACAATGTCCATTTGATGGTATTGGATAAAGGAAAGTCAATTGATGCAATAAACGCGTCTTTTGGGATCCGTGATATAAGGTATGATGCAAACAAGGGTTTCCTGCTCAATGGGGAACGTGTGAAGATGAATGGCGTTTGCTTGCATCATGAAGCAGGGAGCGTAGGTGCGGCTGTGCCTGAAGCCGTGTGGGTTCGCCGGTTGAAAATGTTGAAGGAGATGGGTTGCAATGCCATTCGTACAACACACAATCCGGTGGCGCCTGAATTTTTAGATCTGTGTGACCGCATGGGATTTTTAGTGATGGATGAAATATTTGATGTTTGGCGGTCGCACAAAGTAAAATATGACTACGCCGGTTACTTTGATCAGTGGTCGCAGCATGATCTCGTGAATTTCATTCACCGCGACCGTAATCATCCTTCTGTTGTTTTATGGAGTGCAGGCAATGAAATTGGCGAACAAAGCCAACCGAAAGGATATGAAGTGTTACGGCCATTGATTGAAACGTTTCATCGCGAAGACCCAACACGTCCTGTGACAACAGGCAATGATCATATTGCTGATGATACAAAGCCGATCACACCTGAATTTTTGGATCTCCTCGATATTGTCGGATACAATTATGTCGATCGCTGGCATGAAAGAAGAGAGCTGTTTTATGATATTGATAAACGCAACCATCCTGACTGGAAAATGGTGGGAACAGAAAGCGTCTCCATTTCAGGCATTCGTGGAAATTATTTTGGCAGTGGCGGTTTCCTTGGGCCAGCTGATTCAACCACAGTATATACAGCTAACATGGGCGGTGTCATTCGTGCAGAACAGCTTTGGAAATTTGTTTCTATACATGATTACGTCATTGGCGATTTTATGTGGACGGGAATTGATTACATCGGCGAATCACGATGGCCTTCCAAAAACTCTTCATCAGGTGTCATTGACCTTTGTGGCTTCCCGAAAGACGCTTATTACTTTTATCAAAGTCAATGGACGACAAAGCCTATGATCCATTTATTTCCACACTGGAATTGGAAGGGAAAAGAAGGAAAAGTAATACAGGTAATGGCATATACGAACTGCGACAGTGTTGAACTTTTTGTGAATGGAAAATCATTCGGGATAAAAGCCTTGCAGTTTCCCAGGCCTGGAAATTCAGGAGGATGGAACCGTTACGATGTTCCTCCTGTAAACAATACTACAGCTGATTTGCATTTGATGTGGGATGTCCCTTATGAGCCCGGAACCTTGAAAGCCGTAGGAAGAAAAGGAGGGAAGATTGTCGTTCAGGAAGAGGTGCGTACCGCAGGCGCCCCTGCTGCATTTCGTTTGTCGGTTGATCGCAAAAGCATCCAGGCGGATCAGAAAGATGTAGCCCATGTAAAAATTGAAGTAGTTGATGAAAATGGCAACATTGTTCCTGATGCGAATGAACCTGTGCAGATAATGATTGAAGGAGAAGGGAAGTTGATCGGCTTAGACAATGGGAACCCTCTTGATCATACTTCGATGAAGAGTGACCATCGGAATACGTTCAATGGTTTAGCATTGGCTATTGTTCAATCCGGCACTAAAGCCGGAACAATTCGTGTAAGTACCAACTCATCGCTCAGGAATGCCTCAATTGAGATTGTTACTGCGCGGCCGGTTGAGCAAATTCCATCCACACCACCTTCTGCTCACTGGCATGAGGACTTGCGATAATGTCCCCATATAGCTCCGGTCTGCGCGCCATCCGGTAACGATGACCGCCCGCCTTTTTCAGCTTGTCCGGCGTCAGCGTAGCAATGACATAATCATTCCCCAGCGTCCGGCACTCTGCAACAACATCTCCATA